>Ga0105099_10002668_pt1 | contig 10514 bp, 12 predicted proteins | sample PPLLak3cmMay2015_2_FD_79138 | JGI IMG/M metagenome (GOLD analysis project Ga0105099, IMG submission 79138) | Freshwater sediment microbial communities from Prairie Pothole Lake near Jamestown, North Dakota, USA - PPLs Lake P8 Core (1) Depth... | ecosystem: Environmental > Aquatic > Freshwater >...
ATGCGCCTGCCAAAAACCTCCGGCGGCATCGCCAGCACCCCCGGAGGTTCCCCCATGTCACATCAAAAAAACCATGCATTTTTACCCCGGCGATTTTGATGCATTTTGGCGCCGCCGCTGGCACGGCCTAATTCCTCTTCAAAAAAGAATTAAAATCAATGCTTGCCGTATATAACCGAAGGGGTGCCACCAAACAAATTTCAAGCCATTGGTTTGATTCTCTTAATGGTTTCCGGAACCGGAATATTTGCAAAATGGCTTTTTGAAACTTGAAGATCGTTTTTTACGAGTGCGTTGGCGATAAATTCGTCAAAGCTACGCTAAAAAGAAAAAAGGGGAAGGTCAATAAGCTCCTCCTGTGCTCATCATGGTATCTTTTACTTAAGAACTGCGCTGGTTGACCGGGTGAATTTTACGCAAACCAGCTCTCAGTGCGGCTGGTAGAAAGGTTCGAGGAACACGACAGACGAAGAGCGACTGGTAGAAAGGTTCGGGGAACTCGACAGATGAAGAGCCGCTTCACCTTTTTCTGATTACCCGCAGGGAACAGCGGAGGAGGAGCTAAGCGTCTGCCTCGCCAAAAAAATATGAAAACATCCAGTTGATCTGGCGGCCTATCGGACAACAAATTGAAATAAAAATATAAACGAGAGAAATAAAGTGACTTTGACAAGCGCGCAGTAAATGCTCAGTGGTACTTGACTTATTATCGGATTCGGGGACAATTAAATTCAGAAGCGTGACTGAATAAGCAAGGCTGTTAGCTGTGGGTACTGTTCGAAAAAAATACGAAATTAAACAAAAAATTGGATATAAGCCGGTTGGTTTAAGAATCGACATCAACATGGCGTTCGGTTCCATCATTTATATATGGAGCAGGCCTGCGGCACTTATCGTTGCGCAATTTGAAATTGATAAATCGACAAGCAGCATTCATGGGTTCACACATGAAAATTCTCATAAACTATATATAAAGGACGGCGTTACGCATCAGCGAGCTTGACAGCGAGATATGCATAGGTCTTGAAATGATAATGATCAGAAAGTTAATCGACCATTACAAAGCGTTCTTTCCGAAATATGGATTTTTTTGTAACGCTTTTTCGAACAAGGGCTAATGGGGCGAATAGGAAAGGGGGTGCTTGCATGGCTTTAACATGAAACTTGCTGCTTGATCGGACTTGAATAACACCGGTAACACCGTCAAACAGGCACTGTAAAGATACGGGATACATGGAGGCTCCGTTCTATTACAGTCGGGTTATCAATCTTTAGAATTTTGATGCCTTACATCGAAGAAGGGAGCCAAAATATCTTATCTGACAACCGAGGGTTTCAGCAAAGCTACGGGTTATAAACATAGCAGCATTTACAACATGAAATGCAAAGGCATGCTTAAGGAGGGTGTGCATTACCACAAACCATCGGCAAATATGATCCTTTTTATTCATGAGACGGTAGATCTCCTTGTGAAGGGTGAAATTCATCGCGCATTTGAGGCCGAAAAAATGCCGGAGCCTAGCGGAAAATTGTCGGATGCGAACCCCAGCGAAAATAGTTCGGGGAAGCCTAATGGGAAAAGCGGCAAAAGCCCCGTTGTGGAGCTCGGGGGTCTCATGTTGCGGCTGGCTCAGAAGGATTAGAGCTGCAAGACTTTGGTGAAGAATTTGGCATTTGCCCTCAATAGCGACATTCCGCTGGGGAGGTGATGCCGGATGCAGCAGAAACAAGAGGGCCCTTTATACTTCGATTAGAAGGTTCTTGTGGATGGTCCGCAATCGTGAAATCTAAAACCCCATTGCGAGAACCGTTCAGTTCGAATAGAATGCTGGACGGGTGAAAATCAACAGAAAGGGGTGATCGCATGAAAGGGACATGAGAATGCAGGACAATAAAGGAAGTGAAGCGGTCGTCAAATACGAACCCGTTATTGAGAGGATTGAGTCCCGCCGTAAAGAGTCGCAGGTCAATAAGGGCAGGGCTGGTTCAGTTCGAAAGATCAATGGCAAGATCTACCCTGGATTTTCGTTACCTGGGAAGCCGGGTGCGGGAACCTTACAAGGGTCTTGATTGGGACGGTGAAATGGGAATTTCCGTTTTGCGGGCACGGACTGACCTATACCGCATTTTAGAAGGTATTAAGCGCGGATGTTTCGTGTTCTCCGAGGTTTTTCCGAACAGCGCCCAGGCGAAAAGTTTTACCCATACCGAGATCGATATGGGCCTTCGCAAAGTCCGCCCTCATGAGGTCCTGGTCAAGGATTATATTCCCGATTGGATCGATGATTTAAGACTTGAAGGCGTCGCTGGCAGAACCCTGCAAGGCTACAACAGCAACAATCATAACTACATTATCCCTTACTGGGGAGAAATGAACTTTGCCCAGCTAAGAAAAATAAAGCTGGGCGAGTTTTATGATTGGGCGCGGGACCAGGAAATTCGTGGTGAGGCTGTATCAAACAACTCTCTCAACGCTTATATCAGCCAACTGATCCGGATTGCCACACACGCTGCTGGAGCATGAATGGGCTGGTTACGAGCCCTTTCTTGGCTATAAGCCGCTTCCGAATATCGATCCCTACGATGCCATCCATCCGTTCACACGATATGAGCAGGACCTATTTTCAGAGCGCTTCCACAGTACTGGCGGCCTTATGTGGACTTTGCATTTGCATCAGGTGTGAGTGTGGGGGAGCTGAACGCGATCCGACCAAACGATGTCACGCGTGGTGCTGAACCCAGGGTCGTGATAGACGAGGCCTGGACACAGGATGAAAAAGGGAAGTTCATCATCGGCCCACCCAAGAACAAATACCGGAATCTAACCCTCAAGATGAATCCCCGGATGCGGCAGGCGGTCGAGGCGCAGGTTAAGTATCGCGAGAGGCGGGAAACCCAAAGTGAGTTCTTTTTCTGCAAGGAAGACGGCAGCCCGATTTCCGACAGCAGTTGGTTTATCACGAATGTCTGGCGGCCCACACTTATGCGGCAAAAAATGGAATATCGGTCCTTCCGGGAGGCGCGGCATTCATTTGCAACCGAGCACTTGTCCAAAGGGGAGGACCCGCTCACGATTGCAGCTTTCATGGGGCGCCGGGACGCACAGATGGTCTTGAAGCGGTATGCAAAATACAAGAAGAAGTTTGACGGTGTGGGTGTGGGAATGGGCGATCATCTGTAGCTGGACTATGGGGTGTAGAGGGTCTGGATGGGGGACTGTTTGCTGTCCAATTATGAGGTGGTAAGGGCTGGTAAACGCAGTGAAGTCCAGAATGATTTGGGCAAAAACTGGCCGAAATTTGGGCAAAGCCAAAAAAAGAGGGTTACGGAAAAGCTCCGTAACCCTTTCGAATCGTTTGGTGGGCTGCCCGCGAATCGAACGCGGAACCTACTGATTAAGAGTCAGTTGCTCTGCCTAGTTGAGCTAGCAGCCCCCACAGCGTTTCCATAAAACGACGAACGCGACTTCTACCAGCTTTGCATGCCCTTGTCAATTTTTTTTCCAGGGGGGCTGTTCCCGGCTCCATTTTCCGCGCTTGAGGCGCTTGGGGTCGATCTTGCCTCCACGGCGGGTTCGGCGCTTCAAGGATTCCGGCACCGCTGAGCCGGCAGCCCGTTCCATGTCCATCATGAAGCTGCCGGGGGTTGCTGGGCGCTCCGACCCGTTTTCGCGCGGCCGGGGTTTTCGAGCCTCCTCGGCCGGGTCGGGAACCACGGGAGGGCCGCTGAAGCAGCCGGCCGGAATTTGATCCGCCAGAAACCAGCCGGCGCCGAATCGGGCAAACGCCACGCCTTGGCCTTCGGCGGCGTGAACGTTCACCGTTAGGATCACCGGGTCCGGGTCGATTCTGCGGCCCAGGCGTTCGGCCTGATCGCGCTGCGCGGCCAGCACGACCTGGGGGTGGGCGGACGGGTGGATCCCGTTGACATGGACCCACGGGTAGGCTCTTCGGCGTACATGGGCATAAAGCAGCTTCGGCGGCCGCTCGGGTGCCGGTTCGACCGCCAGCGCCTCGCGCTTCAGAGCGCGAACCCGGCGCGCTTCGATTTCGAACGCCGGAGCCGGGGTCGTCAGCAGCACCTCGCGCAAATGGGATTCGTTCACATACCCCCAGCCTTCTTCCTCGTGCAGGGCCTTAAGCAGGTCCTTGATGCGGACGTAGCCGCCCCCGTTCGGGAAAAGACCGAATTCATCGGGCCGGTGGCCAAGGATGTAGGCCAGCATCTTGGCGAGGTTCTGTGGAGAACGCGATTTATTCATTTCGGCTGCGGCGGTGCAAGGCGGATTCGCTTGCCGGGTTTCTAAACATGAGATCCATCACCGGTCGGCATCACCTTGAATCGGCACGGCGATCGGCTTGACCCACCTTATAGGTTCTGATATTTTGCCGCAGCTTTCAAAAAGTCAACAGGAAATCCGCCTTCCGAAAGGATCATTGCCGTGAAAACACCCAAGAATTCATGCCGTCTCTTCGACCGCGCCGTCAAGTCGATCCCCGGCGGCGTGAACAGCCCCGTGCGGGCCTGCAAGTCCGTGGGTGCCGATCCGCTGTTCATCCGCTGCGCGGACGGCGCCGTAATCGTCGATGCGGACGGCAACCGCTACATCGATTACATCGGCTCCTGGGGCCCCATGATTTTAGGCCATCGCCATCCCGCGGTGGTGGCCGCCATTCAAAAGGCGATGCAGCGCGGAACCAGCTTCGGCGCGCCCACGGACCTCGAAATCACTCTGGCGGAGATGGTGATCGCCGCCGTGCCGTCGGTGGAAATGGTGCGCATGGTCAACTCCGGCACCGAGGCGGCCATGAGCGCCATCCGGTTGGCGCGGGGTTATACCGGACGCGATCTGGTCATCAAATTCGACGGCTGCTACCACGGCCACGCCGATACGCTGCTCGTGGCAGCAGGTTCCGGCGTCGCCACGCTCGGAATCCCCGGCAGCCCTGGCGTCCCCCGGCCGACGGCGCGGGACACGCTTTCACTGCCTTACAACGATATCGACTGCTTCCGCCGGGCCATGGAGAAGCAGGGGGACCGAGTGGCCTGCGTCATCGTCGAGCCGGTGGCCGGCAACATGGGTCTGGTGGCGCCGGTGAAGGGCTTTCTGCAGAGCCTGCGAAAGCTCACGGCGAAGCACGGTGCAATGCTGATCTTCGACGAGGTCATGACCGGTTTCCGGGTCGCCTACGGCGGGGCGCAGAGCCTTTACCACATCCAACCGGACCTCTCCTGTTTCGGCAAGATTATCGGCGGCGGCCTGCCGGTGGGGGCCTACGGCGGCCGACGCAAGATCATGTCCCAGATGGCTCCGCAGGGGCCGGTCTACCAGGCCGGGACCCTGTCCGGTAACCCGCTGGCTATGGCGGCCGGCATCGCCACTCTGAAGCAGCTCCAGAAGAAGGGGTTCTATGAGAAGCTGGAGCAGAAAAGCGAGCGGCTCTGCGCCGGCTTGGCCGCCGCCGCGTCCCGGGCCGGATTTCCGGTGCAGGTCGACCACGTGGGGTCGATGCTCGGCATGTTCTTGTGCGCCGATCCGGTTAGAAACATCGAAGATGCCAAGAAGAGCAATTTATCGCTTTTTTCGAAATTTTACCAGGGGATGCGCCGCGGGGGAGTTTACATCGCCCCCTCGCAGTTCGAAGCGCTCTTTGTCTCTTCGGCGCATACCTCCGTGCACATCGACTTCACCGTTCGGGCGGCCGAAAAAGTCCTCGAACGGCTTCGTCAATAGCCCCATCTCGGCGTGGCGCTTCACCCCGCTGTCGCTGCGGCGGGCCGGCGTAAGCCTCGCTCTGCGGGGCCTGCCCGCTTTGACCGGGCCTCTTTACGAAGCCATTCTTTTCATTTCTAATCTGCACGGATTGTTAGTTTTCCGACGTTATGGACATGAGCAAGAACCATATCCCCGCAGCGGTGCGGCGGATTCACCTGATCGCCGTCTGCGGGACGGCTATGGGCGCTTTAGCTTGCATGCTCCGGGACCTGGGCTACGAAGTCACGGGCTCGGACCAGAAGGTGTATCCGCCCATGAGCCGCTTTCTCGCCGATCGGGGCATTGCGGTGATGGAGGGGTACCGTGCCGAGCACCTGTCGTACCGGCCGGATCTCGTGGTGGTGGGCAACGCCGTGCCGCGCACGAACCCAGAGGCAATCGAGTGCGATCGGCAAGGCCTGCCCTACTGCTCCATGCCGCAGGCCGTCAACCGGTTCGTCGCCACCGGCAAGCAGACCCTGATGGTCACCGGCACCCACGGAAAGACCACGACGGCTGCTCTGCTGGCGTGGGTCCTGCAGGCAGCGGGCCGCGAGCCTTCGTTCGTGATCGGCGGTATCCTGCTGAATTTCGACAGCAACTACCGCCTGGGCCATGGCGGTGACATCGTGATTGAGGGCGATGAATACGACACCGCGTTTTTCGACAAGGGACCCAAGTTTCGGCACTATGTGCCAGCGGCCACGGTGCTGACCAGTATTGAATTCGATCATGCCGACATCTATCGCGATCTCGCACACGTCACGAGCGCTTTCCGGGACCTGGTGGGGGGGCTCGGTCGCGGCAGCCTGCTGGTGGCCTACGACCAGGATGCGGCCATCGATGCGGTGATCGTCGGCGCTGCGGCAGTCGTGCAGCGCTATGGCAGCGAAACCGGTTCCGACTGGCGTCTGGGACCGATCGCGATAGACCCCCCCTGGACGGCCTTTGACGTGCAGCGGGCGGGCGAGCGTTTCGGTTGCTTTCGTACGCGCATGATCGGCCGGCACAACCTCTTGAACGCCTTGGCCGTTATTGCGGTCGCGGACCACCTGGGGGTTTCTGCCGGGGTAGCGGCCGAGGCCCTGGAAAGCTTCCAGGGCGTCAAGCGCCGCCAGGAAATCCGCGGGGAGAAGCGCGGCATCATCGTCATAGACGACTTCGCGCACCACCCCACGGCCGTGCGCGAAACGATCGCGGCGGTTCGATCATCCTACCCGGGCCGGAGGCTGGTCGCCGTCTTCGAACCGCGGACGAACTCGAGCATGCGCAAGGTGTTTCAGCGAATCTATTCGCAAGCCTTCGACGGCGCGGATCGGGTCTGCATCCGCAGGCCCTCCATGCTGGAGAAGGTGCCTGAGGCCGAGCGCTTTTCGGCCGAGACGCTCGTGGCGGATCTTCAGCGGCAGGGCCGTCATGCCGTTTATTTCCCGAATACCGAAAGCATCATCGCGTCCATCGTCGACACCGGCCGGAGCGGCGATGTGGTGCTGATCATGTCCAACGGCGGATTCGACAATATCCATGAAAAGCTGCTGGAAGCATTATAGTTTTTTGATAGCCTTCGTTTTTGGTTGCGCGGGGGTTGCGTCCGGTTGCAGGCCGTCAAGCTCGGCAACTTCGCTTTTGAAGTGGCCCGGCACCCAATGACCATAGACGTCATAGGTCATGGATATGCTGGAATGCCTAAGCTGGTATGACACATCCCCTATGTTGTGCCCCTTTAAAAGCCTGATTGTGGCGTAACTATGCCGTAGGTCATGGATTCTTATTTGTCGCAGCTTGGCGGCTGATAGGCACCTTCTAAGGGCATTGGCGAGCGCTATATGGCACAGCAGCGCCCCTTCCTTGTTGGCGAACACAAAAGCATCATTTAACAGCGCCTCTCCACGCTTGAGCGCCTGTTTTTTCTGCTCGGTCTCCCACTTCTTCAAGGTCTCGGTCAAATGCGGTGTCATGTCCACGCGCCGGCGTCTGCGGTTCTTCGTATCGGTCACGCGCCCCCGGCGGCTGCTGCGCCTGATCTCAAGCTGGCGTTTGCCGAAATCAATGTCTTGCCATTGCAGCGCCGTCAATTCCCCCAAGCGGATTCCGTTCCGCAGCATACATAGGAAATGAGGATAGTAATACCCGGCCATGAACAGCTTCGATTGCAAAAGAAGTGTTTTCGCCTCTTGCTCGGTGAGAGTTCGATCTCCGGTTGTCGTTTTCGTGCGGAAATGCTCAGACCTGCTGCCGGATTAGCCTCGATGTCCTCGGAGTCCACCACATATTTGAACACGCTGTTCACGGGTGCCTTGATTAAGGATTGGGTTGACCGTGAAAGGCCATTCATCGATAGCTTGTCAAATAACTGGCGGATGTCCTTGCGCTTGATAGTGTCGATCGGGCGGTTTCCGATAACCGGATAAACATGCTTTTCAAGATTTGCCTTATATGAATCGAAAGTTGACTCTTTCCACGGATCACCGGCAGGGGTGAAATGGGGCAGAGCAAGCCACAGTTCGGCGTATTTCTGAAACGTCAGGGTCTTAGGTTTGGGCTTTTCAATTTCAAATTCATTTAGCACTAGTTTTGCTTCTATTTTGGCGGCGGCATGCCTCGCAGCTTGTTCCGTGCCGACCTTCTTGGCTTTGCGCTTTCCGTTGTGGTTTATGTAGAGCCACCATTCCCCAGGTCTGCGCTCTTTAACGATCACGCCCATATCGCCCCTCTATGCTATCTTATTCGTTATATTCCTTGCCAGTCATCGCTTACACCTATATATCTGATTGGCCATTTCTTGATGAGCCTCGAAAAACAAGGCTGAGGAGCGCCACTCGGTAAAATAGTCGCCTTTGTCTTCATGGGATAGCAGATAGTCATATAGATATGCCGTAGATCCCTTCATTACGTCCAATACTGGCGGGCGCATAATTTCTGCTGAGTCGAGATGAGCAACAAACTTATCACGATAGTCGCGTACAGCATCTATATAGGCCTTGAAATCAGCTTCAGTCAGGCTCAAATGATGTAGCAACCCGCTGTAGAATAATTCAGGGTCTGAAACCACTTTTTGCCAGGAATGTTTCCCCCTGGAGTCGCCAAATAGCTTGCACCACTCAAGCACACAAATATCCATGAAATTGCCGTTAACGGTAATCCAGAAAAAAGCCCGGAAGATCAATGAACCTTTTCGCTAACCAGCTTTATAGAAAACTATGTTGCGAAGGCAATGACAACAAATTATAAAAACCCGGTGAAGATGTTCCCTGCGTGTCATATACGGATCTCTTCTTTCGCAAATGGCCCGACCAGCCGCGCCAACCGGGCCGGTGGTGATTATACCTAAAACGAAAGCGCCGCAAGGCTGACTTACGGGAATGCACCCGCCGGGGCGTTACCGCTACCCGCAACCTTGAAGGCGCTCTGATATGAAAGGCAATGCTCTGAATCTAAGTGGGCCACTGCGGGGATCCCTCCCGCGTAAGTTTCAGGATACTTTTATCGTAGCATGCTGCTTGAGAGTACCGAGTTCTTGACTTGTTTCAATCCTAAAAATCGGATGTCGTTGGAAGGGCGCCATCATATTTCGCAATCCAGACATCGATTTGGTTTTCAAACCGCTCCATCTGATCTTCAGCAAGCCCTTTCGGGTTCATATTCCATCTGGAGCCAGCCGATGAGGTGACTTAAAATTGCGTGGCTGTCCAAGCCCGAGTTTTTATGAATACGCTCTACACTTTACTCAATACTCAGAGGTTGACCGTCTGGCCAGATGATTTTTCTTTTTGAAGCGTCAACTGTTGCGCCATCCAAGGCGTTAAAGACACAATCAAGGGCCTGCATTGACTCAAGACCTTCTCTGGTCTCCAGCCCTTCTGAAAAACCTTCCAGCAAATCACTTGGCGGCAACGATGGTTTTATCATTTGTCGACAATCGCCGTCTTTGCAACTGGCTTCATTCGTGTCTGTGAATGATCAATCGATAGCTCTACGCACTGTTCTATCAATCTCTTGAATCGCTTGTAAATCTCAATCTGTCTTTGGATTTCATCGACCCATTCCGGTCGTACATACTCAGTCCGGCTGCGCATCTTATGCGTGTAGCTGAGCTGATAATAAGGACCTTTCTTTTCGGCGGGCGCCTTATATTTGAAACAGCCTTTAAATTTTTTAACTACAAGATTTAAAAGCAAATATAAAGACTTTGAATTTCTATTGTAACACTGTTGTAACATGCTTTTTAAATAATCACTGATTTCCTTGGCCGGTGGTGCTCTACCAAAGCGTCACATGAATGTCAATTTGAGGGATTGAGGTGAAATAATGCGGGTCTCTGGAATGCACAAACCAGAGAGATTGGAATGCACACTCCAATTCATTGGTTTGTGCATTACACCCTATGGCTATAAATCCAGCCCATCACTTCCTCGGATAGTCTTTCAGTCCCTTGGCAACTGAGACTAATCGGTTCCGGTTGCACCATACCCAACTTGCTCCGTACTTTTCGATCAGTCCCTTCAACGTGTCCCGTTCAAGATCCAAATTGCAGCCTGACGTTTCAAGTTCACTAAAATGGGCACCATATAACTGCAATGGATCTATCCAGCCATCGGGGAACTCATCGAGGTTACCATTTGGACGATCCATGGCAACCTCCCTTTTTTCAGTTGAATGTCAGTTGTTGGTCAGGGATAAGCACCAACTCCAGCATGTTCAAGGAGGAAAGGGAGAAGATCCAACCCAGGCACCCCAGAGAGTTAGGCTTTTAGGCTGG
>Ga0105099_10002670_pt1 | contig 10509 bp, 10 predicted proteins | sample PPLLak3cmMay2015_2_FD_79138 | JGI IMG/M metagenome (GOLD analysis project Ga0105099, IMG submission 79138) | Freshwater sediment microbial communities from Prairie Pothole Lake near Jamestown, North Dakota, USA - PPLs Lake P8 Core (1) Depth... | ecosystem: Environmental > Aquatic > Freshwater >...
CCGACCATCGTCTGGCCGGATGGATCGATCCTGGTCGAACCTTCCAGGATGGAACTGGCCAGGAAAATGGGATTGGAAAACTGAAAACAGGATGCGCAGATGCATCCTGTTTTTCTGAGTGACCTTTGTATTCTACAACTCAGATGAAACCCGGGCCGGTCTCTTTGGCCGGGTTGCTTCTAATATCCCTAGGGACTTCAACAGGGAAAGCAGGGCGCGCGTCCCCATCACCACCAGCACGGCTGCCGAGAACACACCTGCCAGGACAACGAACAGGAATTGGGAAAATGACAGGTGCCCCACGACCGATGGTTTATGGAGCACATCGATGCGCTGGCGCAAACCCTTCACAAACTCCTGGCGCGGCTTGATGGGTTGGAGGACACCCGACAGGCGGTGCTCCAGCTCCACAAGGCGGTCTTTGGAAGCTTTCAGGAATTCGTCTCTTCTGCTCATACTTCACAATCTCCAAAAATTTGTTCTCGCTGTATCATCTCAATAACCTGGGGGGGTGTGGGATGTGGGATGTGGGGGCGGCTTCGCCGCCCACACACCCCACATCTTCCCCTATTTATTGAGATGTTACTTCTCGCTTCATTCTTCGATCTCTGATCCCGCAACGCCGACTTCATCCCGTAATGCCAGCAGCGTGCGGTGGTAGAGGCTTTTCACCGCCCCCTCGCTGCGGCCCATGATCTGGCCGATCTCGGCATTCGAGAGATGATCGACGAATTTAAGGATCAATAATTCCTGGCGGTCCGGCGGCAGGCCGCGGATCATGCGCATCAGCCCGCGCCGATCTTCATTATCCATCAAGGCCTGCTCCGGCATCTCGCCCCGGTAGGGGAGGTTGGGCGTATCCGAGAGCGGGATCTCCTGCCGGCGGCTGCGGTCGCGGTGCCAGTTGGCAACCAGGTTGTGGGCGATCCGGTACAGCCAGGCCGAGAACGGCACGCCGCGGTCGTTGTAGTTGCGGATGTGGTGCAGGGCGCGGTAGAACACGCGGGCGGTCAGATCTTCGGCATCCTCCACGTTACCCGTACGATAGTAAACGTAGTTATAGATACGTCCGATGTACGTCTCGTAGATCTCACCAAAGGCATCCCGGTCACCCTGCACGGCGCGGGCCAGGATCTCAGTTTCGCTCAGTTCCGGCAACAGTCACACCTTACCGGATGGGCTTGCCAATAAAAACCCCTCCGGGTTTTGAAAGTTACTTGCCAGTATATCACGCTTGCATTCGGGGAATGGCAATCTTGACAGCCGTTGTTATCACCCACAGATAAGGCTGGTGTAGCAATACAGGAAACCGTGGAGCATTCCATTCCCTGAAAAATCAGCCACCGATTTCACGGATTTGCGCGGATTGGAAACGGAAAATCCGACGCAAGATTGCCGGGTGCAGGAGAGCCGGGTGTGAGCCGATGGGGAACTGGTCTACCGTTTCAAAGGCTTGCGGTAAATCGTATCGCATTTGACAACTTGAAAACCACAGCTTTCATACAGGCGCGTGACGCCACTGGCGCTGTCACTGTCTGCAACCAGGGCGGATTCGAGCATGCCCGCAGCTTTTTGCGCCTGCAGGCTTCGACTGATCAACGCCCGTGCGACACCGCGTCGCCGCCATTCCCGGCAAACACCTACGCCTTCTGTATAGCCGCGCTTACGAGTAAATTGCCGGTTCTCTTCATGGTTGATATAAGTCAGCACATGCCCTACGGGCTGCCCGGTATCCTGATCCCAGGCAATCTGCCAGAGGTCTGGCTGGAAGAGAGGATCCTCCAGCCATTTTTGATAATCGGCTTCGGTGGGTTCCGGCACTCCCCACTCTTCCTCGGAAGCATCCCGGGTGCTTTCCCAGAGGGCTCGATATTGGTCAGCCGTTACGGGGCGGGTTTCCAATCCATCCGGTAAAGGGATATCCGGGATATTTTCCAGGTTGGGACGAACCATTTCGAAGAAATACCGCACCGGCTGATAGCCTGCACGCTCCAACAGGATGGCGGTATTCTCCTGGAACTGCGAAACACTGGCCTGGAAATACTTTTCAGGTTCACAAGGATGCGCTCCGGCGATATCTTGCAGGCGGCTTTCCATCCAGTCCAGCAGGGCGCGGCCAATGCCCTTTCTCCGCCATGCTGGCAATATGAAACCATTGTGCTTGTACAAGTACCTGGTTGGCGCCTCCTGCTCCCACCATACGCGCCCATATCCGACCAACCTGCCTGCGACTTCTGCCATGACCATGTCCGTGTGCGGATCACAATTCCTCAGGGAGTTTGCATACGCCGCAGCAATATCTTCTCTGGTGACCATCCGGTCATAACCGTCCGCTCTTTGACTGCCGGTCAGTACTTCGGCAATCAAGGCATAATCGCTTTCACCACGAAAGCGGCGGAAGCACAATCCAGGTATATCAAGCCCACTCTCTACAACAAGCCAATCGTCTGCCATGAGTTCAACTCCAGGGTCAGTTCAGTGTTTGGATAGGAAGCCCTCGACAGCCTTGATGAATTCCAACGCCTCCCTCTCGACCTGGTTTGTCAATGCACCTAGATCCCGGAAATCCGGGGCATCCACCAGGGTATGCTCGATGATCGAATCGGCACCTTTCGTAGTGGACACGAGGCGGTATTGATCCCAACTGCTTTCCTTGAATAATTCCCAGTATTTCTGCTGGACCTGTTTGTTATAACCCCCCAACCAGGCTTCGAACCGAAAGGCATCATGGATGAACACGATCGCGATCTTCAACTTTCGATCCATCAAGGATCTTGGCGTGAAGGAAAAATACGTCATATCCATGTAGCCATAATAGATGCTGCCGGATACAAAATGATCAGGATATTCGTTCTTGAGATGCGTCCTCAAGGCCATCACATATTCCATCAATCCCTTATAGGCCTTTTGGATAGCCCCCTTCTCCAGTTGTTTCCTATATTCATTCATGCTTTCATGAAATGATTCCATAATCAACTCCTTACTTGACTCTTAAAAATCTATCGCAGGCTTCCCCCGTGGAAGACCAGTTGATAGATTTCCCTGCCATTCACAAGGATTTGCTCTGAACCCCGGAACTGATCCAAATCCCCTTCCCACTGGCAAACGTAATCGAAGGGGCCATCACGGAAGTGGGCGGGGCCTCGATACGGGGCTTCGACCGGGGCCTTCAGCAGGGCAGCTTTGAGACATTGGATGAATCCCTCCGGAACATCATCCGTCAGCATTTTTCCATAATAGTTCATCGCCCAGATGGGCCTTTGCTGGTACCAGACAGCTTCTTCGCCGATGAAATCCAGGCTGCCAAGGTAGGTATCCAGATACAGGTAGTCGCCTTGTTGAAAGGACAGGTCTTTGGAAGCCGGGCGGGATGGGGATGATAATTTTCCATCGCCGGCATAGGTGTTCTTCTTGGCTTCGATGAGGAACTGCACGAATTGGGTTTGGTTTTCCATGTTTTCAGGATTCCTTTTTCTTGAACTTGATTGGAATGATAAAGGGCGTCTTCTTCTTGTATTCAATGTACTCGCTTCCGAATCTCATTTGCAGCTCTTTCTCCTCGATGATTTTCAAGTAACCGATCAGCATTGCAGCAAAGACTGCGACTGCCAATAGCGCGGTGAATGATCCGATCAAGATCGCGATCCCGCCATAGGCAAGGATCGTCCCCAAGGTCATTGGATTCCGACAGTATTTGAAGGGACCAACAATCAGGAGTTTTTTCGTTGGCAGCATGGGAAAGGGTGTCCCCGATGCCAAAGTGATCTGAATGACGATCGTCCAGATTGCGATGATGCCGCCAATGATGATCGCCAATACGCCAATGATGATATTTCCCAATCCATAGAAAAATGAACCGATCCCGAAGGTATTATCAACACGCGGTAATAGAACAACCAGGATGACTGGGATCGTTATGGGAAATATCAATGCGCCAATCAGCAATGCCAGTACCCGGTTTTTGTTTGGATGATCTTGATTTTGCCACTTCAGGAATTTGTTCATATCAACCTCCCGGAATTCGGTTGGTAAATTGGATGCGCGACGGCTTGGCTCACCAGTGCGAAGCCGACGCGAAGCGGTAGGCTGCCTCGCCCCTGACTACAAAGTGGGAACGGGGTGGGCCGGTGTTGGGCAGAGCTTTCCTACATACCGAACATTAGGAATTCTTCGTTATGAAGGTCGACAAATACCTTCTAAACAGATTATACAACCGCGCATCCCGAAAAATCAACGAAATGCGCTCGTCCGTGCTATGCTATAATACGAATGTATCTCCGGGGATGACAGGCTTCGACGGAGGAGGCTGGTCCCGGAATGCGAGCCGAGAGGCGCCGAACTCGTGAACTCAGCGCAAACAATCAAGTGCCAATCGCACTTCCTACGCCGCTATGCCCCTCGCTGCGTAAGCAGTAGAGAGTTGATCGGCCGGCCTCCATAGATGAGGCCGCGTCCGCCTGCCCCGCTCTCCACCCGGTGGCAGGGCCGGGCGTCACAAAGGTTGGAGTGCCGCACGGCGACGCCGTTGACCGTGCGAAAGAGGGCTTTCGGGCTCGAACGGCTGGCTGGAGGCTGCCCCTGCCGGTTGAGGCGCCTCCGGTGACGAGCATCGACCGGCTACGCTCGTAGATTTCCGTGGGTCGAATCTTTCGGACGCGGGTTCGATTCCCGCCATCTCCACTCTCCATAACATCGCCTGCATAAGGCGTTGTTTTTTGACAGATGGGAAATCTCCTATGCGACATGCGTATCGACATGTGAGAATATTCACCGCGAAGACGCGAAGCACGCAAAGACTCTTTTAGAAAAAGGCCTTCGCGGTCTTCCCTTCTTCGCGGTTAAATTCAGGATAGCTCAACCACATCCAAGCTGGAAACCATCCACAGGTAATGATGCAATACAACCGTTTTCTTCCCATCCTGATCCTCCTGGCCCTCGGCCTGCTGGCCGCGGCCTGCGGACCCTCGGCCGGCTCCCCCACACCGACACTGCCGCCCCCCTCGGCGACCGCCCGGCCGCCCACGGCCACCGCCACGTTCGAGCCGACCGCGACCGCAACCAGGACACCCCGGCCAACCCCCACGCCCATCCCCCCCTCCCCGACACCTGTCGTGGATGTTTACAACTACGTGCAGAACTGTGATGTCATCGACCACCTCGTCAGCACCTACGAACGCCAGGCCGGGCTGGAAGGATTGCGCTTCTCCACCCAGCTCAGTGCCGAAGCCCAGGCCCGCCTGGAACTGCCGGTGCTGGTGGAACCATCCTGCAACGTCAAGCCGGATAACAACCCGTTTGCGGTTGTACTGCACGCCACCCGCGGCGGTTTGGTCGGTTCGATTGCCGAATTCCAGGAAAGGAACAGCACCAGCATCCACTACATCATCGACCGGGATGGGCAGGTTTACCAAATGGTGCCGGAGGAACTGGTGGCCTTCCATGTCACCTGCTGTACCGCCCAGTTCGGCCAGGTGAAAGAGGATTACCGCCAGTCGATCGGCATCGAGCTGGTCAACAAGCTCTATGTGAACCCGGAAGGATTCGATGGCCCGATCTACGAGGATTTCCTGGAGGCCTTTGGATACCGCTACTGGGAGGATTACCCCGAAGCCCAGATCGCCTCACTCATTGTGCTGGTCGAGGATATCACCGCCCGCTGGGGGATCTCGATGGATCAAGTGGTTGGCCACTACCAGGTCAACGACACCGTAGACCCCGGCCCTGCGTTGAATCTGTTCTGGCAGCGCAACGGCAACCCGCCCCGCCCGCCGATTTTCCCCAATCCGTGATTTGACCAACAATCATCTCACCGCCAAGTCACCAAAACCGCCAAGAATTTTCCCTGGCGTTGATTGGGATTCTTGGCGTGTTCCGCGTCTTGGCGGTAAATGCCGATAACATCTTTTAGATAAGCGCCTTCACGGGCTTCCGTTCTTCGCGGTTCGTATGTAGGTCTATCCATCTACACCAAACGAGGGAAAAGCTGACTTCCGTTTTCACAATTTCTACACAGCGTTAACGTGATTCTTGCACACCTTTGTTAAACTAATCCCATCTGCAATTTTCAGCGCGGATTATCGCGCCGTAACCAACAACAAAGGAGTCACTTATGGGAAAAATCATCGGTATCGACCTGGGGACCACCAACAGCGTCGTGGCGGTCATGGAAGGCGGCCAGCCGACCGTCATCACCACCGCCGAAGGCGGGCGCTTGTGCCCGTCGGTGGTTGCCTTCAACAAGAACAACGAGCGCATGGTCGGGCAGACTGCCAAGCGCCAGTCTGTGATCAACTCGGAAAATACGATCTACTCCATCAAGCGTTTCATCGGTCGCCGCTATGAAGAGACCGAAGTCGAGCGCAAGATGGTACCCTTTGAAGTAGTTCAGGGTCCATCAGACGATGTGAAAGTCAAGATCCCGGTCACCAACCGCGAGTACAGCCCGCAGGAAATCTCGGCCATGATCCTGGGCAAGCTGAAGGCTGATGCCGAGGCTTACCTCGGCCAGTCCGTAACACAGGCTGTCATCACCGTCCCGGCTTATTTCAACGACTCGCAGCGCCAGGCCACCAAGGATGCCGGCAAGATCGCTGGCCTGGAAGTGATGCGCATCATCAATGAGCCGACCGCCTCTGCACTGGCTTATGGCTTGGATAAGAAGAGCAACGAGACCATCCTGGTATTCGACCTGGGCGGCGGCACGTTCGATGTATCCATCCTGGAAGTCGGCGAGGGCGTGATCGAAGTGAAATCCACCAACGGCGATACCCACCTGGGCGGCGATGACTGGGACCAGCGCATCGTCAACTGGGCGGCGGATGAGTTCAAGAAAGAGCAGGGCATCGACCTGCGCAATGACCGCCAGGCCCTCCAGCGCCTGAGAGAATCTTCCGAGAAAGCCAAGATCGAACTCTCGACGGTCATGGAAACAGAGCTCAACCTGCCCTACATCACCGCCGATGCAACCGGCCCCAAGCACATGCAGTTGAAACTGACCCGCGCCAAGTTCGAGCAGATGACCGAAGACCTGCTCAACCGCTGCCGCGTGCCATTTGAGGCCGCCTTGCGGGATGCCAACATGACCGCCAGGAACCTGAACGAGGTGGTTCTGGTCGGTGGCGCGACCCGCATGCCGATGGTCCAGGAACTGGTCCGCAGGCTCACGGATGGCAAGGAACCCAACAAGGGCGTCAACCCGGATGAAGTGGTTGCCATCGGTGCGGCCATCCAGGCTGGCGTATTGGGCGGCGAAGTCAAAGATATCCTGCTGCTCGATGTGACCCCGCTCTCGCTGGGCGTCGAGACCCTCGGCAGCGTCATGACCCCCATGATCGAACGCAACACCACCATCCCGGTGCGCAAGACAGAAACCTACTCCACGGCGGCCGATAACCAGACCGCAGTGGACATCCACGTGCTGCAAGGTGAGCGCCCGATGGCGAACGACAACATGAGCCTGGGCCGCTTCCGCCTGGACGGCATCCCGCCCGCGCCGCGCGGCATCCCGCAGGGCGAGGGCACTTTCGATATCGATGCCAACGGTATCCTGAACGTCACCGCCAGGGATAAGGCCACCGGCAAGGAACAGAAGGTGACCATCACCGCCTCGACCAACCTCAACAAGGGCGATATCGACCGCATGGTGCAGGAATCCCGCCAGCACGAGGCCGAAGACAAGAAACGCCGCGAACTGATCGAAGCCCGCAATATGGCTGACAGCCTGACCTACCAGACCGAAAAGGCATTGAAGGAACTGGGCGATAAGGTCCCTGCGGATGAGCGCTCCAAGATCGAAGGCAAGATCAACGATCTCAAGCAGGCTGCCCAGGGCGAAGACACCGACAAGATCAAGAAACTGGGCGAGGAAGTCCAGAATGCCTTCCACGCCCTGAGCCAGCAGTTGTACGCCCAGGGACAGGCCCAACCTGGTGCACAGGAGCCCGGTCCGCAAGGCTTCGGCGGAGCACAACCCGATGCCGGTCCGGCAGGGGCGCCTCCCAGCAATGACGGGGATGTGATCGACGGCGAAGTCCGGGACGCATAAAAACAAAAGAACAAAACACAAAATGGGTGACAAGAGCAGTCACCCATTTTGTGTTTTGTTATATAATCCCACCCATGCGCACCCAACCCATCCCCCTGTTGAAGAAAGACCGCCTGCGCGTCCTGAGGAAGAAAAGGCTGATGTACATCCTGGTCGGCATCGCCGCCTTCTTCGTTCTTGCCATCGGGTTGTATTTCATTCCTCCCATCCATGACCGGCTATCCTGGCGGCTGGCGGAATTGCGCACCCGCATCGTTTACTGGTTGAACCCGCCCGAAGAGGCGGTTTTCGTTCCCACCCAGCAGGCCCAGGTGGATTGGATCGTCACCCAGACCATGGCGGCCTTGCAGGGGCCATCCCAAACGCCCACGCCTCCCGCTGGCCCGACTGCCACGCCGACCATTACCCCCACCCCCCTGCCGCTTTCCGCTCACCTGGATGTGCCGGTGTATGCCCACCAGTGCTTCCGCTGGAATTATTGCGGGCCAGCCAATTTGACCATGGCGCTCAAGTTCTGGGGCTGGGGCGGGACGCGCGACGATGTCGCCGCGGTCATCAAGCCCGGCGTGCAGGATCCCAGCCTGGATTTCATCCAGCAAGGCTTCTGGGATAAGAACGTGATGCCCTATGAAATGGCGGATTTCGTCAACGAGAAAACCAACCTGCGCGCCTTGTACCGCATCGGCGGTGACCTTCAAATGCTAAAAAACCTGCTTGTACAAGGCTTCCCGGTCATCATCGAAAAAGGATATTATGAATTCAGCTACACCGGGGAACTGGCCTGGATGGGACACTATTCCTTCGTGACCGGCTACAACGATGCCTCCGAGGGCATGATCTGGCAGGACACCTACCCAAACGCCTGCAACGACAGTGACCCGGCCGTGATCGAACAGAAGGGACGCGACAACCTTTCCCCCTACGATGATTTCATGCAAGGCTGGCGCGGGTTCGATTATGTTTTCATCGTGGTGTACCCGCCCGAACGGGAAGAAGAACTCCAGGTCCTGCTCGGCCCCTGGGCAGATCCTGATTGGGCGGCACGCCATGCGCTGGATACGGCCAACCGGGAGATCCCATCCCTGGCAGGCAACAATCTGTACTTCGCCTGGCTCAACAAGGGCACCAGCCTGGTTGCCCTGGGTCAATACGAGGAAGCCGCGGCGGCTTTCGATATGGCCTTCCAGGTTTATGCCACCCTGGGCGGGGACAACACCCAGCGTCCCTATCGCCTGCTCTGGTATCAAGATAGTCCCTTTGCAGCCTACTACTACGCAGGCCGCTACCAGGATGTGATCAACCTGGCCGAAGTAACCTTTAGCACGATCGATACCGACACGCTCGAAGAGACTCTCTACTGGCGCGGCCTGGCTGAATTCTCCCTCGGCGATACCGAAGCCGCGTTCAGGGATGTGCGCGAAGCCCTCCGCCTGAACCCCAATTTCAAACTTGCCAGGGAACAACTGGCCCAATGGGGTATCAGCCCTTAGAAACTATGAGACGATAAGACTCATGACCATAAGACTTCTTCATTTTGCCGATGCCCACATCGACATGGCCAACTACGGCCGCCACGACCCTCAGACCGGCCTCCCGCTGCGCGTCCTGGACTTCCTCAAGTCCCTGGATACCATCGTGGATACCGCCATCGCCGAGAAAGTCGACCTGGTGCTCTTCGCCGGTGACGCCTACAAGGACCGTTCCCCGGCCCCCACCTTCCAGCGCGAGTGGGGCAGGCGCATCATGCGCCTCTCCCAGGCCGGCATCCCGACCCTGCTGCTGACCGGCAACCACGATCTATCCCCGGCCATCGGACGTGCCCATGCCATCCAGGAATTCGACACCCTCCAAGTGCCACATGTGCGCGTCCTCGACAAGCCCTGCCTGCTCACTGCCGATGACCTCGGCCTGCCCGTGCAGGTGATCGCCATCCCATGGGTATCTCGTTCCGGGCTGGTGGCTGCCCTGGGCATGGATGGCACAGACCTAAACGAGATCTACGCCGAGATCGAGGAGCGGCTGACAACGCTGGTCCAGGAAACCTGGCTGGGACAGGTGGATCCATCCCTGCCGGTCATCCTGATGGCGCATGCCTCGGTGCAGGGCGCCCTCTACGGCTCGGAACGAACCGTCATGCTGGGCGCCGACCTGGTGCTGCCCGGCTCGCTGGTCAAGGATCCGCGCCTGGATTACGTGGCCCTGGGGCACATCCACAAGCCGCAGAACCTGAACGAGAACGCCCACCCGCCGGTGATCTATCCCGGCTCGATCGAACGCGTCGACTTTGGCGAAGCGGATGATGAGAAATTCTTTGTGATCGCAGAAGTGGATAAAGGCCAAACGAAGGTTGATTGGCGCAAATTGGAAGGCATCCGCCCATTCATAGATTGCCGCCTGGAACTGACATCATCCGAAAATGTCACCGGGGCCTTGAAAGCCGCCCTGCCCAAGCCGAAAGCGATGGC
>Ga0105099_10002673_pt1 | contig 10507 bp, 8 predicted proteins | sample PPLLak3cmMay2015_2_FD_79138 | JGI IMG/M metagenome (GOLD analysis project Ga0105099, IMG submission 79138) | Freshwater sediment microbial communities from Prairie Pothole Lake near Jamestown, North Dakota, USA - PPLs Lake P8 Core (1) Depth... | ecosystem: Environmental > Aquatic > Freshwater >...
TCCAACCCCTATCACCTGACCCAGGATGGAACCAATCAGATCCATATTCAGGGCCTTCACTATCAGCCAGAAAATATAAACGAAAAAAATACCAATAAATATGCTTAATGCAGCCGTACCCCGTATCAGTTTATAAAGTTGAAAGAGGATGATTGCAACCAGAAAAATATCAATTATATCAAGTACCGAAAATTTTAACATTGAAAGCTCATTGTTTAAGATTGTAAAAATAGCAAATCATCAGCGGCTAACCTCATCTATGCGCATTTTTTCAAATAAACGGATCGTTTGAACAGCCTCTGCTACGTCATGAACCCTGAGAATATCAGCGCCATTCATCAACCCGGTCATATTCAGGGCTGTTGTTCCGTTCAGAGCCTCATCGGGAAGTATTTCAAGTGTTTTCCAGATGAGAGATTTCCTTGACAAGCCCAACATCAGAGGTAATCCAATCACCGAGAACTCGGATAGCCTTGACAGTATTATGAAATTCTGTTCAGTGGTTTTACTGAACCCTATTCCGGGATCAATTATAATGTCCTTCACTCCTGCTTCAAGAAGAGGAGGAATCCTCATGCCAAAGAACTTTATAATATCAGAAACCACATCTTCATAAAAAGTGGCATTATGCATATTTTCGCTCGTACCGTTAATATGCATCATTATGTACGGGATATTAAGTTGCCGAACCAATGGGAACATATCATCATCAATAGTTCCCCCGGAAATATCATTAATCATGTTTATCCCTGCATCATAGAATGCTGCTCTTGCCACTGATGCCCTATAGGTATCGATCGATAATACTGCTGCAGGAAATTCACGACGGATTAATATCAGCATGTCAATTACCCTGCTCATTTCTTCCTCGTCTGATATGGGTGAGGCTCCTGGTCTGGTCGATAATCCTCCGATATCGATTATGGAAGCACCATCTTCAATCATTTTTAAAACTCTCGCAATCACCTCTTCCTCTGTAGAGAGCCGTGATTTCTTATAGAAGGAGTCAGGGGTAATATTAACAATACCCATCACCAGCGGTGATTCAGTGCTTAGAAGTTTACCCCCTGCATTGATTAGGTGAGGCTTTTTCACTCAATTAATCTTTTATACGGAACGAATTTAAGAAATATTTGCCATCAGTTTCATGTGAGCCCCGGTTCCTGCAAAAAAATGAGATTTTACCTGTATGGCAGGGAGGCGGCAAATGACTTAATTAGTTACATTTGCATATATAAAATTACTTCTGATGAAACTGGTGGTTATTGAGGGTCTTGATGGGGCTGGGAAGTCAACCCAGATGGAAATGCTTAGGAAGTACCTTCTGAAAAAAAAGATTAATCACGAATATATGCATTTCCCGAGAACTGAAGCTCCATGGTTCGGGGAACTCATTTCCAGATTTCTAAGAGGTGAATTTGGAACCGCAGATGAAGTCGATCCTTATCTTGTTGCAATCCTGTATGCCGGTGACAGAAATGATGCTTCCGATATATTAAAGCGCTGGCTTTCTGAGGATAAGCTCGTTCTTCTCGACAGATACACCTACTCAAATATTGCTTATCAGTGTGCCAAACTGAAAGACAAATTACATCGTGAGAAGTTAAGAAAATGGATTACGGAACTTGAATTCAACCATTTTGGAATTCCGGTTCCCGATCTGAACATATTTCTCGATGTCCCTTTCAGTTTTACAGAGCGAAAGTTAAAAACATCACGAACTGGTACAGATCGATCATATCTTAATGGGTCCCGTGATGTTCATGAAGCTGATACCGAATTTCAGCAACGAGTCAGAAATGTATACATCGATACTGCTGCGAATGACCACAGACTTACAATCGTGGATTGTTCAGACGAAAATGGTATGATGCTGAAACCAGAGGATGTTTTTAGAAAAATAGAGCGTTTACTCGTAGAAAAAGAAATATTATAACAGATGCGGTATTTAAATCTTGCCGGAAGGTTTTTAGGCGGTAGCGTTTTTATTTTTTCAGGATTCGTAAAAGGGATAGATCCAGCTGGTACACAGATCAAGTTCTCCGACTATCTGTCGGCTGCAGGGATTTCCCTCCCTGACAATGTTTTGCTTGCGGCCGCAATGCTCTTGTGTGCTTCTGAATTTATGATTGGAATCTCTCTCGTAACGGGTTCATTTTATAAGATTGGAGTGATTGGTTATCTGATTTTCATGGGGTTATTCACACCTCTTACTCTAATTCTTGCCATATATAATCCTGTTTCAGATTGTGGATGCTTTGGTGATGCTATTCATCTGACAAACTGGCAGACGTTTTTTAAGAACCTTATTCTGATTATCCCGGGAATATATTTGGTCGTCTCTATCAGGAAGTTTCAACCCCCTGACGACGTACGCAAATCCACGATAATCTGCACAATTGCTGCAGCATCTTTTACCTGTTTCATGCTCTATAACGTCAGGTATAATCCGGTTATTGATTTCCGCCCTTACAAGTCAGGAACCAATATTCCGGAAAGCATGAGTACCCCGGCCAATGCACCACCGCCTGAATTTGAGGTAACCTTTCTTTATAAAAAGGATGGAGAGGTGAAGGAGTTTACAATTGAAAACTATCCTGAGGGAGATACAACATGGGAATTCGTCGACCAGAAATCGGTAATGATTAAAAAGGGTTATGAACCGCCTATAAAAGACTTTTATATCAGTACAACTGATGGTGTCGATATCACTGGCCTTATTATAAAAGACCCTGGATATACACTACTGATGATTTCACACACTCTTACCAAAGCAAACAAAAAAGAGATCGAAGCAGGAATGGAAGCCGGATTCAGTGCAGCGCCCAGCAACATCAACTTCTATGTCGTTACAGGATCATCATCAAGTGAAATTGAAGCTTTTCGGAATGGACTCAATTTCTGCATGGCCGATAAAACCCTCTTAAAAACGATTGTAAGAACAAACCCTGGTTATCTTCTTATAAAAGATGGTACAATCATTGGAAAATGGTCAGCTGCAAACTTGCCTTCACCTGAGTGGTTCTCGACCGATGCCACAGCGAAAATTCTGAAAAAATCAAATAATAACAACGCAATAATCGTTATTGGGTTGTTCCTTATTGCATCGGCAATTGCATTCCGGGTAACGGGCAGGTATCTATTAAAATCATCAAAAAACTAACTATTTCAAAATGAGAAAAAAAATTGTTGCAGGTAATTGGAAAATGAATCTGAATCTGAACGAAGGTTTTGACCTTGCAGGTTCAGTATTAAAAATGGTTAATGCCGAAAAATCGAAGTTGCCCGGTGTGATTTTGTGCACTCCATTCATTCATCTCAGCGGTGTTAGTAGAATAATTTCAAACAGTATTATTGAAACTGGTGCCCAGAACTGTTCGCCCGTGAAATCAGGAGCATTTACCGGAGAGATTTCGGCACCAATGATTAAAAGCACAGGAGCAACCTGGACAATAATAGGTCATTCAGAAAGAAGAGCATTGTTCTGCGAATCGGACGAGTTGCTTCTCAGAAAAACTAATGCAGCCCTTGAGGCAGGTCTGAAAGTAATTTTCTGCTGTGGTGAGGTCCTTCATGAACGGGAATCCTTGAAACACTTCAGCACAGTTGAAAGCCAACTGGCAGACGGGCTCTTTAAACTGGAGGCGGAGCAATTTGCACAAGTCGTTATAGCATACGAACCTGTCTGGGCCATAGGCACAGGAGTAACTGCATCACCCGACCAGGCTCAGGAAATGCATGCATTTATCAGAAAACTCGTTGCAGCCAGATATGGTGAGGCAATTGCCGATGATACAACAATACTATACGGAGGAAGCTGTAAGGGGTCAAATGCGGCAGAGCTATTTAGAAACAAAGATGTGGATGGCGGTCTCATTGGTGGAGCATCGCTTAACGCATCCGAATTCCTTACCATTATTACAGCACTGAAAGTGTAACTCATACCAAACATATTATGCGAACCGGGCTTTTAATCGCAATACTGTTACTGATCTGTTCCAATTCTATATTTGCTCAGAGACAGGATAAATTCTCGGGAGATTTAGGTAAATTCAGGGAAGAGCTGACTCTTTTTATGGGCCCCAATCTTACTCCTGACCAGAAATTGGTTTTGGAAGGATTTATTGCGGACTGGGACAGCCTGGGTTTAAGTGATGGAATGAAAACCGGAATTATCCTTATTTCCAATAAAATGGCAGAGAGGAATATGAGGCCGGCTCCGGATTTTATTAAGCTTTTTCAAACTATAGCACTCTTTCTCTCATCGGAAGACCGAATGTCGTACTTTAATGATTGGTTGAAAAGCTACACACAAACCATTATTGATCGTGAAAACACTAATGCCGAATTAATAAGGTATGTTGAGATGTCGGGACTACTGGTCAGCGAAAAGACCTTATATAAATCACCCAGCGTAAAATGGAAGATTACTGATGGTAATTTGGCTTTTTCATATGACACAATTTTCAAACTAAAACTAACAGACGCTGAAATGGTCTGCTACTCACAAAGCGACAGCACAATCATTTACAATGCCAACGGATATTATTATCCGGAACTATACAGATTTGAGGGTAAAAGCGGAACCATAACGTGGGAAAAAGCCGGATATTCACCCGATGAAATAAAAGGGACAATTTACGATTACAATATCGACGTTACCCGAAACCAGATCAGCGCCGATTCAGCCATGCTTTTTCATTATATCTATTTTAATGAACCAGTATCGGGTCGGCTAACCGATCAGGCTTTTAACGCATCAACACCCGCCAGGTCAATATTCCCAAAGTTTGAGACCAGCACCAAAGAGTTCACTCTGGAAAATATTTATGAAGGAGTTGACTATAAGGGTGGACTAGCTCTTGAGGGGGCCACAGTCAAAGGAACAGGGGAATTATATTCGCCCGCTGCAATTTCACTTTTCAGAAACGATACCCTTGCAATTGAGATCCGCTCGATGAATTTCATTCTCACCAAAGATAATGTCAATACCCAGGAGGCTAATATGACTCTATATCTGGAGAATGATTCAGTCTTTCATTCCAATCTGGGATTTTCATACAATGTAGGAACCAGGGAGGTCAACTTCTTTCGCACAAACAGTCCTGTCTCAAAAAGCCCGTACTCAAACACCTTTCATAATCTTGATATGTACTTTGAGTCCCTCTCATGGGATATGGATGAACCACTTATAAAACTTTCAAGAGCACGTGGTGCAGGCATGGGTCAGGCATCATTTGAATCTTCATCATATTTTAAAGGGGCAATTTTCGAAAAAATGATGATGTTCGATGAGATTCACCCTCTTTACATGCTTAAGAACTTTGCAGCATACTACTATTCTGAAACTTTTCCGGTTGAAGAGTATGCAAAATATCTCAGAAGACCCATCGAGAGTGTCACTTCTTTATGCATAGATCTGGCTAACAAGGGCTTTATCTACTACGACAGATCAACCAACATGGTTACAATTAAGCCAAAAGTACAGGACTTTATAGACTCATTCGCTAATAGGAAAGACTATGATGTACTTTCAATATATAGTGAGGTTAATGCGCCCATGGATAATGCGGTAATTGACCTTAAAACATATGACCTGACAATTTACGGAGTACCTAATGTGTTTTTGAGCGATTCTCAGAAGGTGGCAATATTCCCATATGAAAATAAAGTAATTGTCGAGAAAAACCGAAACATCCGTTTTGATGGGGTCGTTGCGGCAGGACTATTCACAATTTTCGGACATGAATTTTCTTTCAGCTACGATACATTCAAAATACAGCTTGAGAAAATTGATTCAATTCAGATAGCTGTCGAAACAGACATCACCGATAATCTCGGTAATCCAATTATTGAAGATATTAATAACCTTATTCAGCTTGGAACCGCTGAATTGTTCATTGATGCGCCAAATAACAAATCTGGTCGCGTCCGGCTCGAACAGTATCCGATAATTAACGCAATAACAGATACTTACATATATTTTGACAGAATTCCAAATTACGAGGGTATCTACACTAAGGAGGACTTTTACTTCAGAGTTGATCCTTTCACTTACGATAATATAGACCATTACAAAGCTGAACATTTAAATCTTACCGGTGAATTTTTCGGAGGAAAAATAATCGCTTCAATCCCACAGAAACTTATAATCCAAGACGATAATTCTTTGGGCTTTTCAATGAATATCCCTCCTACCGGAATAGAGCTTTATGAAGGGAAGGGACTATTGTTCGAGTTTCTTAGTATGAGTAATAACGGACTCATTGGAAGTGGAAGTATTCAGCGTCTTTCAGGAACAACTGTCTCTGACAGATTCATGCTTTTCCCCGATTCAATGATAACCGTTGCTTCCGATTTCACCATCACCTCCAGCGCCGATGGAAAATTTCCCGATCTTAAAATAAAAGAAGCCGATATCAAATGGATACCCTCTACCGACGAATGGTTTGCATATAATAAACCAGCCAAAGACTTTGACATCTATGCGAATGGCACTAAGCTCAATGGCTTCATAAATCAGACACCCTCGGGGATGACAGGAGCCGGAGTTATAAACAGACCCGATTCGAGGCTTGACTCCGAGAGGTTCTCGTTTACAGCAAATACAATTACAGCTGACTCATCAGACTATTCTCTGAAGTCAGTTAACGGTGAGGGGATTGCCTTCCTCGCTGAAAATACAGTCACGGTAATAGACTTTGCGAGTCAGGAGACCAGATTTCAGCTAAACACGGGGTCATCGCTGGTCAAGTTCCCTGAGATACAGTATATATGCACCATGACAAATTTCGTCTACGACATGGAGAGCCAGATACTGAACATGGAACAAAAAGGATTGTCCTCATATGAGCTGACTTCAGCCCCGGACCTCATCAAAATCAACCCTGGGAACCTCGAGAAACCTACCTTTTTCTCAACAAACAATATGCGCGATACTCTCAAGTTCGCTGCAACAAAAGGGTTCTATTCTCTTAAAGAAGAGTACGTACAGGCTGACGGAACAAATTACATACCTGTTGCCGACGCTCTTATTCAACCGGGCGATGGGAAAGTCAGAATCAATAAAAGAGGCATTGTTGCTCCTATTACAAATGCCCTGATTGCTGTCAGCAATAGGCATTTGATACATTCCGCTTCTGTACAGATAAACTCCAGTAAAAATTATACAGGAACCGGTGTAATAAATTATACGGATGAAACCGGTCTTTTTAGCCCGATTACATTGTCAGAGATCAAAGTTGACACACTTGTTACAAATGGCGTCGGGTACATTTCGGGTAATCAGAATTTTAAACTCAATCCATTCTTCACTTTTACCGGCGACGTAAATCTCTCAGGCAGAAGAGACTACCTTACTTTCACTGGTGGTGCAGGGATCGTAAATAATTGCAACAAAATAACATCTGAACCTGTCAAATTCAAGGCAGAGATTAATCCATCAGCTGTATTGATTCCCATTAATGATAAACCACGCGACATAAATGATAATATGGTATTTTCCGGATCCTTCATCAATATCGATTCCACCCATGTGTATCCGGCATTCCTTTCCCCGCGCAAATCATGGAGTGATATCCCGTTGGCAACTGCTGAAGGGTTTATCTATTATGACAACGCAACCGGCAATTATAAAATAGCTACTCTTGAAAAACTGACTGATAATTCATTGCCAGGAAATATGGTCTCACTCGACAAAAATTTCTGTGTACTTACTTCAGAAGGAAATCTCAGTTTTGGAACCAATTACGGCCTTCTAAATATGACAAATGCGGGAACAGTGATTCATAATTCAGATTCATCAAGACTAACCTCCAAAACTTTTGTCGGACTCGATTTTCATTTTTCAAAGGAAGCACTCCGGATAATGGCAGATGAAATACGATTGAACCCATCAGCACGCCCGGTAAACTTAAATACTGACTTCTACCGTAAAGGTATGAGAAGCCTGCTCGGAGAATCTGCTTCAAAAGCAATTAGTGAGGAAATAGGATTATTCGGTACTATCAGAAGCCTCCCTTCTTCATTTAATTTTGAATTATTGCTGAACGACGTCAATTTTGTCTGGAACGACCCCACCTCTTCCTTCAGATCAACCGGCAAAATCGGAATAGGATTCATTGGAGAACAACCTGTAAACGTATATGTCGACGGATATATAGAAATACAGAGGAGGCGAACCGGCGATCTGATCGATATATACCTGAAAGCAGATGAATCTACATGGTATTATTTCTCCTATTTTCAGGGACTGATGATGACACTGTCCGGAAATAATGCTTATAACACACTAATCGCTGAAGTGAAAGAAAAAGACAGGAAAGACCCGAAGGCTTCCACGAGGCAACCATTTACATACATGCTGAGCATTGAGGAGAGATATCGAAATTTCATCAGAAGAATGAGCAGCTCGGGCCCTGATATTTTTCCGGAAAATGAATAAATATATTTTGCAGGAACCTATACCTTTTTCAAATGCAACTTTTTTATTCTGAAAACCCCATTACCAATTCCTGCATACTCGACGAACAGGAATCAAAGCATGCCATAAAGGTACTCCGGCTGGGTGCCGGTGACAAGCTATGGGTCACTGACGGATCGGGATTTCTGTTTCAGGGGATTATCAAAGACCCCTCTCCAAGGGGATGTTCACTGGAAATAGTCAGTTCAGCCCCCGGTTCCGACAAAAGGGATTACAAATTACATATAGCCATTTCTCCTCTTAAGAATCCGGACAGGTTTGAGTGGTTCGTCGAAAAGGCAGTCGAGATCGGAATTGATGAAATAACTCCACTCATCTGCGAACATTCGGAAAAACCAGGAATAAAACAGGTACGAATTGAAAAAATCGTTGTCACCGCGATGAAACAGTCTCTTAAGACCAGAAAAACTATCATTAATTCACCAGTTAAGTTTTCAGATTTTATTTCGCAAAGCATTGATGGTGCGAGGCTAATGGCCCACTGTAATACCGGCCCCAAAAAGAATATTGCTGATGTTTATAAAAAGGGGGAGAATTGCACCATCCTCATCGGCCCGGAAGGTGATTTTTCGAAAAAAGAAATTGAAGATGCCAATTATTCTGCGTACAGTCCAATAACACTCGGACCAAGCCGTTTGAGAACAGAAACGGCAGGCATCGCTGCCTGCCATTCGATCTATTTTCTAAATCTCTGAATAAAGGTTCAGACTAACTTTCCTTTTCTCCACTTTTATCCTTTGCCTTAAACCGCCGTGAGTCGCGGAGGGCTTTTTCAATTATCCATTCCAGCTGGCCGTTTGTACTTCTGAATTCGTCAGCAGCCCACTTTTCCAGAAGCTCGTATTTTTCCGGATCAATTCTGAGTACGAATGTCTTCTTCTTTGCCATAACCAAAATTTAAAAAACTCCGTATTACACGTATATTCCGTGCTATTCCGTCTATTGATGAAGTGTTCCGGTATTTACTATAGGATTTACCTCACGATCGCCACACAGAACCACCATCAGATTACTTACCATTGAAGCTTTCTTATCTTCATCAAGCTCAACGATTCCTTTATCTGCCAGCTGATCGAGAGCCATCTGTACCATTGATACGGCACCTTCAACAATTTTAAATCTTGCTGCAACAACCGCTGCTGCCTGCTGTCTTCTTAGCATTGCACCAGCAATCTCCTCAGCATATGCAATGTAGTTTATTCTGGCTTCAATTACTTCAATTCCGGCAATTGATAACCGTTCCCTTATTTCCCGCTCCAGTTCGCTGTTTACCTCTTCACCTCCACTGCGGAGAGTCATCACAGCATCATGATCCTCAAAATTATCGTATGGATACAAACCTGCCAGTTTTCTCAGAGCCGCATCACTCTGTACTAGTACAAAATGACCGAAATCATCAACTTCAAAAGCTGATTTATACGTGTTTTCCACTCTCCATACCAGCACCAGACCAATCTTTATCGGATTCCCGATCTTGTCATTAACCTTAATTGGCTGACTGTCAAAGTTCCGGGCTCTAAGAGAAATCATGGACTTTGCGTAAAACGGGTTAACCCAGAAAAATCCATTGTGCTTCACTGTTCCTCGATAAGCTCCGAACAATACAAGAACGCTCGATTCATTAGGATTAATAACGGTAAATCCGATCAAATTCAGAATGAATAATAGCGTCAGAACAACTCCAAGCCAGATTATTTCTGTATAGAATCCGGCAAAAGCTCCTCCCAGCAAAAAAAGAGCCATAACCACCATAATGTAACCTGAAACAGGTTTAAATGTCTTTTCCATGTCTTTATGATATTATTTTAATATTACAAAGATATTACTTTAATTCGATAATTGCAAATAAAAAGCGAAAAAAAAGATTTACACTTCTTTTTTTTCGCTATTGAAACAGAAACTTAATCCAAAAAAAGTAATCCGACTTTCCCTTTCGGGAGTTTATCTAATTACCTTCATCTGTACTGTTTCCTATTTTTGCAAGCAGACTCCCGACAACTGATTCAGAAGGCTCCGGATTTGCAA
>Ga0105099_10002675_pt1 | contig 10506 bp, 14 predicted proteins | sample PPLLak3cmMay2015_2_FD_79138 | JGI IMG/M metagenome (GOLD analysis project Ga0105099, IMG submission 79138) | Freshwater sediment microbial communities from Prairie Pothole Lake near Jamestown, North Dakota, USA - PPLs Lake P8 Core (1) Depth... | ecosystem: Environmental > Aquatic > Freshwater >...
CGGGAGCCCAGGGGAAAATTGTATTTAAAAGCGGTTTCAAAGGTGAACTTGACGTCGTCGGCCGTGACCGGTTTGCCGTCGCTCCATTTGGCGCGTTCGTCCAAATAGAAAAGCCAGGTTTTATCGGCCGCTTTGTATTCCCATTTTTTCGCCAGCCAGGGAGTAATGGCGCCGTCCATCATGGGCATGAGCAAGGGCTCATACATGAGGGTCATGAAAAGATAGGAACCCTCATTACGGACCAGAAAGGGGTTCATGCCGCCCGGAGGGCTTTCCATCCAGCCGATCCTGACAGTGTTGTTTTTGGCTTCAGCCGGAGCCGCTCCCCAGATACAGGGCAAAACCAAAGCCAGGGCAACCAGCAGACAAACCAGTTGTCCGGTTTTTAACTTGTTTTTGTTATTAACGGTCATGGGCATACCTCCATCGGAAAAAGATTAATAATATTGAGATATACAAAAAAAACGTTCAAACCTTGTTTTTTTCACGCTTTACGTTCGGAGTTTTCTTTTTTAAGGCTTTTAGTGAACTCGGTGTCCAGCAGGATCAGCTTTTCACATAACATGGTGTCTTTTTCAGCTAAGGCCTTGATCAAGTTTTGATGGCGGTCATAAACATCCTTTATAAATTGAAGGGTCTGGGTGGCGCCCGGATAATGGGTATCCCAGACCACACTCAGGAGCTCCAACAAAGATTGAACCATATATCTGATTAATGGATTGGCCGAGATCTCGGCAATGGCCAGATGAAAAGCCATATTATTTTGATGGAGATGGGCAGGCGTTTCAATCTCGATAATTATTTTTTCATTAAGGGCCCGCAGGTTTTCAAGATCTTCAGGCGTGATTTTATCCACTGCCAACCGAATGCTGCAGGTTTCAATAGCCATGCGCGCTTCGTAAAAATGATTTAAATTGAGGCTGCCTTCGTGAAAAAGATCCTGAATGGCGGTAAAAAATGGTTTATAAAAACTATAGGTGACAAAAGCTCCGCCTCTGGAACCGGGTTTGATTTCCACAAAGCCCGATTGTTCCAGAACCCGAAGGGCTTGCTTGATCACGACCCGACTGACTTGCAGGGATTCGGCTAATTCACGTTCCGTGGGCAGTTTGTCACCCACCTTTATTTTTTTGGATACAATCAGGGCCCGGAGTTGGGCAGCGATGGTATCAGGCAAACGTTCTCGTTTTGGAGGCGTTAATAAAGGGGTGATTTTCGGGTGCATAAAAGATCCTAATGATTGAGTGATCCGTTCGTTGGGTAGCCCAAAAATATTGTCCCTATTCTAACGCCTTCTCGTGTCCTGTCAACTATAAAAGAACAAATAAAAAATGCTGTTTAAAAAAGTTAAGCATTTCAAGTGGATAAAAATAATTCAAATATTTATGTTAAAAAATGCGTTTATCATGAAATGGATGAAAATAATTGCGGGCATTAATAAAAAAATGAAGAAGATACTTGCATATTAAAAACAAAAGGTGTAAGTTCAGCCCGTTTTAGCTGAAACCGGAACAACTGGTTTTGGCATTTTTTATATTCAATTTCAAAGCAGTGCGCTTTGGGAAATGAATATTAACAATTTTTATTAGGAGGAAAGGATTATGAAAAAGGGACTTATTATTTTGGCTTTAATCGCGATGTTGGCTTTGGCTGCTTGTGGCGGCGACAAACCGGCTGCTCCGGCTGCTGAGCCCGCTCCGGTTGCTGAGCCCGCTCCGGCTGCTCCGGAAACTCCGGCTCCGGCTCCTGAATCCGGCACTACCCCGAGCAACTAAGTAGTGCGATTGGATGAAGCCCGCATTCAAGGGAATGGGCTTCATCGAAACAGGTTAAAAAAAAGGGGGCCAATCCCCATAAGGCTCCCCTTTTTTTTGGATCAGATCGAGTTTCCTCTTCTACTTATTTTTTCACTTCAATCGTGGTGGCGATCATTTTGTATTGGATGATCACCGTGGCGCCTGGTTTCAGATTTCCAGTCACCTTGGTATCGGCATTCCGAATGACTTCCAATTGACTCTTTTTGCCTTTTTTAACGACGATCAGATCGTTTTCGAGGGACAGAACCACACCGGTGGCCCGATAGGTTTTAGGTCCATTGACCGCAAAAACGATTCCAGTCATTATCGTCATTACGGTCAAGATGACGGCAAACAGAAATAGTCTACGCATGGCAGGTCTCCTTTTTTGTTTTTTATTGAAAGAGTGGGGATTAAGGGGAAATATAAAATAAGTTGTTTTCGCTTGTCAATAGAATAAATGGACAACCCAAAAGGTTTCAGATTCGGCGGTTCAGGGGGTGAAGTTTTTTGATTTTTTTGAGGCGCGCCGGCGCCAGGGAGACCAGCTTTTGCGCCAGTTTGGCCCGGATGGGGTTGTAGAACATGGAATAACAATCCCCCAGTTGGAGATACTGGTCGTAAATCGCTTTAATCGATCAAAAGAAACGCATACCGGTTCATGATTCTGTCATAATTATCCAGGACCTGAATCGGGTAACCGATGTTGCGCACCGTAGCATAGACGTCCACGGCCATGGATTCAGGGCTGGGCCGGGCCCGGCGCGGGATGCGGCAGGTTTCGCGCGAGCCGGTGCATTCTTTGCAAAGCGTGCAGGAATCCATGGCCAGTAAAAAGGCCTTGTAATAGCCGGCCAGGAACACTTCGCGTTCCAAATCCACCAGTTTCGAATTGACTCCTTTTGACCAGGCATGGCGGTCTTCCGGTTTATCTACCTGTTTTTCAAAGCGAAAAATCGCGGCCCGGTTATAGTCACGGAAAAAGGCCCGGCATTCTTCCACCGGCGGAGTGTTGGGCGGGCAGGAAGCATTATGACCGTATTCGCCGCAGCCGAAACGGCATTTCATGCGAACCCAATGGCCCACTACGATCTGCTGAGGGCCCATGAATTTATAATCCTGAAATCCGAACTTCACAAATATATCCTGCAATGCTTTGGTCTCGTCCATGTTTCTCCTAATTAAATAGTTAAGTATAGATTGTGAAAATTTTTAATTCATTTTTTTACGAGAATTTCATTTTTTTCCTTATTTCGGCTTCTGAATTCTGACTCCTGACTTCCTGAGATTTATTGATACGGCTCCAATCCCAAACCGTAAAACCGGTTGGGGTTGTTGAAGAGCCAGTCCGCGGCCACGCGGACGGCCTGTTCTTCTTCCAGCCAGCCGCTTTCGCAGAGGTCGGCCAGGGCCGCGGCGAGTGCTTCCTTGGCCAGGGCCAGATGGGCGGATACGAATTCCGGGCCTTCGCGATAATCGCCGCCGAAAGCGTGGATTTTGTTTTGGGGCATGACGGTCAGGCTGCGTTTGAAGAACTCGATCGTGTAGAGGGGGTCGATCATGGCGGCCCAGCAGGCGTTCAAGGCGACATTCTGATAGTTCTTGCCCAGGAACAGAATATCGCCCAGGTAGGGCCAATTGGCATGGAACAGATCAAATCGCACGGAAGTATACAATTCCAGGATCGAAGCGAAATGGGCGGCATTGGTCTTGTCCACGCGGTTGCCGGTATAAGCCAGGTGGCCGGTATGGATCTGGACCGGCAAACGGAGTTCTTGGGCAAAGCGCATAAATTGGTGAAATAAGTAGTCGTCCAGGGGCTTGGCTTCGGGCCAAGCCAGTTGGTTTTGAGGATCGGTCAAAAGCTTGTTGAACAGGCGTTCGGCATCACTGCGCGGCGCCAGATCGTATTGGATTACGCGGCGGTAGGCGGATTGGTCTTTGAGGGCGATCACGCCTAGGGTCATGCTTTTTTTGATCAACTCCAAGACAGCCTCTTTATAATCCGTCAAGCAGGTGATGGTGCGGCCGGTCAAGCTGGTCACATAATCCAGGAAATCACGGCGCCGGATCTCGTGAAAATAGGGCAGGGGAAAGGCCGGGCGCCAGTTTGCGGGCATGGGAAATTGTTTATTCAAAAAGCGTTTGAGCACGGAATTGCCGGAATAAATGGCCTGGCGTTCTTTTTTGGGCGGGGTCAGGCAATCGGAAATAACGGCCTTAATATGAGCCTGTTCCAGGATGCGTAAATAAGAGGCGCTATCCCGACCGGCCAGGCGTTCGGCCACCTTATCCAGGGCGGAACGGTTCAGTTCCTTGATCCCATATTCGCGTTCCAGGACCAGCTTGGTCACCCGCGCATAGGCGGTATGCTGGGTGGCGGACCAGAGACGGCTGAAGAGCGGCCATTTTTGATCGGTGCCGGCTTCCGGGTCCTGGATCAGCTCGATTTCGCTTGGGCCGGCGCCGGCCGACCAAAAATCATTGATCATATACATAAGCGACAGGAAGGCGATCGGTTCCTTATAGGAGTCCAGTCCCACATAGGGACCGGCCAGATGTTCATGGCAATCAATGACCGGCATCTTTTCCAGCCGGTCCATTAAACGGGTCAAAAGCGGGGATGGTTTGGCGAGCATGGGGGAATCCTTAATATTAAGTTTTAACGTATAAGCGCTTAACTCAGAAACATCGACAATTTGTTGTCGATAAGTAAAAACTCGGTATCATCGTCATTCCGGCATGTCATGATTTTGCAGAACAAAATCATCATTTAGCCGGAATCCACCATTATAAACGCCCGAAAACCTGGATTCCGGCTAAAAACATGCCGGAATAACGTAGGTTTGCGTTTGTATTCGTTAATACCAACTGCCCTCTTAGGGCCTCGTCTTCCGGGTAGGGCCCCGGACGACGCGTAGTAACTTAGTCATGATATAACAGCTTGATGTAAAATGTCATGAATTATCGATATATTACCAAAGGTTTCAAAGATAGGGCAAATGGGCATTCAGTGGTGACGATCTTTATTATTCCTTTCAGAATAATTCTCAGAAGAATAATGACCCGGTAACCATATCTTGTGCGCCGAAATCGCACATTCCCGATCAAGGTGATTGTTATTCTTTATCTGATTCAAATACAAGATCAGCTTTTGAGCTCTCTGTATTAAAAATCTTGAATTTCAATGAGATAAAATCTATTCTTAGATGAATTTTAAGGTGAAACAGCATGCCAAACAAACCCTCCATAGGTTTTCGAATCGTTTATGCCCTTTGCCGGGTCTATTTTTTTATAGGACGTTTGACCCCCTTGCGAATGTGGGTGTTCATCGGCCGAATATTCGGCCTGTTTTTATATGGGATCGATTTTCCGCACCGCAAAATCGCATTGGCCAATCTGCGCTTCGCATTCGGCCCGGAGAAAACCGAGCGGGAACTCCGCGCGATCATCCGCAAGATGTTTTTGGAGTTCGGCATGATTGCGCATGAATGGACCCGGCTCAAATACATTAAGAAAGAAGACCTGCCGGGCCTGGTCGAAGTGGAAGGGCTCGAAAATTTGAAGGCGGCCAAGGGCAACGGCAAACCCGTGATTCTGTTGGGCGCCCATTTCGGCAATTTCGAATATACCCATTTGTATTATGCCCTGCACATCAACCGCATCCAGTTTATCGTGCGCGCCATTGACAATCCTTTGCTCGAGGCGGAGCGTCTGAAATACAATACCGCTTTCGGCGTAAAAATATTATACAAGCAGAGCGGCTTGCGGCCCGCCATCAAGAACCTAAAAAACGGCGAAGACCTCGTGATTTTCGCGGACCAAAAGGTGAATTTATCCGAGGGCATCTTATGCACGTTCTTCGGCAAGGAGACTTCCACGATCCCTTTGGCGCCGGCTTTGTCGGATAAATACGGAGCGCCGATCGTGCCGGTGTTTTGCGTGCGCTCGGAAAAAAATCCCACGCGCCACAAAATTATTTTTTTGCCCGAACTCAAACTGGACCCGAACGATGGGGCAGAAATGATCCATAGGGCAACCCAGCGCCAGAACGATATTATTGAAGCCATGATTCGGCGCTATCCCCAGCAATGGCTCTGGTTTCACCGGAAGTGGAGTTATCATAATCCGGAAATTTATGAGTGAGAGGCTGTTGGGTTGTAGCCAATTAGGCTGAAGTCGAACAACCTAAAGTTGTGCGAGAAGTATATAGAAAAACGATCGGGTCATGAAAAAACCAAACGAACAAAGCGCGTGCGAAGCTTTCCTTGTCATTCTCAATGCCCTTACTGGTTTGAAATATATAAAAATCGAATCGCCTGATGAACAAAATCGACGAACTCCTGATGTTGATTTTCTTTTAAAATCCATTAACGATGAAAGCGATATGATTGCTGTCGAACACACCATTCTTGAATCTTATAACGGACAGATAGGATATGTGAAAGGATCGTATGATATCGTTGATTCAATCAATGCCGTCTGTAAAAATACGATTCCTAACGATCGCTATTATTTTCTTGCCATTCCTCCTGTAAAAGGGGATTCCCTTGTAGGAAAAAACAGGATACGGTTTGTCAGCAGCCTTTCTTCTTGGGTAACGGAGACCGCCCAGAAGCTATCGATCGACAACCACGCTCAGATTGAATATGAAGGTCAAAAAATAACGTTAATGTGTTGTGGCGATGATGTTCAGTTGAATGGGAACGTGTGGCGAGCGTCTCAATCACCTGAAAAACAAGAAATTTTGCAAACCCAAAGGCTTTGCCGAGCAATTGGCGATAAACTTCCTAAACTCGAGGCCTACAAGCAGCGGAGCTTCAAAACTGCTCTTTTGCTTGAAGATATTGCCAACATTCCATCAACTATTACACAGAGAGCTCATGGAATGAATTCAGAGGAAAGAGACAGCATTGAAGATATAATTGATTATATAGTTGTATTTGCATCGAACAACGGTCGGATGATTGTAGGGGATGTGTGGAAAGAGCCAACCATCTGGCATGTATCCATTCCAGATAATAGAAAGTTCAATTTTCGGAAAAATAACAAGGGAAAAGCATTTTTAGGAATATAGAGATCAGTCTGTCCGACGTCATTGGCTAAATTGACATGATAGATGAGAAAAAACATTGTCGTTCCGGGATTGGACAAATCTAACCCTTTGAATTTTTTTGCTAATTTTTTAAAAATGAATTGTTTTTAGTCTTAAAGCGATATTTCGGAGAAAAAAATCTTGCAAAATGGTGACAAATATGTCAACATTTAAGTCAATGAGAAATACCCGACGGATTTCATGGGTCAAGGCGGCACGTAAGGATTTTGAAGAATTTCCCGAAGATGTGCAGGGTGTTATGCTGAACGCCCTTACGATTGCAGCCGAGGGTAGTAAATCGGACAAAGCCAAGCCTTTTAAAGGCTTTGAAGGCGGCGTGTTTGAAATTGCGCTTCAATATCGCGGAGATGCCTTTCGCGTGCTCTATGCCGTGAAAATAGGTACAGATGTTTGGGTTATTCATGCTTTTCAGAAAAAAGCCAAGTCCGGAATCAAAACTCCGCAGATGGAGATCGACCTCATCCGCGAGCGCTTAAAACGATTAAAGGAGGCTCTGCAATGAAAGACGATTTTGAATTGATCCGCGGCAGCGGTAATGTATTCCGTGATTTTGGGCGATCCAACGCCAATCTGGAACAGGCGCGGGCCATTCTTGCGGCGGAGATTATCCGAATTCTTGACGAACACAACTTATCGACCCGGGAAGCAGAGAAATTAACGGGTGTTTCACATTCAGAGTTTTCACGTATTCGTAATGCTCGTCTCGAACGCTTTACAATTGATCGGATGATTTCGATACTTGGCAAACTCGACGAAGATATTGAGGTTAACGTCACTTTCCGTGTTCGTCCTCACGGAGTGCAAGAAGGGTTACGCTCTGAAAGACCGTGAATGTTCCCGAAACGCATCTACGATCATACCCTTCTTTTTAAAGAATTTTATGAAACCAATCGTAAAATACATTGAACATAAACCGGCCGAGCATACGGACCGGGCAACCGCCTGGATTGCGCGGGTTTGGCAGTCGGCGAGCGGGAAAACGCTTTATTTCAACGATATGGCTCTGAAGAGATGCTCCGGAGGTGATGATAATCATTATGATCTCGTTACCGGAGAAAGATATTGGGTTTCGGGCGTAAAGAAAAGAGGGTCCAACCGGCATTGGGGCGGCGGTACGATCCTGATCGAGCAATCGCTTGCAAAATGATATGAAGAGCACACTCATGGCAAACATTATTGCGACTTGATTGCGATTCCCGATTTGCCCAAGCCCGATATTTCCAAGTTTAGTTCAATGGAAAATTCGCCATTACGGTCTATTCAATAAAGAGGCGGCCATCAATGAAAACCGAAATCGAACGCAAGTTTTTGGTTAAGGGTTTTTCGTGGAAGACGACCGGCGGGAAGCGGTATTGCCAAGGATATATCAGCCGCAACAAGCAGAGTACGGTGCGGGTCCGCATTTCGGATGACAAGGCTTTTTTAGCCGTCAAGGGAGCGCAGACCGGAATCACGCGCCTGGAGTATGAATATGCGATTCCCAAGATCGATGCGGAAGAATTACTTGAGCATTTGTGTGAAAAGCCGTTGATCGAGAAAATCCGGTACCGGGTGTCTTTCGGCGGGCATGTTTTCGAGATCGACGAGTTCTTGGGTGACAATGCCGGATTGATCGTGGCGGAAATCGAACTTGAATCGGAAGACCAGGATTTTCCCAAGCCCCCCTGGCTGGGAAATGAAGTGACCCGGGATCCGCGTTATTACAATGTGAATTTGGTCCAGCACCCTTTCAAAGAATGGGTATAGAGCATGGAAAACGTAAAAGATCGGTGTTTAAAAACGATCGCGACGCGGCGTGCCAAACAGGAATAAAAAGTTTTTTTTAAATTCAATCCTTCGGCCCTAATGGTTATTTGGAGGAATCAATGACATTTTATCGAGAGGAATCGGGATACACAAAAACGGCTTTGTCCGATCTGCAGGGCGCTTGGCAAATGCTGCGCGAATCGGTTGTGGAAGCTCATCCTTTTCCTGAATCTCAAAGGCTGCTTTTTCATATCGATGAGGCCATGAGTTGGGAGAATGTAAGGCAATTAGGCAGTATGCGCAATATTCTTTTATTGATTCGGAATATCGCGGGACAAGCAAAAGCACCGGAAGAAATATCCGAGAATATTAAAATAGTTGCCGAGGACCTTGAAGAGGTTTTTATTGCCATTAAAAAAGGCGAGGCCATCTGATTGTCAAAGCATGATGGTTCGACAAGCTCACCATGAACGGAGTAACTATAATAATCCTGTTGATCCTGTTAATTCTGTAAAAAACTTCCTAAACCAATCCCGTAATCCACTTGCGGTGGCAAAGCCGAACCCCTTCTTGGATCGCTTCGCGATTCATCAAAAGCGAAATCCGAAACGAAGTGGTCACGATATGGTTCGGTACGATGCCGTTCAATTGCAGCAGATCCACGGTTTCAAGCAAAGTCAGGTTGTTGCGGTTGATGCCTTCGCCGATGAGCGACAAAGCCGAAAGATGGGTGTCGAAGGCCACAGCCGCGCCCAGGCGCTGCTCCAGGGTTTTGCGGATTTCTTCCCAGCCGTAAACGCTCTGGGCCGAAATCACGAGCGAGGCCTTGGATTGGGCGGGGTCGGATTCCACGGCCATGACGTTTACTTCTTTGATCGGCACTTGTTCTTTTTCCAAATAACGCAGGGTTTCGCGGAAAAGAGGCAAGGCTTTTTCGGAATGGATCCGGAGCCGGGTGATGTCGTTTTCACTGACCACGGCCTGCACGCCGCTGATACTGCCGGCCGGAATTTTGCGCACAATGGTTTCCTTGCCGCCTACAAAAGTGCTGCGTGCGTAGATCGCGATGTTTTTTTCCTTGGCGAATTGCACGGCCTGGGCATTGAGCACCTTGGCTCCGGCTGCGGCCATTTCCTGCATGACCGGATAGGAGAGTTCGGGGAGGTGTTTGGCGTCGGCGACCACGGCCGGATCGGCCGTATAAACGCCGTCGACATCCGAATAAATTTCGCAACGCTCGGCATCCAGGGCCGCGGCCAGGGCCACGGCCGTGGTGTCGGAGCCGCCGCGGCCCAGGGTGGTGATGTCGCGGCGGTAACTCACACCCTGGAACCCGCCGATCACGACTACTTTACCCTTGGCCATCTCGTCCTGGACCCGGAAGGGCCGGACCTCGATCACCTGGGCGTCGTTATGGCGATCATTGGTGATGATGCCCGATTGGGATCCGGTCAGGGAAATGGCGTCAATGCCCAATTCCTGGAGGGCAATGCACAGAAGACTCATGGTGGTGCGTTCGCCGGTGCTGAGCAACATATCCATTTCGCGGCGTTCGGGTTTGGGGGAGAGGCTGCGGGCCAGGTCGATCAGGTTATTGGTGGTTTTGCCCATGGCTGAGACCACGACCGCGACGTTATAGCCTTGTTTTTTTACTTCGGCGACCTTTTGGGCGATTTTTTTTATTTTATCGGCATCGGCGACACTGCTGCCGCCATATTTTTGGACAATGCATTTCATTTTAAAGACTCCTTATTCACTATGATTTATCGTACAAAGCGTCCTGTGGTATTGCATTTGTTGGCGCCTCGTTGCCGGGTATGAGAGAGGGTTCAAGGGGCCAAGGGGTCC
>Ga0105099_10002676_pt1 | contig 10506 bp, 12 predicted proteins | sample PPLLak3cmMay2015_2_FD_79138 | JGI IMG/M metagenome (GOLD analysis project Ga0105099, IMG submission 79138) | Freshwater sediment microbial communities from Prairie Pothole Lake near Jamestown, North Dakota, USA - PPLs Lake P8 Core (1) Depth... | ecosystem: Environmental > Aquatic > Freshwater >...
ATTGGTCATAATTTCACATCCACGAAGGTTCCCAGCCCGGATGGATTAACCGAGGCTGAACCTGATTTTCCTCTCTTATCGCCATATTTTTCGAATAAAAGCTCGAGGGCCTGTTTTTCTTCGGGCGACAGCATTTCTGCGTAATCCTGCCCCTCCAGTCTGACGGAAATATCAGAGCCGGCCTTATCGACCCGTCCCGGAATATTAATTTTGCCCGGCTTTTGAGTCGGTTCCGTATGATTCACCGCAACCGGTTTTCGGCTCGCCTGTGTCCGGTTTGCCATTTCCTGATAAGCGTTAATTCCAATTGGATTAATTTTCATTTATTTATCCTTCCGATTATATTTCGAGTGCATTCTTGGCCATCTCTTTAGCCGAAGCGATAGCCATCGTATTGGCCTCATAGGCACGCGAGGCCGCCATCATATCAACCATCTCATTGACAATTTCTATATCCGGCATTTTGACAAAACCGTCGGCATCGGCCTCGGGATGATCAGGATCATGAACCAGCCTGAAACTGGATTCCGGATCAATTATTTCTTTTCCCTCTGATTTCGAAATTTCCAGATCTTCATTCGAGACTCTTGTCCGACCAACCAGATGCAGGGTATTGGTTCGAACCAGTTTCGTGCGAGCCTGCGACATTGCCGTTCTGAATGGAACATCCTCTTCGGCCTCCGAGACAATGACCCTTTTCCTCTGATAGGGACCGCCGTCTTTGGTTTTGGTGGTTTCGGCATTCGCGATATTTTGAGCCACCACATCCATTTTGCGGCGCTGGGTAGTCATTCCGGAAGCGGAAACTTCTATTGAACTGAATAAACCTGACATTCAATCACCTTCATTTGCTTTTAATGGCATTTCTAAGACCCTGAAATTTGCTGGCCAGAAGCTTGGCCCCGATGCTGTAGTATATCTGATTTTGCGCCAGATTGGCAATTTCAGTATCAGCATCCACATTATTGATGCCATTATCATTTTTCGAATTATTTACGATGATATCGGGACCCTTTGAGGCTGATTGTCCGACCGGGATGTGTGCCGGGTGCGTCATTTTTCCTTGCAGATGCCCTTTATCTTTGACGACTTTATTTAATTCGCCATGAAAGTCGATATCTTTGCTTTTGTATTCAGGCGTTGAGATATTGGCCAGGTTGCCGGAAATTAGTTTTTGGCGCGTTGACGCCATATTCAGATATGATTCAAAAAGCGGTATTCCCACTTTCTTAAAAACCGAATTTTGTATTAACTCTGACATATCTTTATCCGCCCAGATGAAAAGCAAGGCCGATGCCAAAATTATTTTGTGTCCGCAATTGCCTGCAGCACAGCACCTTGTCTTGATATTTAATTTTGCCGGGGGATTTAAAAACAGGAAAATGCTGCCGTCACTCAGGAAATAAATTCCCAATTGCGGCCGGATTGATTCAGACAATTTGCTTTCTCGGTTTTCATTTTATGCAATTTAAACATATATTGCCCGGTACTCGTCATGAAATAGGACGGGGGATAAATATGCGATTTGTAATAATCTTTAGTATTCTTTTCCTTTTGTCAAATACAGTGATTGCAACTGGTGAAGTAAGGGCCATTAAAACGCCTGAAGAGGCAACAAATCGAGCGTTGAACTACCTTGGCTTCCAAAAAATGGACGGGTTTACAAGAGAGCGGAATTTTGACAGAGCCTCGATTGTCAATATTACCGATGATAAAACGCCGTTTCTGCATGACAAAATAAACAATCGCGATATATGGAGGGTGACATTCAAGGATATAACGTTATTACCATACAGAGGATATCCTGATTCAGTTGATTATCCCAGAACCTTTGATGTTTATATTGATCCCGCCGATGGCACACTTCTGAAAATAGAATCGCTGTATGCCGGCAATAATATTGACTTTGCCCCCGAACCATCAATTGAATGGGCGGAAAGTCAAATGCAGGGGACTATGTTTGTATTTCAAGGATTCGTTTCGCCCGACAGTAATTATGTAAGTTTTTATGATATTTTGAATAGTCTTGGGCCTCCCAATTTTAAACAATTGAAAGCCTTATTGATTAACACAGGGAGAAATATCAATTTTCCTTATGCTGTCTGGTACGTTATTTATAGAGGAATACCACCATATTTGCCCAAGGGAAAGGCGGCCGATTTATCCAAAAAAGAGGCATATAATTATCGATCATATATATATGATGCCAAGACAGGCCAGCTATCAGCAATGACAAATCAACCATCTATTGAATTTGATAAATTGGAATAATTGGACTTTGCGCGTAACTTTGTATTTTGCGGTGGTGGGTAATCCTGGTTTTCTATAACCTGTGTGCGTTCAATTTTTATCATAAAACTGCGAGGTTGGTTCGGTAGCCGTGATTTCCAGGGTCATAACGACAATATCGACCCGGCGGTTTTTGGCCCGATTGTCTTCGGTATTATTGACAGCCAGAGGTCGGAATTCACCATAACCCAGAGCCGAAATTGCATCCGGCTTTATTCCATGATTATTAATAAGGTATCGAACTACTTCGGTGGCGCGGGCTGAAGATAATTCCCAATTGGACGGATATCTTGGGGTATTGATCGGGCGATTATCGGTGTGTCCCTCTATTCGCAAATGATTGGGGACTCCATTCAGATGCTCAGCGACAATATTAAGTGTCTCGATTGCCCGGTCGGTAATTTCGGCCGAACCTTCTCTGAAGAGCGCCTGCTCCATTATATGAATGACAAGCCCCCGTTCGGAGACCTCGGTACTGACCAGCTTTTCATTCCCCATACCCATCAGATCGTTTTCAATCGACTCACCAATAGATTTAAGAACGGCCGTTTTCAGGATGCCGCCGCCCGGCATGATCCCGATCTGGGAACCCTGTTTAATGACGACCGTGCCGCCTTTCAAAACGCCCGACAGGGCATCGGACATTTTCCCGAATTTCTTAGCGTCAACCTGAGATATGGAATACATGACTATAAAGAATGCCAGGAGAAGTGTGATGAGATCGGCATAAGTCAATAGCCATCGATCCGGGTTTTCTTTATCTTCCAGTTTATGGCGACGCGGCATAATATCAAACCTCTCGCAATCTCAATTCAGGTGATATAAATGACAGAAGTTTGGTCTTGACAACTCTTGGGTTATCGCCGGACTGAATGGAAATAACACCTTCCATAATCAAGTCAAGACTGGCCAATTCTTCCTCGTGCCGTAATCTCAATTTATCGCCGATAGGCAGGTAAACCAGGTTGGCCAGAGCGACTCCCCATAAGGTGGCAATAAAGGCGCCTGCAATTGCACCGGCCATGCGATCAGGTTCCTGGACATTGCTGAGCGTATGAATTAAACCCAGGACCGTGCCTATGATACCAAGAGTAGGTGAAAAACCTCCCAATTTTTGAAAAAGTGCTATTCCCTTTTTATGGCGTTCTTCGACATAGGCAATTTCGGTTTCCAATATAGTTCTCAAAACGGTCGTCTCTGTCCCATCGATTACCAGTTGCACGGCTTTTCTGAAGAATGGGTCATCGACATGTTTAATATCATTTTCCAGTCCCAGAATACCCTCTCTCCTTGCCTTTTCCGACATTTTGACAATCATGTTTATTGAATCAAGAGAATTAAGTCTTTTTCCCAAAAAGGCCAGTTTCAGATAATGGGGAATTTGAAATATGGTCGAAACGGATGTCGTTATAATGCTTGCCCCAACAGTGCCGCCGATTACTATCAGCATGGCCGGAGCCTGTAGAATAGAACCCAGTTGTCCACCTTCCATAACAAAGGAGACAATCACGGCTCCAACACCCAATATTAATCCGCCGATTGTCGCAAAATCCATAATTAGTTTGCCGTCATAACAGAAAAAAACAGTTATTTTTTAATAACGCTTTTATTCCAATCATTCAGACTATCGGCAATTGCGGTGATTTATAAAGCCGCAAAGAGAAATATTGATACGAAAAATGCAGGAAAGGCCGAATTATCAATCCGGAGAATTGATTTCGTATTCTGACAGCTTGTTGCGAATAGTTCTTGGAGTAATATTAAGCAATTCTGCGGCGCGGGTTTTATTGCCGTCGCACTTTTCCAGCGTCTTCAAAATTAAGTACTTTTCGCCCTCAGCCAGAGTCACACCGGCATCGACCCCTTTTATTTGCTCGCTCAGTTTGCCAAGAGATAATTCCGGAGGAAAATCGACTCTTTCCAATTTATTGCTGTTTGATGTAACCACGGCCCGTTCCACATAGTTCTCCAATTCCCGCACATTGCCGGGCCAGTGATATTTCATAAATAGCCTGAATACCGATTCATCGACCGATTTTATCTCTTTGTTATTTTCCTTATTATGCTTTTCAATAAAATGGCTGACCAGAAGCGGCAGATCATCCAGTCTTTCCCGAAGCGGGATGATATGAATCGGGATAACATTCAAGCGGTAGAATAGATCTTCGCGAAAACGTTTGGCTCCTATTGCTTCTTTCAGATCTTGATTCGATGTGGCAATGATTCTTACATCAACTTTGGTGGAGACGCCGGAGCCGATTCTTTCGAACTCCTTTTCCTGCAGGACCCTGAGCAATTTAGCCTGGAGTCCCAGGGGGATTTCGGAGATTTCATCCAGAAGCAGGGTCCCGCTATCGGCCATTTCAAATCTCCCCTTATGCTGCCGGATGGCTCCGGTAAAGGCGCCTTTTTCATATCCGAATAATTCCGCCTCGACCAGATTTTCAGGCAGGGCCGCACAATTCAGTTTGATAAACGGCTTGTCTCGTCGGGCCGAGGAATAATGAATAGCCCTGGCTACCAGTTCTTTGCCGGTTCCGGACTCGCCGGTAATAAGGATTGTGGAGCGGGCATCGACCATCGATTCAATCAACTCAAATATTTTCTTCATATGCGGCGACCTGCCGACAATATTTTGATAGCGATTGTTAATATCGAAACGAAGCTGTCTGTTTTCCTTTCGCAAAGCTATCAGTTCGGCAATCCGCGCCACCAGAAGATCAATGGCGTCCGGTGTAATTGGTTTCAGCAGAAAATCGTACGCTCCCAGCTTCATGGCCTCCACCGCATTCTCCACGGTGCCATAGGCAGTCATCATTATGACCACCAAATCGGGTTGGGCTTTGCGGGCTTCCTTTAAAAGGGTAATCCCGTCGATGCCCTTCATCTTAATATCTGAGATAAGTAAATCGTACTTCTTGTCGGCGATCTCCTCAAGCGCTTCTTCCCCTGACAGACAGGTGTCAATATTATGACCGGTTCGGGACAATGCCTCGGTCAGAAAATCATTAACCAGCCTGTCATCATCGACAACAAGTATATTCATTTTCATAATTTCGAACTCCATCTATTTTCCGGACCGGGCCGGAAGAATTATTGTAAATCTGGTTCCTTTGCCGACAACTGATTTGGCGCTGATGTCACCGCCGTGTGCCTTTATTATTTTCCAGGCAATGGCCAATCCAAGGCCGGTGCCATTTTCCTTGGTGGAATAAAACGGCGAAAATATTTTACCGAGATCCTGAGGCGGAATTCCGGGGCCGTTATCTTCGATTTCTATTTTTGCCAGCGTTTCTGATCCGGATAATTCCAGCTTCGACTCATAATCTCGATGCGCCTGATTGAGCGGAATCTCATAACACTTTATGGTGACCTGACTATTCTCTCCGCCGGCCTCAAGGCCATTTTTGAATAGATTGAACAGCGCCTGCCGAAACAGTTGACGGTCAAGGTCAACCGAGACATTTATCTGTCCGGTCTGAATTCTATTGATTCTCTTATCAGAACGATCGAAGCCGCATTCATCGCAAAAATTATCGAGGACTATCTGCAAATATGAGGCCAGATCGAGCGGCGTCTTATGCACTTTCTGATGTCGGGCAAATTCCAGCAATGTCTGAATGGTACGGTTAATGCTATTGACCCCCTCGACAATTCTCCTGGCCATTTTCTGCCTGGGGTCATCATCGGTAATATCACGCGCCAAAAGCGATGCAAATCCGCTTATGCCGACCAGTGGATTACGGATTTCATGGGCTATTGAGGCGGCCATCTCCCCAAGGGAAGCCAGCGTTTTCATTCGAGACAATTGCTCTTCCATCTTTTTCATTTTTGAGATATCATAGAAAAGCTCGACCGCTCCGGCAATTTCACCCGAATCATCCTTAAGCAGTGAAGTCGAAACCGAAAGGGTAAGAATCCGGCCATCCAGAGTCTCAATCTTTTTTTCTATATTTTCAAATGTTCTGCCGCTCTGAACCGATATTCCCGCGGAATATTCGACCTTTTCGACCGCCTTAATAATTTCATCGCACGGGAGTCCGTAGTATTGCCGATAGTCATTGGCCAGTCCGAGAATATTTCCTGCGGCCGGATTTATATGCGTTACATTTCCGATTCTATTTACAGCAACAACTCCCGACGATAGCGAATTAAGGATACTGTCCAGGAATTCCGTGACAGCGCGATTTTCGCTCATAATTGACTGCATCGATTCATTCACCGAGCGCAATTGTTCGCTTTGCTCGGTGTATGTATCTTTCAGCGCCAGATACTGCCTTTGCAGCCCATTAATGATTTTATTGAAGGATGAATAAGTATCCGCAAACTGCCCGATTTCATCGCCCGCTTCGACGGCTATTATATCATCATTTTCATCAGTCACGGATTACTCCTGCTTAAGCATCTGGGAAAATCTATTCATTGCGCCGGCAGGAATCAACAAAAATCTGTTTAATTTGGACTCAATTTGTTGGATGCAAACGGTAATCGGAATATCATTCACCGGCCGATTAATATATCGGCCTCGGCCGCTGATACTCTTTCAATCAGACTTTTTCGATAGGTATAATGTTCGATTCTTCCCTTGGTTTCTCAATCAATTGACAGGCGGTTTTAAAGAGGCTATTGATATTAAACGGTTTGGTAATATAATCCTCCACCCTCAATCGCAGGGCGTCAATCGCGGATTCAAAACTCGGAAAAGCGGTAATAATAATAATGGGGAGGGACGGGAAACGAGTCCTGATATTTTTGACAAGAGCAATCCCGTCAATTTCGGGCATCTTCAAATCTATCAGAGCAAGGTCAAACTGACGGGTCTTTAGCACTTCCAGAGCATTACCGGCAGAATCTGAAACTGAGACAAGCCAATTTTTTTCAGAGAAAAAATCGTACAGCAAATCTCTTATCAAAAGCTCATCATCAACTATTAATATATTCCTGCGATTCATTCGACCCTCCCCCTGAATCATTCTCATGCCTGGGGGACGGTTTGATATGATCGCAGAGCCTCTTCCTCGCTGGGAAAAATCTCAAAAATATGCGACAGCTGGGTGATGTCAAACACCTCGCGGACATAGTCGGCCATATCGGACAGGGTGAGTCTTCCGCGATGAAGTCGGATTTCCTTCATGATTGAAACCATGGCGCCCAGTCCGGAGCTGTTCACAAATTCCAGGTCTTTCAGACATAAGTGAATGGCTGTCACATCATTATCAAGTATGCTCTTGATTTCGTCCTTCAGCTTATTGCCATTAGCCAGATCAAGTCGGCCGGTTAATGACAAAATGGCTACCATATCTTCGTCCCTGCGACTAATTTCCATCTTTCCTCCAAAATCTATATCTATTTTTCTACTTTCTCTTCTTCCATTTTATACCGTGACTTATCAAATCTCATTGAAACCTGCAAACCGCCGGTACTGTCATTTCTGCAATAAGTAATATTGCTGCTCAAGGTTTCCATCAGCATTAGACCCCGACCGTTTTCACGCCAGAGGTCACAATTTATTTGATCTCCCGACCGCTTTGGATCCCCACAACCCTCATCTATTATATCGGCAGTTATTTCATCGTTATTAATAGTCATATTTATCAGTATGGCTCGATCCGGATTCAATTTATTGCCATGAATAAGGGCATTTGAAAAGGCCTCAGACAGCGCCAAAATGATATGGAAACTCAGCCGGGGATGAATATTGTTGTCCAATAACAATTTCTTGATATCGCGATACATCGTATCCTCGGATTCAGCGAGGGAGTTATATCTGAATTTGGTCGTAATCATCCCGGCACCTGGTTTATTTTTAGCTCGAATAATGTAAAATCGTCAAAGGTCTCGCGCCCGGCTCCCGCACGAAAGCGATCGGCCCATTCCTTGACGTCGGCGCAAAACCTCCTCGCCGGCAGCTACTTCTTGCCCACAAAAATCTGCCTGACCCGTTCGGACCCAAAGAAATTGCCGTTTATATCCTCAGCCTCAGTCAATCCATCCGTAAAAGCAAATAACCGATCACCCGGCGTAATCGACAACTCCCCTTCCTTATATGATATATCGGGAAACTGCCCTACAAATGTACCACCGGTCCGCAGTTCAATAATCTCATTTTTGGCTAAATTCCAATACAGCGGGGGTACATGACCGGCGTTGCAATAAGAGATCTTTCTCGAATCGAGATTAATCCGGGCCATAAACAGGGTTACAAACATATCATGGCTCTTAATAATCCCGCCACAGAGGAGGTCATTCAGATTGGAAGCCAATTCAGAAAGTGGAATTTTGGAATTATTCCGAAGTTCTGATTTAATAATCGCCACTGAGGCGGACATGACCAGTCCGGCCGGAACACCCTTATTGGAAACATCGCCTATCAAAACCAAAAATTCGGATTTGCCCAGTTTTATGATATCATAAAAATCGCCGCCGATTTCCCTGGCCGGATGATAAATCATCCCGAATTCAACACCTGCGATTTCAATCTCTCCTTCCGGAAGAATCGCTTCCTGCACCTGACGCGCGATGGAAAGTTCTTGCGCCAGCTTTTGCTTTTCCAGCGACTCTTTCAGCAGAATCGAATTATCAATAGCAACTGCGGCAAAATTAATAAGCATTTCCAGATTATTTTTGTCTTGCTCCTCAAAATCGGCCCCGGAGGCTCTATTAATAATTACCACCGTCCCGTGACATCGAGCGCGCGATTTTATCGGAACGGCCAGGATACTGTCTATATGAGGACCATTGGGCAGATTAACATTATACTTATTGAAAATGACCGACTCCTGCTTCATAAAGCAGTAGCTTGATATATCCTGATTATCCTCATATATAATGCTTTTTATCAGAGTGTCATCCAATCCCCAGGTGATTTTTGACTTTAACCCATCTTCGTCGGCAAGTTGAATAAGACCCACCTCGCCTTCGACCATTCGAATCGACATTTCCATCACCACCGAAAGAATGGTATTAATATCGAGGATTGAAGCAATCAGCGATCCCATCGTGGCAAGGTCGCTTACCCGAAGGGTACTTTTTTCAAGCTTTGATTCAAGCTCAAAAATCCTGTCATCGGTCGAATTTTCAGCCGAAATATTGTTCACACAAGGCTTTTCGGCAGATAATAGGAATTATTTAAGGCACGATTTTGATATCAGACTATAATACGATAATTTCGATTATTCTTTTATCAATTCGACAAAGGGATTTCGACCGAAATCAACTACTTTCGCTGCTGAAACCGGATTCGTATCGGGACCCCGTCAAACCGATACTTTTCCCGCAATTGGTTTTCAATATACCGAATATAGCTTTTCTGGATCAGCGATGGATGGTTGCAGAAAAAAAGAAAGGTCGGCGGTCTGATACCGGTTTGAGCCGCATAAAACAGTTTTATATATTTCCCTCTGATTGCCGCCGGGTGACGTCTGGCCGTTATCTCTTCGAGAAAGCTGTTAAGCTCGGTGGTGGGAATCTGCCGTTCCCAGTTTTCATAAACCTCGTTTATCAAAGGAATCGTTTTGGCCACCCGCTGGCCGGTCAGGCTTGATATATATATATTGGGGATATAGGCAAAGACGCCGGCATATTCCCTTATTTGCGATGTAAATATATCCGCGGTTTCGGTATTTTTTTCCACCAGATCCCATTTATTTACAACCAGTATCAAGCCCCGTCTGACATCGGCGGCATCCTCAATAATTTTGAGATCCTGCACGATCAATCCCTCGGAGGCATCGACCAGTATCAGGGCAATATCGCAATTCTCGATTGCCCGGAGCGTTCGCAGAGTCGTAAAGTACTCGATATCTTCCTTGACTTTGGCTTTTCTTCTCAGGCCGGCCGTATCGACCAATACATAATTGCGTCCCTCATATTCAAAGGGAGTATCGACGGCATCGCGGGTGGTTCCCGGGATAGGCGAGACAATGACTCTCTCCTCCCCAATCAGTTTATTTATGAATGACGATTTCCCTACATTGGGCCGCCCGATTACGGCGATACGAATAGCATCGGCCCTCTCGACATCGTCGTCGGTTTGAGGCAACAGTTCAACTATTCTATCGAGGGCCTCGCCGATACCGAGTCCGACTGTCGCTGAGACTGCCAACGGCTCCCCCAAGCCAAGCCGCGAAAAATTGAATCGCTCATATTCCAGATCCGGATCATCTATTTTATTAACCAGAACAACTGTAATCTTGCCTGATTTCAGCAGGGCCGCGG
>Ga0105099_10002677_pt1 | contig 10505 bp, 9 predicted proteins | sample PPLLak3cmMay2015_2_FD_79138 | JGI IMG/M metagenome (GOLD analysis project Ga0105099, IMG submission 79138) | Freshwater sediment microbial communities from Prairie Pothole Lake near Jamestown, North Dakota, USA - PPLs Lake P8 Core (1) Depth... | ecosystem: Environmental > Aquatic > Freshwater >...
ATCATCGTCGGGAACGAGGCCGAACTCGTCCGGTTTCCTTTCGAGAATGTAAATTAAAAGATTGGCGAGTTTTTTAAGGGATCTTAATGCATCCATGATTAAAAGTTAAGAGTTAAGGGTTAAAGGTGAAGCGTGAATGGCAAAGAACCATAAATTCCGGCACTAAAATTTTTTGACTATAAAAATTATATCATCTATACGTATCTTCGCTTATAAAAGTCACTTTTTCAATTTGCAATATATAAAGGATATGGTGTGAAAATGAAACGGAAAAATTCCAACAGGCTTTTTTTGCAGGCGAGGAAACTGATTCCGGGCGGAGTAAACAGCCCTGTGCGAGCATGTAAATCCGTCGGGTCCGAGCCGTTGTTTATAGACCGGGCAGAAGGTTGTATGGTTTATGATGCGGACGGAAACGGTTATATAGATTACATCGGCTCATGGGGTCCAATGATTCTCGGGCACAGGCATCCCGCAGTGGTGAAGGCCGTGAATGCGGCTTTGAAAAAAGGAACAAGTTTCGGTGCGCCGACCGAACCCGAAATCAGGCTTGCTGAAATTATCGTAGAAGCATTGCCTTCGGTTGAAATGGTCCGGATGGTCAATTCAGGCACTGAAGCCGCGATGAGCGCGATCCGCCTTGCAAGGGGTTTCACCGGAAGGGATATGATTATCAAGTTTGACGGATGCTATCACGGGCACTCGGACTCGCTTCTTGTTGAAGCAGGATCGGGTGTTGCGACTCTCGGCATTCCGGGTAGTCCCGGAGTTCCGGAATCTTTCGTCGCAGGCACGTTGTCACTCCCCTACAATGACATCAAAAGCGTCAAAGAGGCTATGAAAAAGCACGGCCGAAAGGTTGCATGCATCATAGTTGAACCTGTTGCTGGGAACATGGGCCTTGTGCCGCCTGCGGACGGGTTCCTGGAGGCTTTGAGGGAGGTGACTGAAAAATCCGGAAGCCTTCTAATATTTGATGAAGTCATGACCGGCTTCAGGGTGGCTTACGGAGGCGCACAGTCGCTGTATAAAATCATGCCCGATCTGACATGTCTTGGAAAGATCATAGGCGGCGGACTTCCCGTGGGAGCCTACGGAGGGAAGCGTGAAATTATGGAGCAGATTGCGCCGTGCGGGCCCATATACCAGGCCGGAACATTATCCGGCAACCCCCTGGCGATGGCGGCAGGAATTGCGACTTTAACGCGGATTAAAAAGCCTGGATTTTATGACCTGCTGAATGAAAGATCCGAACAACTTCTGACGGGGCTCACCGAAGCTGCGCGCAAATCGGGCATGGAGGTTTCCGCGGCAAGGGTAGGTTCGATGCTCGGGCTTTTCTTTACCGGGTGCCGTGTGACGGATTATAACAGCGCAAAGACGAGCGATCTTAATCTTTTTTCCGCTTTTTACAGGAATATGCTTAAAGAGGGAATCTATCTTGCGCCTTCACAGTTTGAAGCCCTTTTTGTATCTTCGGCTCATACTGAGAAGCATATAGAAAAAACTATTGAAGCGGCAGATAAAGTGATGAGGAAATTGAGACGGTAAGCGAATATAGAATATAGAATATCGGACATCGAACGTCGAACGTCGAACGTCGAACATCGAATACTTAGTGACTTCGTGTCTTGGTGGCAAACGGAAACAACGAACAACGAATCACGAGCGACGAACTGCGATAAACGAATAACGGAGGCAGTATGGGTAATCAAATCAAAACAACATTTTTACTTGCGGTAATGACGGTTTTTATTGTTCTTGCCGGGCAGGTGATGGGCGGTACAGGAGGCATGGTAATCGCTCTTTTTCTTGCAGCCGGCATGAATTTATTCAGCTATTGGTTTTCAGACAAGATTGTATTAAGGATGTATAATGCCAGGGAGGTTACTCCCGTCGAGACTCCGCAGCTTTACGAAATAGTCCAAAAACTTACGGTACGCGCAGGGCTACCGATGCCTAAAATATATGTAATTCCGGAAAAAGCGCCCAATGCCTTTGCCACCGGAAGAAATCCTGAACATGCGGTTGTCGCTGTCACAGAAGGGCTTCTAGAGCTGATGAGCAGGGAAGAGCTTGAAGGTGTCCTTGCCCACGAGCTTGCGCATATAAAAAACCGCGACATACTTATAGGCTCGATTGCTGCGACTCTTGCCGGAGCCATAATGGTGATTGCCAACATGGCCAGGTGGTCGGCAATTTTCGGAGGATCAAGAAGCGATGATGAAGAGGGCGGCGGAGGTATTGTCGGCCTTATTGCAATGTCCATTATAGCTCCTATAGCCGCCATGCTAATCCAGATGGCTATTTCACGGTCAAGGGAATATATGGCTGATGCAACGGGAGCAAGCTTTGCCGGTAATCCGAAAGGACTCTCCGGTGCGCTGGCTAAGCTTGGAGCCTATTCCGGAAGACTTCCAATGGATGCCAACCCTTCTACAGCCCACATGTTTATTGTGAATCCGCTTTCCGGAAGGAGCCTGATGAGCCTTTTTTCGACCCACCCGCCCCTTGAAGAAAGAATAAGCCGTCTCGGAGGCATCCGGATTGAAAAGAAGAATGATGATCCCGGAATAAACAGGGGCGAACAGGAGGCAAAATCTTTCTGGGACGGTATATCCCGCTGAAAATCACATCCTAATTTATATGACGGCTTCGTAGAAAGTTGTTCTCACACAAAGATCACGAAGAACACAAAGAAGGGCTTCAATTATTTAATATACCCTTTTTCATGTCTTCGTGCCTTTGTGGCCTAACGCGATAAATTGGTTTTTTTACAAAGCCGTTCAGTCAAATTCCTCTCAATTTTCAGTCAAAAACCCCGATTAAGAAAAAAAATGCACACCACTATATATTGGGGTCATATTTTGCTTGACATACAAGAATTGTTTGTTTATAGATTTTTCATAAATTGTCGCAGTGGCTCGATGTTCCACATTTCAATATTGTGATTCTAATATGTTATGATGTTGATGAGGAATTATCCCGGAAAGGTTTTTTAAAATTATATCCGGTGATACCGGAAATCGGGAAAATTTAGGAGAAACCGGCAGTGATGGATGTCTCAAGCGATGAAAGACTTGTTGACAAATATATCAGTGAGAACAGAACTGGGCCTGCTGTCAAGTTGCTGTTTGACATAATAATAAGATGTTCAAGGGGAAGGGATTTTTCAAAGGCTGAATCATTAAGGGAAAAGCTCATGGAAGTAGACCCGATGGCGTTAAGCGAGATAATAGGGTCTGCTGAAATAATAGAAGAGGAAAAAAGCGGATCTCTTGATAAAGTCCATATGAATGTATGGTCCGGACTTTATGGGAAGCTTACCCCGGAAGAGTCAAATGCTCTTTTCTATTCGATGAAAGAGGCTGTTTACGAGGCCAATGAATATATTTTCAAAAAAGGCGATCATAACTCAATGCTTTATTTCATTAACCAGGGTGAGCTGAAAATGGTGTATGAACAGAAAGGGAAAGAAATTCTTTTAAAAAGGCTTAGACCCGGGGATATGGCGGGACAGGATACTTTTTTTTCAATCAGTGTTTGCACCACTTCCCTCTCGACGCTCTCCAGGGTAAAGATGAATTACCTTGAAAACGATGTGCTTGCAAGATGGAACAAAGAGATTCCTACTCTTGAGCCAAAACTAAAGGACTATTCACTGAGGATAGAGAGCGCTCACGATCTTTTGAGAAAAAAGGGAATGGATCGCAGGCAGGTGGAGAGGCATAATATTTCGGGAAAAGTCGCGGTACAGATGATAAATGCTTCCGGAAATCCCGTGGGGAAAGCCTTCCGGGGAGAGCTTTCGGACATATCGTCAAGCGGAATATCTTTTTATATTAAAACTTCGGACAGAAAGAATGCCAGCATTTTGCTCGGCAGGAACCTTGACCTGTTGTTTGCGGTTACCGGTAATGCCGCGCTGGAAAAGATAACGCAAACCGGTACCGTAATCGGGGTGAGCTACCATCTTTTCAATGATTATATAATACATTTGAAGTTTGCAAAGGAGTTTGATCCGAAATTGATTGGGGAGATTAAAAGGAGTGCAAACGCAGGAAGCAGGCCAAAGACTTGATATTCCTGCCGCCTGCCGCGATAATCTTCGGGATTTCATGTTGTTCCGCCTGGATATTGGTAGAACTTAATGATTTGAGAAGTTCCTGTGCGATACAAATAAATATCGCAATTTGTTTAATTTATTCTTGACACATAAATGATGTTGATTTAGTTATTCGCCGAAATAATTTTTGTTGATACTTTCAATAATTCCATGAAGTTGAAAAAAGGATGGGTTTGATAAATCCGGATGATAAAAGTCGGACATAAAATAGTAAATAAAATGAGAAAGGAATTGTGTTTTACTTCTTTGCGTCCGCGCAACAGGCAGTCCGAACAGAATGATACGGACGAGCCTCCGTCGCCGTTTTTGCTGTTTCAAACTTTTTCTTCTCCCGCCTTGATTACTGCGGAACTGCCGGTGTTTCTCCTTCCGAAAAACAGCTTTTCAGGGAAAATAAAGCCTTTGCCTTTTCCTGCAAACAGATTCAAAAGAGAACTGGCTAAAAGAGCAGACGATTCTTTTGAGACGGGAGGTTTTATCATAAGAGATAAAAGAGGGCGTATAAAAACAATTATTTTCAAACAAAAAAGGAGCATGTGAGATGCAGAAAAACACGCGTTCAGTAAGACGTGGCGATGTCTCCGGAAGGACCATGAAAATCCCGGATTTTCAGGCAATCCCGTCTGGAGACAGGCAAACCGAACAGAATGAGATTGATGAACCCCCGTCGCTATCCGTTAATGTAAATAATGACGGGGCCTCAGATTCCGGTCATTCCGGAGCTGAATTTCTTCCCGTCCGTCCTATTAAACGTCCGCCCTCAAGAATATTAAGAAAACAATTTATTTTCCGTTCGACTCCTGCCGAATGGAATGACTGGCAATGGCAGCTTAAGAACCGCATCAGGGATCTTGACAGCCTTTCAAAGATTCTGACGCTTTCACAGGAGGAGAGAGAAGCGCTGGAGTCAAACGGCGGAGCATTGCCTCTTGCCATCACTCCTTATTATGCGAGCCTTCTGGACAAGACAAACCCGATGCACCCTTTAAGGCGCGCCGTGGTGCCGGTCAGATCCGAGCTTTTCAAGTCTTTCGGGGAAGCCGATGATCCTCTGGGAGAAGATGCCGACAGCCCTGTCCCCGGACTTGTGCATCGCTACCCGGATCGCGTCCTGTTCCTTGTGACGGATTTCTGCTCGACCTATTGCCGTTACTGTACCAGATCAAGAATGGTAGGCCGGTCGGCTGCGGAGCATGCCGGCGGGGCAAACTGGGAAGCGGCTCTTTCCTACATAGAATCAAACACGGCAATAAGAGACGTGCTTCTTTCGGGTGGCGACCCTCTTACTCTTTCCGATGAAGCCCTGGAATGGCTCCTATCCCGTCTTTGCCGGATACCTCATGTGGAGATTGTGCGCATCGGAACCAAGGCGCCCGTCGTGCTCCCGCAGCGTGTTACTCCAAGGCTGGTTAGAATGCTCAAACGTTATCACCCGCTCTGGATAAACATTCATTTCATGCACCCGGAGGAAATTACTCCTGAAACAAGCGCCGCCTGCACCAGGCTTGCAGATGCCGGAATACCTCTGGGAAGCCAGACCGTTCTTCTCAAAGGAATAAATGACGATGTTGAGATTATGAAAAAGCTTGTTCAGGGGCTTCTTAAAATCAGGGTGCGTCCCTATTATCTCTACCAGTGCGATCCGATTACGGGTTCCGGTCATTTCAGGACGCCGGTGGAAAAAGGACTTGAAATAATAAAAGGTCTCAGGGGGCACACCACCGGTATGGCTGTTCCGAGTTTCGTCATCGACGCTCCCGGGGGCGGCGGAAAGATACCTCTTCTGCCCGAGTATGTTATGGGGCGTTACGGAGATGACATTCTCCTTAAAAATTACGAAGAGCTCCTTTTCAGATATCCCGACACATCTTCAAAAAGGCGGTTTGAAGAGGGTGTATACTGATGGTTGTAGGTATCACGTACGATCTGCGCGACGAATATATCGCCATGGGTTTCGGCGATGAAGAGACCGCCGAATTCGACCGCGCAGATACGATAGATGCGATTGAAAATACACTCTCCGGTCTCGGGTATGAAACCCAAAGGATCGGACATGTTAAAAAACTCGTGGAATTTCTTGCCGCCGGAAAGCGCTGGGATATTGTTTTTAATATCGCCGAAGGGCTTTACGGCATAGGAAGAGAGGCGCAGGTTCCTGCTCTTCTGGATGCTTATGGAATTCCATATACTTTTTCGGACCCTCTTGTCTTGAGCCTGACCCTGAACAAGGCCATGACCAAACGGGTTGTGCGGGATCTTTGCATACCGACACCTGATTTTGCCCTTGTTGAAAAATTGCCGGATACTGATTCAGTCTCCCTGCCTTTCCCGCTTTTTGCAAAGCCCGTTGCTGAAGGAACAGGGAAGGGAATCAGCGCCGTGTCCAAAATTAAAAACAGGGATGATTTGCAGTCGGTATGCAGCTATCTTCTTGACAGATTCCGGCAACCTGTGCTTATTGAGAGATATCTTCCGGGACGGGAATTTACGGTCGGAATTATCGGCTCGGGTGATGAGGCAAGGTCAGCCGGTGTGATAGAGGTCATTCTCAACCGGGAGGCGGAAGGCGAAGCCTATTCGTATATCAACAAGAAAAAATATGAAGAGCTTGTGACCTACCGTCTTGTTGATGACGAGATGGCCTCAGAGGCGGTTAAGGTTTCACTTGACGCCTGGAGGGGACTCGGATGCCGTGACGCCGGGAGGATAGATGTCAGGTCGGATGCCGGCGGGAGGCCGAACTTTATCGAGGTAAATCCTCTGGCCGGGCTGCACCCGGTTCATTCCGATCTTCCCATCCTGTGCGGGTTGTCCGGCATGAGTTACAGGGAACTCATCGGTGAAATAATGAAATCGGCCCTGAAAAGGGTTGCCTGTTAAAAATAGACAGCTGTTTAGGTCGATAGCCTGCAGGCAGTTGGCCTGCAGCAGTAAATTCTGCGCGGTGACTAACAGCCTTCAGCCTGAAGTACCTGAGTGGTAGCGTTATATCTAAAATGTTAAAATACCGTCAATTTTTCAGATTAAAGGAGGCCCCGGGGAGTGAAAAAAAAGGTCGGTATTTTACATCCGTACATTCATGAAAAAGCGACGGAAGATGAAAAGGATGTGCTTGTTCAGGTCGAAGCCATTTCGAAAGCCCTGAAGGCGCTCGGATATAATCCTGTCCCTGTAATTTTTGATCTCAATCTTGACGCTGTCGCCGTTTCCCTGCGAAAGCTTAAGCCCGCCTTTGTATTCAATCTTGTGGAAGCTGTTAACGGATGCGGAAGCCTGATACATCTTGCACCGGCATTATTGGATCATCTTAAAATTCCATATACCGGCTCGGGAACCGAGGCGATGTTTATAACATCAAACAAGATCGTGGGGAAACGTTTTCTTGAATCAGGAGGCATAGCCACCCCGAAAGCCTGCACGCTCTTTTCTCTGAAGAAAGCTGCACCTCATAAAGGACGGTATATTGTCAAATCGGTTTGGGAACATGCTTCGATAGGGATGAGCCATGATTCGGTTTTTAAGGTAAAAAGAGCTTCCGAAATAATCTCAAGGCTTGAAAAAACAGGAACCGACGTTAAAGGCGGATGCTTTTGCGAGAAATATATCGACGGGCGGGAATTTAATGCGGCAATACTGGCAAGTCCGAACGGCCCCCAGGTTCTTCCTCCTGCCGAAATTCTTTTTCTGAATTATCCCTCCGGAAAACCTAAAATAGTCGACTACCTGGCAAAGTGGGCGCCCGATTCATTTGAATATCTTAATACCGACAGGTCTTTTGATTTCGGCCCCGAAGACAGGAACATCATAAAATCGATCAGGGCCACGGCAGTAAAATGCTGGAATCTTATCGGCCTGAAGGGATATGCAAGGGTAGATTTTAGGGTTGACAAATCAGGGAAGCCATGGGTCCTTGAGATAAACGCCAATCCCTGCCTTTCGCCGGACGGCGGGTTCGCGGTTGCATCCGCTCTTGTCGGACTCGACTATCCCATGATTGTTAAACGAATAATCAATGATATATGATAAAAACTTTGTGTAACACTTTCGATTTATCCTTCCGCGAAACACCTTCACACGATGATCCTGATAAAGTAAGGACGATAGTCGCGGCTACCGGATTTTTTTCCGATGAGGAGATTGAAATATCAGTTGAACTTGTCCTTGAAAGGCTTTCACGCGGCGTTGCAAGCGGATATCATTTTCTCTTTGCGGAAGATGATAGCGGAAAGCTTGTCGGATATACATGCTATGGTCCTGTTACCGGAACCGAATCGAGTTTTGATCTCTACTGGATTGTAGTAGACAATAATTTTCACGGGCATGGGATAGGAAAACTTCTCGATGGCAAGACGGTAGAACTGGTAAAGGAGATGGGCGGAACAAGGATTTACGCTGAAACATCTTCAAGAGATCAGTATGAGCCGACCAGAATGTTTTACCGGAAGGCGGGTTATCATGAGACCGCCTTCCTTGAGGATTTCTATTCTCCCGGCGACGGAAAAATAATTTTTGTCAAGAAGGCCGTCTGATTTGTCCAGCCTTTCAAAGAACATAATCCCCGATAAAATAAGGAAAATCCATCTGATCGCTGTATGCGGTACCGGGATGGGAGCTCTTGCCTGCATGCTCAAAGATATGGGATATGATGTGACCGGTTCAGACCAGAAGGTTTATCCTCCCATGAGCGATTTTCTCGCCCGTAAAGGGATTTCCCTGATGGAAGGATTCGGCGCCGGTAATCTGTCGCACCTTCCTGATCTTGTCATAGTCGGGAATGCGGTCAGAAAGGATAATCCCGAAGCTGTCAGGGTTATGGAGGAAGGATTTTTCTACTGCTCAATGCCCCAGGCCCTTAACCGGTTTGCCGCGCAGGGCAAAAAAACACTTCTTGTGACAGGAACCCACGGAAAGACGACGACATCCTCAATACTCGCATGGATACTTTATAAGGCGGGCTTAGATCCGTCGTTCATGATAGGCGGAATCGTAAGAAATTTCGACAGCAATTACAGGATAGGGGAGGGCGGTTATTTTGTTGTTGAAGGAGACGAATATGACACGGCTTTTTTCGACAAGGGGCCGAAGTTTCTCCATTTCGATTCTTCCATAGCTGTTCTCACAAGCGTAGAATTCGACCATGCCGATATATTCAGGGATCTTGAACATGTAAAAGAGGCTTTCGGGAGCATGATAGGCAGGATAGCTTCGGGCATTCCGCTTATAGCATATGACGGGGATGAAAATATCGATGGTCTTATTAAAAACAGGGATTGCCTTACCGAGAGATACGGGAGAAAGGAGAATTCTGCCTGGAGGCTCGGCTATGTTTCTGTAAAGCCGCCCTGGACCTTTTTCGAGGTGATCAAGAAGGGAGAGGTGTTCGGCACATTTAAAACCAAACTTGTGGGAGAACATAATCTGCTTAATGCCCTTTCGGTTATCGCCGTGGCGGATCATCTTTCCGTTTCCGCCGGTGCAATATCCGAAGCGCTTGCGACATTTGACGGCGCGAAGAGGCGGCAGGAGGTTCGCGGCGTGGAAAAGGGCATTACCGTCATGGATGATTTCGCCCATCATCCGACAGCTGTGAGAGAAACTCTGAAAGCGGTCAAACCTTTTTACAGTGAGGGACGCATCATAGCTGTATTTGAACCGAGAACAAATTCAAGCATGCGGAAAGTCTTCCAGGATGTCTATCCGCTCTCATTCGACAGCGCCGATATAATATGCATAAGCAGGCCGCCGCTTTTAGAAAAAATTCCTCCCGGAGAGCGTTTTTCATCCGAACGTCTGGTCGAAGATATTATAAGCCGCGGCAAGGATGCACATTTTTTCGTTGACACCCGGTCGATAATAGATTTTCTCGTACAAGAATCGAAAGCAGGAGACCTCATCCTTATCATGTCAAACGGCGGGTTCGAGAATATCCACGAAAGGCTGTTGAAAGCATTATAAATATTACACCGAAACAGCAAGCGAATACCCAACCGAAAAGCTGTTTCACCTACCTACTAAATGATTTTTAGAAGTCTGGATGTTAAAGATTATCGAAAGAAAGGGTGAATACGAGTAGTTTCATAATTCACCCCTTCCCCGTAAAAGATAACATGCTACATCTGTCAGGAATGCCCGTTAAAGAAACAATGCCATCTGATCTCTGATCACCATAAAAGTACATTTTGTGGGATCAATTGGTTCCGGCAAGCCCGGGCAGTCCATCGAGCATAGTGCCGTCTGAAGAACCATTTAGCTGAAAACCCACAACATTCCTGTCCGACGAGTAGGCAATGTAGGTGGCGCCGCTGATATCCTGCGAGAAGATATTTTCCGCTTGATCGACCACCTTGGCATAGCCACCGACAGATAGCACCTGGGTGGC
>Ga0105099_10002678_pt1 | contig 10503 bp, 9 predicted proteins | sample PPLLak3cmMay2015_2_FD_79138 | JGI IMG/M metagenome (GOLD analysis project Ga0105099, IMG submission 79138) | Freshwater sediment microbial communities from Prairie Pothole Lake near Jamestown, North Dakota, USA - PPLs Lake P8 Core (1) Depth... | ecosystem: Environmental > Aquatic > Freshwater >...
GGAAATTCTAAAACTTCTGGATCTTTGTATCCATTTATTCCATAAGTTAATTCGAGACCAGTGTCGGTGTGGAATTCAATACAATAAGTTTCTGTTTTAATTAGTTTTATCACAACACTCTCCTTTCAAAAGGTGAAATAAAAAACTGGTACATAGATTAATATATATAGATGTAACAGCATATGAACTTAAAGAGAAAAAATGAGAACAAAATAAAAATATCATTATAAAGGTTATGGGGAGTGGCGCTACACCGAAAAATTAGAGTATAAAAACATTAAAATGCGGAACAAAATAGTAATAAGATTGTACTTAGAAGTTTATGGATTTTGAGTTATGGAAACTTAAAGTTTTCCATAATTAACAGGAGGATATGATATGGCATTAAAGAATTCATTTGCCAATGTAGCAAACAATTTATTGTCTAGAAATTTTGGTGGTACACTTGTGGGAACTGCCGATCCTTATCTTAGCGGATACCATTTTATATGGTTTGCTCGGCTTCCACCTTTTCTATATCAGTACGCTGGGTTTGATAACAACGCTGATATCGGAAAGATTTTAACAGGATCTTGTTTGTCTGTAACTCCTCCTGGCGGAACCCTAAACAAAGTTGAGTTTACCGGGCTTGGAGGTATTAAATGGGCCGTCCCTGGAAATATAGATTATGGCAACTCTGTTTCTATGAAATTTCTTGAATTCAATGGAATACCAATTCTCAAAATTATGCATGGTTGGATTAAGATGATTCGTGATTATAGAACAGGAACATCGAATCTTATCGATACAGAGACTCTATCAGGGTATACAAAAGCAACATATGCCGGTCTTGTATATTATTGGACTACTGCTCCTGATGCAAAAACTGTTGAATATTATGCAGCGTATGATGGTGTATTTCCAACAAAAGATCCACAGGATTTATTTACAAGTGATGTTGAAACCGTTGGTAGAGTAGACACCGAAATTGAATTTAGCTTAGATTATGTATGGCATGAAGATTGGGTGAAAGAAAAATGTCAAGAGTATGCGGAAGAAATTTTTAAAGTTAAAACAGATGTTATCGAGCGTTACGGTACTGCTATTTCTAGCATTGGCTAAATTTTTTTAGTCAAAAATCAAAAATAATAAAGGAGAAAAAACTATGTTTATTACAGAGAGACAAAATTATGATAATTCAACTTTGTTTTTACTTGCAGCCAGATCAACTTTAGCAGAGATGATTCAGGCTTCAGGATCAAAGGCCAAGAACAGTTTGGTTGAGTACATTTACAATGATGCATCAGATTTTGAAATTATGGGGCTTCTGATGACAGGCAAACTTCCTCCAGTAAAGCATTCAGCACTGGGAGAGAAAATTCTTTTCAGTAATCTGAAAGAGCAAGTGATGAAAAACTTTGGGCCTCTTTCCCAGGTTATTGGTGAAGGTGCTTTGAATAGTTTCATTCATGAAGTTGATTCAGTTTTTCCAAGACTGTCAACACAAAAGCCAGTATTGGAGTTTTTTGCAGCTGTTAGAGAACAAAATTCCATGACAGATGCTGAAAAAGCACGGAAAGATCAATCAACGCTGAGTCAAGCATCAGAGAAAGAAAATGCACCGCCAGAAAATGAATTTACCGGAAGAGAGATGGGTGGGTCTCCAGAATCTAAATATGCTCTGACACCACAAGGTTCGTTTAACCCACAAGCTGGGCACGGCCTTCTTGACAAAATCAAAGACATGGCAGACTCAGCTCTTCAAAAGGGTAGTGATGTTGCTAATGTCATTGTTAAGTATGCTCAAACACCAGCTGGTATGGGAGTGGGCGCAGCGGCTCTAGCAGCTCTTATCGCTTATGCCGGTTATCAAGTCTATAAGAAGTTCTTCAGCAAAGCAGCAAAAGCTTGCGCAGGTCAAAAGGGTCCAGCTAAGGAACAATGTATTGCTGGCTTCAGAAAGAAAGCAACTGTTGCTCAAGCCCAGACACTTATGAAGGCAAGTGCTGCTTGTTCAAAAGCCAAAGATCCAAGAAAATGTAAAGCTGCAGTTATGGCAAAGGTAGCAAAAATTAAAGGAAAGATGTAATAATAATTACCAAACATAGAAAGAGGGAGTGATGAAGTTCACTCCCTCTTTAGCACAATTATAGAATCGAAAGAAAGGAGATAAATCATGTTTAAAAGTTTTAACATTAAGTTTCCCGAATACGAAGTTGTAACACCGCATACAAAGCAATCTTTTACAATTCGTTCTCTTACAGTTCAAGAGGAAGAAAATTTAAAAGGAAGCTTGGTCACTCCATCAAAAGTTCACGAACATTTGAACAAGTGCATCTATGATTCTATTGTAAGTAAACCAGAAGAAGTAAAAGATTATGAATCTTTTCTAAAAAGAATAACATTAAAAGATAGAGATGCTTTGCTTTATGGTTTATATCATATAACTTACGAGGATATTCGGAATTATGATGTCACTTGTTCTTCCTGCCGAAAAGAATATCCTATAACTGTTAAAGCGTCTGAAACTTTTAACTATACATCGTATCCAAATGATGATATTCTTATCAAGAAAGTCAAGGTTGTTTTACCAGTAACAAACACTGTTACAGCATATGTCAGACAACCAACTTTGTTTGATGAACTTATGGCCTTGAAAGCGCTATCTCTTAAACCTAATGTTTCTTCGGATATTCTAACTGAAACATTAATCTTAGAAAAATTCGAAGAAGCACAAGAAACATCAGATCCAATTATTTATAGCGAAAGAGAAGATATCATTGATGCGTATAAATCTTTGCCTGCTAAAGATAAAAGAGTTATTCACGAAGCATACAGAGAAGATTTCGGAAAATATGGTATTGAGCTGAAGATGCGTTCAAGATGTATTCATTGTAGTGAAGATGATAATATCAGCTTAGACCTTGTCGCCAATTTTTTTCGTATGGTGTATACACTATGATGTAATTTCTAAATATCGGGATATATTACAGAAGAATGTTTTCGTAATGATGGATATGTCACATCAATCATATCCTGAAACGATGAACATGCCTGTAAAAGCATTTTACGATTATATTAAATGGAAAAATGACTTAGAAGAAAAGAAACAAAAAACAATTCAAGAAATGATTTTAGCAAAACAAGGTAAAACGAGGATCTTCTAATATGGCTAGTTATATAGGCAAGTTTAAAAGAGATGTTATTGGTTCCGAAGGTAGGCTTGCTGATTATATCCCGAAAATTATAGCTAAAGGAGATTTTAAAAGAATAACAGACCTTCAGGTTATTTTAAACTCATGGAATAATATTCTTATGACTCCGAAAGGTAGCTATGTACTTGATCCAGAATATGGAAGCAATATATACAAATATGTGTTTGAACCTGTTGATGCTAAAACTGTGGAAGGAATTCAAAAAGAAACAGTCGGTGTTTTAAGGCTATATGATAGTCGGGCCAGAATTGTTGATGTTAGTGTTGCTAGACTTCAAAATAGAAAAGGGTATTCTATTGAAATCGTAGCTGAATATAATGGAGCACGCGGGTCTACTTCTGTTATTTTTGATGATACAACTTTTGCTGACTTCTTAACAAGGACACAAGAATAATGCAAAAATATAAAAAATTATATGAATATATTTATGAGTTTCAAAAATCGATCTATGATGTATATAGTAAGGATGCTGTATCTTTCTTAACAACTTATTATCATATTGATGTAGACGAAACAATTTGGGATGATACGCAATTGTTTAGCGGCGCATACGAAAAGGTTGGAGAACTATCTGGAGTTAGATGGAATAAATTTTTACTAATTCCTGTTTATTTTTCAGAAGAAATGACGACTTCATTCGATGGTTCAGAACTTGGATATCTTAAAGAAGGGCAAACTTCATTTGTTATTCCGAGTAGTTATGGATTTACTCCTCTCCCAAATGATAAATTTAAATTAGACCAAACATTTCTAAGACCAACCAATGATGTATATCCAGTCTATACCGTAACCGGAATTGAAAAATCTGTTAATGCTGATCGGTTATTTTGGAGACTCAAGGTTCAAGTTGAGCAAAGCATAACAACAGATCAACTCGATGCTCAAGTAAATGATACCTATACATTTTTTGATTATACAAAAAAAATATACACAATCCCTGACGCAGAATATTTGTCGCGATTGTTAATAAAAAATGCAACTTTAAGAGCTAGGTGCAGAACACTATTTGATCAAAATAGCGGGTTCTACCTTGTATGAGGTGTTAAAAAATGGCTGAACTTCCAACCTCTTCAGAAGTCTTTCTTTCGAGAGATGAAATTCGGAGTACATTAATAGAACAGCTTGGATTGTATCTGGAGATGGAGAACGTCGATTTAACAAAGTCTTCATTCTTATCTTATCTTATTGATATTCTTTCTGTTCTAACTAGTAATCTTATGTTTTATCAAATATCAACATACCGAGAATTTTTCTTAACGAAAGCACAACTTCCAGAATCCGTTTATAATCTTTCAGCGTTTTTGGGTTATATTCCAAAATTTGCTACATCCAGCCAGGCTAGCGTTCTGTTTACAATGCCATTGACATTCACTTCTAACAATGTTGAGTTTACAATTCCGTATGGATGGAAGGCCGAAGGTACTGGGGGGATTCCTTTTCTTACAACTTATTTAACAACCGTCACGGTTACAAACAATTCAAGTGTAACTGTTACGGCTAGAGATAGCTCAAGAAAATATGATATCCCTGTTTTAATAGAAAATGGAAGTGCATTTTTTGTATTAACAATGAGTCAGATTTCAGTTTCAGTTCAAGAAACAAAAGTTCCAAGTGATTTACAGCAATATCAATTTTTTCAGACAGAGGTTCCTTTTACAGGTCAAATAGCAGGTCTTATAGTTGAGGTTCAAGAACCAACAAGTTCAGGGTTTGATTTATATACAGAATTCACCAGTTTATATTTAATGACTGCTGTTGAACGTGGGTATGTTGCCAGAAGAAGTGACGCTGGAGTAATTGTATATTTTGGTAATGGATTAATTGGTTATCAACCTCCAGCTGGAAGTTTAATAAGATTTACAGTCACCAATACTGAGGGGGAAGATGGAAATGTTATTTCTGGTTCTATAACCAGTGGAGAAAGAATTTATGCGCAGGTTGATGGCGTAACACAAATAGTTGAATATACTGTCACTAATACAGCTGCTGCGGTTAACGGCGCAGACGAAGAATCACTTGAAGAAACAAAAAGAAATGCTATCGTCAATCTTACTGCGCTTGAAAGGACTGTGACCGAGAATGATTATAAGAATGCGAATATAATTATTGATGACTCTCCAATCGGTGCGAATTCTCTTCCTGTTCTGAAACGTTCTGATATAAAAGTAAATGAAATTGATCTATTTACAACACTTTATTATGGAGACGAACTTGTACCAACACGCGATATATTTTATACATTTCCCATCTCTCCAACAACGATTCCAAAAAATACCATTCTAAATTACGGAGGAGAAGATTATTATACGCTGTTTGATATGGAGATAGACCTATTAAATTCAAACGCAAATTATTATTATGTGGTGTCTCAGGTTACCCAAGTTCCAACATTATCAACAGTTTATGACACAGAGTTTGACGTTGAAACAGGCAAGTATTTATCAAATTATGAATTCACAGCTGAAAATTTTGTTGTTACAAAAGATGGTATAACCGGTGTTTATCAAATGCAAATTGATTATTCTTCTTTTGATGATTCTACTGCTGCGTTGACTGCTGAATTGGAAATCTTGCAAACCGGCACAAAGTATGATATGATTAATGATGGAACTTCTTTTATTTATATCTTTTCAAATTATAATGCTGTCCCTGCTGGAAATCTAGATTATTTTGTTACCATTGCCAGAGGATCTTCATTGTTAGCTAAATATCAAATTTCATTAGTATTCAGACAGTCTTTGGAGAACTACACTATGTCAGATGTAGTATCCGACTCGACTAGTTATTTTACAGTATACGATATTCCGGTTATTAAGAAATCTTATTATGATCTTGTAGATACGGTTGAATTCGAATCACAGGTTTTACAAAAATTATTAACAACCCTTACTTTTAAAGATTATCGTATGCTTACGGATTTTGTAAGTCTTAAGTTTAGCAATACAACGGGGCTCTTAACAAATATGCAACTGAATGATGTTGACCACCAACCAGTGATTGATATTCTTCACGAAGCGCCCGTTATAACAGATGCAACATCTCTTGGGGATCGCTATATTGTTTCTTCTCACTCTACGGGTGTTTGGGCAGGGCAAGACCATAAGATAGCAACTTGTTCGCAAGTCGGGCCAGTTCTTTGGAGTTATAAAGATCCTAATTCCGATGATATGGTTTATGTAGAAAATAAAGCTTCAAAATATATATTCGGAGAATATGGTTGGGTTGAACCGATATATGAAATACCTTTTAGAATATCTTTGGATGTATTTAAAGATGATACATATTCTGGACTTGTGAGTTCATTGGTGTATGATATACGGCAAGCTTTATTAGATGCCTTCTCTGATCGTTTTGGAATTGGAACTGCTATCTATAGATCTGAAATCATTGATATTGTTCAGGAAGTAACTGGTGTCGATCACTGTCATGTTGTTGAACCACAATCAAGTATCTTTTTTAATTTTGATATAAACACATTTACACAAGAAGAACTATTAGAATATTCACCAGATTATATATATTTTACAGAAGCATCAATTTCAATAAAAGTTTTGTAAAGGAATAAAAAATGGAAGAAATTCTAAAAAAATTAAAATACACACCAGAACTTTCTAAGTTAATCACACGTTTGGCAGCTACCGAAATTTCAGCTATTTCTCAACCTTGTTATTTTCCTCCATTAAAAAAAGCGTACAACGAAATTCTTATGGAGACTGGTTTAACCGATACTGACGTTAAATCCTTTATTCATAGGATGTTATCAGAAACAACAAGTGCTGATTTTAAAGTAATGAAAGACCCTCCTACAATTTTATTACTAATAATAATGCATGTGTTTATTAAAAAAAGAGATTATCAGAGTCTGAGTGATGCACTTGTATATCATATGGTTAGACAATACTCTCATGTTATGAATAGACAATTTCCAAAATATTGTAATCAGGAAGTCTTCAGTTATGCATTAAATAATTTAACAAAGACACATTTATTTATTAGAGAGAAAACAATAGCCAATAGTTTGGTTTATTTAGCTAAGGAAGTATTGAGAAGATTCGCTCCAACAATTCAAAAATGGGATGTAGAACAATTGGTTCAGTTTGTCTACATTTCAAGACACCGAATTTCGCAGAGTGTTAAAAGTTTTGCTGAAACCTATTATAGAGCAGATAAAGAAGGATACGGAATTAGAACGCAGATTGAGCCATCTGAGGATGATGAAGGGAATAACACTTTTCAATACCAAATTGTTGAAAGAGGAAAAAAATCTATTGATGATATTGTGAAAAAGATAACAGTGTATCGATATGTTGATAAAAATGCTTTAGAGAACGCTTTAAAATTTACGAGCATAAAAATTGATATAGCAAACTCAATCCTTAGAGAAATATCTCATCCACAATACGCTGAAGAAATTAGAATGGCGTTAAATTTGTATATAAAGAAGATGGAAGAAAAGAATCAATTGTGCGGAAGTAAATATGTATTATATGTTAAGAGTTTGATGGTAATAAAAAGAACTACAGAAACCGTATATTTCAAAAAACAAGTTGTTGATCTATTGATTCATATTCTAAGAAATGTAAAAATGCTGCCATTATATAATTCATCAACAAACCAAGGGCAATTTAATCTCGCTGTTTTCCTCGCATTATATCTTACTTCTGCTTTTAAAAACTCCATCTGTTAAGTTATTGATATTTTAAATCCTTGAGGTAAAAGATTTATTAATTGATCGGCAATTGATTGTGTTCTTGCCGGTGTTGCTGCCGGGCTGTCCGATCTTGGTTTATTGTTATATCTTCCGTTCTCTAAAAATCTTGTTTCAGAGTCTTCTGCCTGAACTGGAATTTTTGGTGTTAAATCAATATTTTGGGGGGACGTATTTACATCTGGAGACCCAGGAGGCCCAATCGCCATAACATTTAATTTTTGCTTTTCCATAATATCTGCGTATTTTCTAACAGTTGGTCTTCCACCAACTTTGTCTTCTTGCTCTGAAGAAACCATTGTATTATATAAACTACCGATATCTATTCGTATATCTAATATACCCATACTATTTTGAAAGGCTATTTGCTGTTGGTCTCCTCCTTTAATAACCGTTAAATTAGTAATCATCGCTGGATTTAAGTCAAAGATTCCAGGGCAAGATATTTGTTGAAACCATGGCCACGTATATGTTCCGCCATCAATTGTTCTCGGGCAAGCAAGAAGCATTAACGCTACCATAGGCCCAATAATATATTTTCTAGTAGCATCAATATTCTGTGGATAAGGATTAAATAATCTAACGGTCAAAGAATAAGATGGTTGAAAAGAACTTGATTTCCATAGAGAAGGAAAATCAAGACGGGCTCCTCCCATTATTCTATCAAACGAAGTCAATAGCTTAGACCCCATCGTCCCAGCTGCTCCCAAGCTTTTAGCCGTTTTCTCGTATGCATCTTCTGCTGACGAAATTATATTTCCGGTGATTTCTTTTCCCTTTCCTCCCGTATCATATCCGAGCACTGAACCTAACATGTCTGCAGCGCCACCACCAGTCATCATCATTTGTTTTAACAAGCCGGTTCCAGAAGTTTGCCCAGATATTTGAGCCAAGGTTCCAGTAATGCTAGAAATTCCATCGGTAAATCCTTGTAGGAAATTTTCTCCGTATTCGTTCGTAAAAGAATCGGTCGGAAAGTTGTCAGCTAAAAAAGCAACCTTTATTCCTGGCTCGCTATCTTCTGGAAGCGAAAATCCGTGTTTTGATAATAATCCAACATACTCATCCCATTCGGGTTGTAATGTAAACATTTCTGCGCCAAACGCAACATTTGGTTTACATGGCAGAAAAGTAGCAACAGGAAAAGAGTTACGCATTTGTTCATTTGTCTTTTCTAATATGTTTGAAGGAGGATACCCAAATATAGGAAGAAGCTTTGGTTTATCCCTATATGTTCTTTTATTAAATCTAGATTCGTCGGGTTCGGATGGATTTTTTTTAAAATTTTTTAAAAACCTAGCTTCGCTTGGCTCGTTTAATCCGAATGCTTCTTTTGCTTTAAGAGCAGCGTGAGTCTTGTCTGGTTCTTCTACAGTTACCGTAGCCATTTTATATAAAGTCTCCTAAAAATTTATCCAGGGATATATCCTCGTTGTGCTTGTTCAGACCATGGATCTTTTGTTCCTGGATAAACAAAATTGCTATTTGAATTAGACGTCGAATTTGCAACAGATGATGTATTACTAGTTGCGATACCGCTATTAGTTGTTGCCGTTATCGCGGTATTTAATGCTTTTGTTTGTTCGGCAATAGCTGGTGCTATACCTTCTTTAACACCTTCTTTCACAGCGCTTGCAGTCATTGCAGCTTGATTTGCTTCAGTGATGGCTGCGTTTTTTCCGTAATCAGACGGCGCTCCAGGTTTTTGTTTTTCTTCAGGGTGTATTCCAGTTTCACTTTCAAGATAAGCTAACGCGGTTTTTGTTAATATCGAAGGATCTGTTAAACTATGAGTATCTTTATCCATAGTTTTTGCAGCCATTTCAACATATTTCTGAGCGTCACTTGCAGAGATTCCATAAGTTTCAACTAGGGTTTTAGCAGCATTTTCTTTAGCTATTTCTATAAGCTTAGCTGTTGTGTTAATTAATGGAGGAGCAGGCGTTATATTATTTTTTTCAGATTGTTTTTTTGCATAATCAATATATTTTTTTTGTCTTGTTGTTAAAGCACCAGCTTTCATTGGTTTTAATTTTGTTTTCATGTGTTCTCTAAATGCTTCTTCTCTTAATTGCGCATACCCTTGAGGGGATTGAAAATCTTGATCGTATGGATCGAAATCTCCGCTTTTAAGCCATTCTAATCTTAATGCTTCAACCTGATCGGGGTCATATACCGAGTATTCATTTAGATGCTCTAATGAAAATCTATTCTCATGATCTGTAATTTGTTGTATAGTTTTCCATGTATCATCACTACTACCCATCTGGCTTTTCATAATATTTGTTACTTTTGGTTTTGCTCTGTCTCCGAAAAGTTCTTTATATTGTTGTAATTTTAGATCTTCTAACATTTTAGGCGTCATCGTTCCCTGATTAACTAGTTTATTAAGATCTTCAGAACTTGTTTTTGGGAGTGCGTCTTGGGCTTTTTTTAATGCATCTGCAGCTCGTTTTGTTTCTTCTGCATTTCTTCTATCTTGTTCATCAAGAAACGGCTTAATGAAAGTGTCATTAATCCATGTACCGATTTCCCACCCAACATAAGCTGCTCCTGCTATACCTAACGCGCCTCCTAATGCGCCGCCTAAGGGCGTTTTTA
>Ga0105099_10002680_pt1 | contig 10499 bp, 10 predicted proteins | sample PPLLak3cmMay2015_2_FD_79138 | JGI IMG/M metagenome (GOLD analysis project Ga0105099, IMG submission 79138) | Freshwater sediment microbial communities from Prairie Pothole Lake near Jamestown, North Dakota, USA - PPLs Lake P8 Core (1) Depth... | ecosystem: Environmental > Aquatic > Freshwater >...
CTCATTTCCCAGCTTCAGAGCTCTTTCAGATCAGGTGGCTGAGCCTGTCGCACCTCGACAAGCTCGGTAACCGGATCGGCTATTTCAAATGATCCCCGATTCGGGTATACTCGGTTCGGTAGCGGATTGGAAAGAGAATTTCAGAGGAGGTAACGATGAAACGAACGGCACAAGCTGTCTGGTCGGGTGGGCTGAAGGACGGGAAAGGAGTTTTGACGACTCCGAGCGGGGTTTTGCAGAACACCCCCTACTCCTTTCACACCCGGTTCGAGGACGGTCACGGGACCAACCCCGAGGAGTTGATCGCCGCCGCCCACGCCGGCTGCTTTACCATGGCCCTGAGCGCCATCATCGAGGGGATGGCATTGGTTCCGGAAAAGATATCCACCCAGGCGACTCTGACCATGGAAAGGATCGCGGAGGCCTGGACCATCACCGCCATCCACCTGCATGTGAAAGCAAGGGTAGCCGACGACGACCGGGAAAATTTCCTGGAAGCGGCCCGAAAAGCGGAAACCGGCTGCCCCGTTTCCCGGGTCCTGAAAGCCGCCATTTCAATGGATGTCGAAATGGAAGAAGCGGTTGTGTTATAATACCCGCTTGCGCCCGTTTCCAAAGAGCGCGAAATCCAGCAACAGGGGGAGAACATGTCTCATCTATATGGTGATGTGGTAATTATCACCGGCGCCTCGGCCGGGATCGGCCAGGCCACAGCGCAGGAATTGATGAAAGATGGATACAAGGTCTACGGGACGAGCCGGAAGGCAAAGACCGGGGACCGCCGAATCGAGCCGGGCTCCGAGGGATTCCTGGAAATGATTCCCCTCGATGTAACCAGCGACGATTCGGTCCGGGGCGCGATTGCGTATGTTCTGGAAAAGGAAAAGCGGATTGACGTGTTGATCAACAACGCCGGCATGGGGATCGCCGGCGCCATCGAGGATACCACTCTGGAAGAAGCCCAAACCCAATTTGCCACCAATTATTTCGGTGTTTTGCGCATGTGTCGCGCCGTGCTTCCGATCATGAGGGAGCAGAAAAAAGGGTTGATCGTTACCGTGGGTTCTGTGGCCGGGATCTTCTCCATCCCCTTTCAGGCCCAGTACAGCGCCAGCAAATTTGCCATCGAAGCCCTGATGGAAACCCTGCGCATGGAAACGAGAGCGTTTGGAATCCGCGCCGCCCTGGTGGAACCGGGTGACACGAAAACCTCGTTCACCGCCAGCCGCATATTCACCGCCGCCTCGAAAACCAACCCTGCCTATCAGGCTCACTGTAAAAAGGCGGTCGAGCGGATGGCCCACGACGAGCAACACGGGCCTGAACCGATCGTGGTAACCCGGGTCATCCAGAATATCATACGCAAAAAAAATCCTCCCATCCGCATCGTGGTCGGGTCCAGTTACAAGATGCTCTGCTTCTTCAAGCGTCTGCTACCCGCCGGTCTGGTGGAGCGGATTCTGGCATCGATGTACTGACCGGTTTCGGCTGATTGACAGATAACGGAATACTGGCTAGAATATGATTTCCATTTCCAAATACGGGAGAGCAACATGCGCATCATCCAAACCATCATAGCGGTGGCGGTAATCGCCTCTCTGATCGTCGGCATCTTTTTTTTGAACAAATTTCTGGACAAAAAGCAGGACCAATCGAAAGAAGAGTTAAAAAAACTCGGACAAGTGCAGATTCTGACCCCGCGAAATGCCGATCAGTTGATCGAAAGCTCCGAACCAGATCCAACCTGCGCGACACCCACCAAACCCCTAGCCGAACAGACATCCAACGACGCACTATGGCAGATGATCGAACGGAAAAAAGAGGAGGAACAGCGGGGCAAGCAAGAGTACCGGGTCAACCTGGAAACGGAGACCGACCTGGAGATCCTCTCCAGCCTCTTCACTGCAAACCCGAAATGGGTGGATATCACCGTCAATTGGCGGGCGGCCAACGGCAGCGCACGGACGCAAGATTATTTCTGGGAAAACAAGTATTTGTGCTGCCTGATCAGCAACGGCCCCGCCGACCGCAACAGCCATTTCCTCTATTTCCCCCCCTTGGGTGGCCAGGGAGAGCGGGCCATTCCACCCGACGGCAACACCAAGGAACTCCAGGCGACCTATCGCATCCCCCTGGAGAGAATCGCCGTCGAGCCCAAACCGAAACTATACTGGGGAACCTATATATTCCAGAGCCGGTCCATCACCAAGAAGATCCGCGTCAACCCTCTGGACGGAGCGGGTTCACCCAGCCCCCACTTCGCCCCCCCGACCGAAACCGGATCGGGCCAGTAGAGAACCCGGTTCAATCGATCGTTCGCAACGGCATCACCGGCTTGCAGGAAAACATAGGCCGCTGATTGGCGATGATCAGATCCTGACCATTCAGATCCTGGTAATCGCCGATCTGGTTGAACCCCAGGAATATTCCGTCACTCCCGCCCGACCCGAGCCAGTAATAGTGGACAGTCCACTTCTGTTCATTGGCACGGGGATCGATCCGATAGTGATACAGGTTCCCCCAGACATCCTGCATGGGCAGCGTCCTGATGTAATAGGGGACGAGCAGCACTTGAAGCTCACTTATGCTCTCCGCTTGTGGCGCCTTACCGTGATCCAGAATGTAGGAATTGATGGCGACAGAGATATTCATCATGTCGCCCATCGTGGATTTGTACTGTCCGCGCAAATCAACACCGTCCTGGCGGGCGGCGGCCGCCAGGAACAGGGAAACCAACAGGATAAAAACAAGCAGAATCGATTTTTTCATTTTCATCGTAGCCTCCAAAAAAGGTATTTTCAATGTCTTCGAAACCGGGGCATTTCCTGCAGGTCGGGGAAGCGGTAGACCGACACCTCCTGCCGGCGGCGGACGATCATGGCATTGCTGATGAAAACCTGGTCCTCACGGCCCATATTCTCCAGCTTCCGTCGTCCTCGGATACAAGCCTTCTCCCCTTCCATAGAAAAAACCACATACTCCCAGCCCCCAGGAAACCCCAGAAACAGCGAAGGAGTGAGCATCGATGCTCCCTGGATCCCATCCACTCCCCGGAGCTTCTGGCAGGAAAAATCGGCCAGGTGCAAGACCCGCAAATCACGTCGCCGCTCGATCAGTAATTGTCCAGCCGCAGCCAGGGAAGAAAAATCTATACTGCTCGAAATCCCCCGTGAAGATATCAAGTCGAAATCGGCCAGTTCCGGGTCTTCATGGATGACCTGCCAATCTCCGGCCGAGTCGGGTCGGAACACCCGCAACCCCTTTTTACCGAAAACCAACAAGCGGTCACCAAGCAACAACGCTGACCTGCCCGCGGTCCCGGGTATGGATTCCGATGTTCCATCCGGCCAGATCCGCAACAGCGGCAACTCCGCCTGCCGGTAGGTCTGCCGCAGGAGGGTGAACAACCGTCCGTTCTCCCGGCCCAGACCGGCGATCCGGTAGGTCGATCCGGGCAGCGGTGATCGCAGGGGGGTGCGAGTCACCTTCCCGGTCTGCAGATCGACCGAACCCAGCAGTGTTGGGCTCTTCGAGGTCAAAATGAGATGAAGGGAATCATCGAAGATGGTGGATTGATACTGATAAATCCAGTATCCTGGATCAGCTTCGAACAATGTTTCCACCTTTTTCAGACCGGGATTCATCCGTACAAATGACGTTGCCTGAGGAGGCCGAAAAATTTCGAGGTATAACCAGCCGTTTCTCTCCAGGAGTACATGGGAAAAAAAGTGGCTGCCGATATCCATCTTCTCTCTGCGGCCTTCCCTCTTCACTGCAACGGCGCCATTTTCCCGAAATTCGAGCAGAGCACCGCTCCGGGTGAGATAGTAGTTGCTGGATGTGGAAAAATCGTAGGTCAAGGCGAGCAATCCAGTGGAAGCCAGCCAGACGGCAGCCAGCAGCAGCCAGAAGACCAGGCCGAAACGCCGGCGCATTCCGGCCACCCGCAGGTCGAGCCGGGAAACCGCCGCGGCGAAGGCGGCCAAAAAGGGCAGCATCATCAGCCCCAGCACCGCCCAGAGGGAGAGAGAGGAAAGACCACGCATGCTGAATTCCGATATCTCCATGAAACCGCTGACACTGTCTTTCAGCGTCAGCGGATCGAGAACACCGATAAGGCGCAGGGCTGTCCGGATCGCCAGAAAGACGAGAAAAAAACTGAGGGCGAAGGCACCGGCCCCGAGGACGAAGGTGGTGATAGTCGACTCCAGCATGGCGGAGAGGGAGAGGAATATGGCAAACAGGACGAAGTAGAAGAGGGTGAACGAGAGGCCCTGGAATACCAGGTCAATCTCGGACCCGCTCATCATAAATATATGGGCACCAAAAACCATGGCCAGCAAAGCCGCCAGCCGGACCAGCACCTTGACGAAGACGATGCGCCGGTGGGAGAACGGCAGGGCCAGCAGGTACTCCATCCCGCTCTGGGTCTTCTCCGATGAAAACAGGGAGAGGCCGATGAGGATGGGGTAGACCAGGATCATCAATTGGAAAACCACCCGCAGTTTGATCCCCGCTTCGTCCCAGCGGGCCGACAGGCCGCTGCCGACCATCCAGATCAGTGCCTGGAAAGCCATTACCGCCAGCCAGGAAAGGGTGATGCGGAGGACGATGCGCGTTTCCATGTACACCAGTGGCATGATGCGATTGGTTTTCATATGAACCTCATTTCAGTGTGATTTGCCGCAGATCGGGATAGAGGAAGGCATGCAATCTCCCTCTCTTGCGGACAACGACACCGTGGGAGTTGTTCCAAAAATTGTCATGGATCTTTTTCCATCCGGTCACCCCGATGGCGATGCGACCAACCAGCTGCCAGGTGCAGTCCTCTAAACGCGAAAAGACCAACTCGCCCGGTTGATCCGCCACGGTCATGTACACGGGGCGCGATTGATCATCGATATAAACCAATGCCTGGGAAAAGAGATCCCTCGCCCTATCCATTCCCGGGCCAAGTGAAACAGGCGTGACAGCCGGCTGGATCAGATCGAGACATAGGGGATTGCTCCCCTCCTGAAATATCAGGAATTGACCGACCCCCTTCTGGAGGGGGAGGCGGGATCGCCTGGGGAAACGTGGATTGAAGCGCCCGGGGATCTCGGCTCGTTTCTGTAAGGCTCCGGTTTCATCCCACTCATAGAGGGAGGCCGCCATATCCCCGAAGGTCACCAGTTTCCCCCCGTGATAAAAAGCGCTCCCCCCCGCTCTGGTCAATTTCTCGACCGTGCCGTCCTCCCAGATCCGCTGCACGATTCCGCCATCGGAATAGCGCCTGGAGAGCCAGAACCGACGTCTCTGCCATTCATCGAAACCGATCAGCCGCTGGAACGCAACCTTTTCTTCCCGGATCTTCCGGACCAAAGGCACGCGATTCCCGGCGCTAACGGCCACCGAAGCTTTCAATGAATTCGCTTCGCTCTGCCGGCCACTCTTTTCTTCGATCAAAAACAGGGCCTGATCGTCCAGATAAAAAAAACTGCCCTGAGTCAGCGTCTCCTGGCTGCGGAACCGGTAAGCAACCTCCAGTTTCAGGGTGCGCGGTTGTACCCGGACGATATCCTCCTCATCGGCCGACCAGCGATCCAGGTAGACCCAACCGTCCCCGTCCCCCAGGGGAATGGTCTGGGCATGCCCCAAACCTTTCATGATCCGGACCGATTCGGGTGTATGGATGACCAGACGGTCCCCTTTTCGTTCCAGCACCTGCCGGTCGGCGGTCAGATAGAAGAAATTTCCCCCGAATCTTTGCGGACGGATATTGAGGACCATCAGGATCACGGCCAGTGGCAAGGTGACGGCCAAAGTCAGACTGAAGCGGCGCAGGTAGAGGCCGGCCATCCGGCAGGAGCGGATATCCAGGCGCCGCGCCACCGCCCAGAAGGCGCCGGCGAAAGGCGCCAGCATGATTGTGAATGAGGCCACCGTCACCCAGGGGGGCAGTTCGAGCGAACTGACCAGGTTTTCCAGGAGGGAGCGCGGTGTCTTGACATACTGGATCACCAATCCCTGGGTAAGGGCATATTGGAAGGCCACCAGGAAGGCCGCTGCGGCCAGGCCGGCGTAAACCAGCAGGCCGATGCCGAAGCCGAGAAAGGATATGAGCAATCGATCGAACCAGAGCGAAAGCGACAGGGCGATGATGAACAGGACCAGGTTGACGAGAATGAAGGGGAGCGGAGCCATGAATTGGAAGGACCCGGGATCGACCAGGGAAATGGAGGCGTAGACCAGCAGGGAGATCGCCAGGGCCGCGAGCCGTGGAGCCAGTTTGGCCCAGAGGATCCGCTGCCGAGAAACCGGCAGGGAGAGAAGGTACTCCATCCCCTTCTGTTTTTGTTCATCCATGAACAGGGACAAGCCGAGCATCACCGGGTAGACCAGGATGAAGACCTGGGTGCCGATCAGCAGTCGTTCGGTGAAAGCGCCCAGGTTACGGCTGATCAGGAGATCGACGAAACTGATCAGGGCGGTCAGTAGCAGGAAAAATGCCCAGATCAGGGTCAGCTTAGCGACCGAGCGGCGTTCTTTTTGCTTCATAGCTTCCCCCGATGAAGGCCTTGAGAATCTCGGGCAGGGTCAGGTCCTGGAAGGCCGATCCGTTCTGCCGCATCTCCTCGGTGAAGGGATAGACGTAGTACTCGTGGAAATACCCGCTGTCGCGCTGGAATAGAATGGGGAGGTCGGTACTCCAGTCCGTCTCCATGGTCACTTTTTTGACCCGCTGTTGCAGCGATTCGGTCTTTTCGTCGACGACGAAGCGGCCGTCTTTCATCAACAACACCCGCTCCGGGATCCGTTCTACGTCATGGAAGGTGTGATTGATCATCAGGACCGTCGTCCCCAGGGAATCGACCGTCTCGATCAACGCCTCGATGAGTAACTCACGGGTATATGCGTCCATGTGGTGAATGATCTCATCGATCATCAGCACCACCGGTTTTTGCGCCAAGACCAGGGTCAGGTGGAATATCGCCCGCTCCCCCAGCGACAGTGAGCGGATCTTCTGTTTCCCATCGATATGGACCCGGTCGAGCAGGGGCCGGGGTACGCCGTCCAGTTCGTAGAGGCGCCGGTGCAGGTCCAGGCCCGCCGAGACGGTCATATCTTCGAAGCAACTGAGCGAATCGGAAATGAAGCCGATCCGCCGCCGGTCCATATCATCGGCCCAGACCACTTTTCCCCGGTCGGGACGGATGACTCCTGCCAGGACTCGAAGAAAGGTGCTCTTCCCGGTGCCGTTCTTCCCGGCGATCAGCACCGATTCGCCCGCCGGGAACTGAACCGAAATCCCCTGCAGAACCTGCTTTTTTCCGAATGCGACCGCCAGGTCAGCGGTTTCCAGTACGATTTTCTTCATGATGCATCACCTTATCGATGGTTTTTATGATCTCTTCGGGATGAAACCCGAGTGCAAATGCCTTTTCCAATAAGGTACGACACTCGCTCTCCAACAGCCCCAACCGGAGGCTGTCGGTTTTGGCCTTGGGTAGCTTTGCCCAGGAGCCCGAACCGACCCGGCTCTCCAGGAACCCCTCCGCCTCCAGCCCGTCATAGGCGCGGGCGACGGTATTGGGATTCAGCCGCAGGTATTTGGCCAGGTCACGAATCGGCGGCAGGTGGTCACCATCCTTGATACGCCCTGTCATGATCTGCAGCTTGATGCTTTGCACCAGCTGCAAATAAGCTGGAATCGGTGTCTTTTGATCAATTCTGATATCCATTGGTTACCTTCAATTGTATCATTGTGTTAATGTATTAATACAATTAAATTCATTTGTCAACTCCCTTTCCATTTTTTTTCTGCAGCGGATCGGCTATGATAAAATGACGGCGTGGGAAATAAAAACATGCAGGAGATACCGGCAGCGCTGAGCATCGCCGGGTCCGATTCGGGCGGCGGCGCCGGGATCCAGGCCGATCTGAAAACCTTCGCCGCGCTCGGGGTGTACGGAACCTCGGTAGTGACCGCCGTGACCGCGCAAAACCTGGATTGTATCACCGATATCCAGAACCTCCGTCCCGCCATCGTGGCCCACCAGTTGTGCGCCGTTCTTTCGGGCTACCCGGTCCGCGCCATCAAGACTGGGATGCTGCCAACCACCGCGATCATCACCGCTGTGTCCAAAATTCTCTCTTCCCGTCCCCTTCTGCCTCTGGTTATTGACCCGGTGCTCCGCTCCAGTTCCGGTTTCCCCTTGCTCTCGGCGCAAGCCCTGCGGATTCTAAAGCAACGGTTGTTCCCCTTGGCCACGCTGATAACGCCGAATATCCCGGAGGCAGAATCACTTGCCGGCTGTCCCATTACCGATGAAAAAGGGATGGCGGAAGCCGCTTCCCTTCTGTATCGACTTTTTCACGTTCCCGTCATGCTCAAGGGCGGGCACCTTCTGGGAGAGGCGGCCGATTTTTATGAAGATGGTACTCAGCAGCTTCGTTTTGCCGCCGCTCGTATTACCGGAGTCGATACCCATGGAAGCGGCTGCACCTTGTCGGCGGCTATCACCGCATCGCTGGCAATGGGATTGTCACTTCCTGCGGCCATCAGCAATGCCAAGGCATTCATGACTCGAACATTGCAGGATCCTCTTCACCTGTCCCCCGATCGCTCCATCATCAATCATTTTCCCGGACCGGAACCGTCACGCTAATTGGCTGTCCGCGGCGGCGTCCGTTCCAGGACATCGTCCAGAACCTGTTGGATTTGGATGGACTTCAGCTGGCTGACCAGTTCCCGATCGCCCAGGAGCTGAGTGATCTTCTCGTTGTCGAGTAATTGGTACATATCGCCGTTGTTGATCAACCGCTGAATTTCCTCATCCTCGGCCAGCCTCTGAAAGCTGGGATTGGTCAGGAACCGGTTGATATCGGGGTGGCGGCGAAACCGATCCATCAGGTACGGTTCCCGGATCACCTGCAGCATGTCCTCCATGGCCCGGGTCACCCGTTCATCAAGGGGATTGGCTGCTTCGACGATCGCTCCCATCGGGGAAAGGCGGATCTGTTCATACATGCGGCTGAAAAACCCGTTAACACCCGCTGGTCCTTCGGTGACAGCCGGTGTCTGCGTCCGGGCTTGCTCCGTCTGTGGGTCACTCGCTATTGCCGCCCGGTCGACCATCCCGGCCACCTTGCCGATGATGCTGATCCCGACCAGGCAAACCAGAAGGATAAAAATCCCCCAGACCGCACCGACAACCATCCCGCCCAACCGTTCTCCATAGCTGATCGCCGGCAGGTCTTTCTGCCGCCGGTTTTTTTCCCGACGGTGGAGGATCCACTCGCAGACGATGTAGAGGATCAGGAACAGGATGATCGCGAGCGCCAGTTGGCCGGCCAGGGGTTTCAGCAGGCGGGGAATACCGGGGATTGCACCACCCAGCATATTACTGATCCCGCCCAGGTACCGGGTCAGGATACCGGCCAGGAGAAACGCGGCCAGTACCAACAGGATGCGCACCACACCGCGCAGGTATCCCAGAAGCGAGAAAATCAGGACAAACGCCAAGGCGAGCAGTACGATCGTCATCTTCATCCTCCTTCTATGTCGTTGGCCAACCGGCCCGGCAAGTCACGAATCGATCCTCACTTTTTCACCAGCAGATAGAAAGTGCCGGGTTGGCGCATCGATCCGGCGATGGCTTCGCTGGTCGGTCCGGAACCGGTAAACAGGTCCACCCTACCCGGTCCGCGGATGGCCCCCCCCGTATCCTGGTTACAGACGAAGCGCTGGAATTTCTCCCAGCCCTGGATTTCTCCCCACTCGTTCAACACCGGTTTTTCGGTTTCGATGAGAGCCAGCGCTCCCAACGGAATCAGGGTTCGATCGATGGCAATGCTCCGACCGGCAGTCAGGGGAACTCCCAGCGAGCCGAGCGGTCCGTCCCCATCGATTTTCCGAAAAAAAATGTAACTGGGATTCTGCGCCAGGATATCCCGGACCTCCAGCGGATGCCGGCACAGGTAATCACGGATGCCAGGGAGTGTCGCTGCCTCGCGGGTCAACTTTCCCGAATCGATCAGGAAACGACCGATCGACCGGTAGGGATGGCCGTTCTGATCGTCATATCCGACCCGGATGCGCCGGCCGTCGTCGAGTTCGATCACCCCCGATCCCTGGACATGGAGAAAAAACAGCTCCACCGGATCGTCCACCCAGGCGATTTCCAGGTTTTTTTCCGCCAGAAAGCCCTGATGATCGATCTGGTCGCGGCTCCAATGGGGCCGGATACGCCGATCCAGCCCCAACCGCCCCCGCGTCTGCTCCGGCCAGCCTGCTCCCGGGCGGAAATAGGGGAATTGCTTCACATCGATGGCCACCAGGTCGTCGGGTCGGCGATGGAGCGGGTGACAAAAGGGCGGGTGTGGAGTCAACGAGCCGCGCAGCAGGGGTTCGTAATACCCGGTAAAGAGGACCTCGGTGGCGGCGCTGCGAAAAAAAAGGTAGTTCTTTTGAACCCATTTGAAAAAATCGGTCGACAAACCCATCTCCCGCAACCGTA
>Ga0105099_10002681_pt1 | contig 10496 bp, 10 predicted proteins | sample PPLLak3cmMay2015_2_FD_79138 | JGI IMG/M metagenome (GOLD analysis project Ga0105099, IMG submission 79138) | Freshwater sediment microbial communities from Prairie Pothole Lake near Jamestown, North Dakota, USA - PPLs Lake P8 Core (1) Depth... | ecosystem: Environmental > Aquatic > Freshwater >...
CGAAGACCTCCCCCGCCGAGACCGCTCTTGCCCTTTCCGAAGGAGCATGGCTTGGTCTGTACCGGTTCGACAAATATATCACGAAGAAGAAGAACGGGAACGACGAATCGCTGCTCCATCTGCATCTTGCCAGCGACCGTCCGATATGGAAGCGTGTCCTCCCGGCCGCAACGGAGACCGCGTCGATCATTTGCTCCGCCACGACGCTCGCGCGCGACCTCGCCAATGCTCCGGGAAACGAGATCCATCCCGAATCGCTCGCCGAAGCTGCCCGGGCATCTGGTGAGCGCTCCGGCTACACTGTGACGGTATGGAACGAGGATGAACTCCGTGAGCACGAAATGGGGGGAATCCTGGCGGTCGGCCAAGGAAGCGTACGGGGGCCTCGATTCATGATCCTCGAGTACGGAGACCCGGCAAAGCGACCGGTCGTTCTTGTGGGGAAAGGGGTTTGCTTCGATTCAGGCGGCATTTCGATCAAGCCGTCTGCCGGCATGGCGGAAATGAAGATGGATATGTCGGGAGCCGCCGCCGTCATCGGAACGTTCGACGCTGTTGCCCGCCTGGGACTCAATGTTCGCGTGATCGGCTTGATCCCGGCAGTCGAGAACATGCCGAGCGGAAGCGCCCTCAAGCCCGGCGATATCGTTCGTCACCACGGCGGGAAGACGTCCGAGGTTGACAACACCGACGCTGAGGGACGGCTTATCCTTGCGGACGCTCTCGCATATGCCGATTCGCTCAAGCCCGCAGCCGTCATTGACCTTGCAACGCTAACAGGAGCCGTTGTTGTTGCACTCGGCCACGTCGTCACCGGCATGTTGGGGACTGACCCATCGCTGATGGACAAGCTCCGCAAGGCGGGCGAACGAACCTACGAACGTGTTTGGGAACTTCCTCTCTATGATGAATATGAGCGCCTCATCAAGAGCGACGTCGCGGATGTCCGCAATGTGGGGGGCCGCTGGGCCGGAACGATCACTGGCGCGATGTTCCTGAAGAAGTTCATCGGTTCGTATCCGTGGGTTCATCTGGACATTGCGGGAACGGCGATGATGGAAGAAACGTCTGAGTATGTGCCGAAGGGAGGCTCCGGCGTCGGCGTCCGCCTGTTGACGGAGTTCCTGCGACAATGGAAATGAGAGTTGACAATGAAAACCTCAATACGCATCACGCCCAAACTTTGGATCCTCGTCTTGCTCCTGCATGCATCGCTCGATGCACAAGGGTTGAGACCGGTCGGTCAGCCATTGCCAGGGATGCAGGGCATGCCGGTCATGGCGCAAACGATCGCCTTCTTTTCAGCCGATACCGCGGCTGCCACGATTCATCTGCAATTCCGGATCCCTCGAACATTCTTCACCTTTCTCCGGCAAGCGGGCGAAGACTTCCGCGCTCGAGGAGAGATCGTCGCAGAGCTTTTCTCTGACAAGGGCATCGTCGTTGGGCGGGAATTCAGACCCATCGTCATCTCACAATCGCAAGGTCCCGTTTCCTCAAACGCGCAGGATGTCATCGGTGCGCTCACGTTCAAAGCACAGCCCGGGTCGTACACGGTCTCGTTCGAAGTGCGCGATCTGCAATCAGAGCGAAGACACTTTGACCGCGCCATCGCTGTCCGCATTCCGCCTCGCACCCAAGTGATCCAGTCTTCTGCTCCCCTGTTGATCGAGTCGATCGTGCGTCCTGTGGACGGCGGTGCTTCCGCACTCGTCCCGCTGAACTATGGTGGAGCTCTCCCGTTCGGTGCACGTGCATCGTTTGCCGTTCAGACGGTCGTTCCGGACTCAAGCGCCGCAATTGATGTGCGATGGGAACTGAAGGGAAGACCGCTGGAACCGACACGCGATGAACTGAGCCTCACGGGGACGGCGTGGACGGAACTCCCCGGCATCCCGGAACTCCATGAGTCACCGGGAGAGAGCGTCGTGTACCATGTCAAGCCGTCTCCCCCCCGGTTCCGACTCCTGATCATCCCATTCCCTTCGGAAACCGTCGAGCCTGGGTTGTACACATGGTCGGCAGTGATTCGCGCAGGCGACGATTCCACACGCGTGGAGATCCCATGCCCCGTCGTGTGGAACGACCGGCCCATGTCGCTTGGCAGGATGGACATCGCGATCGAAGCGCTCCGGCACATCGCCACCGAGGCCGAAATGGACGAGTTGAAATCGCTCAGTTCATCCAAGTCGGCAAGCGCATTTCGGGCGTTCTGGCAGAAGCGGAGTCCAGACTCGAGTCAGTCGTTCAATCCGGTGATGACCGAATACTACCGGAGGGTCGATGAGGCGATCCAGCGTTTCTCCTCAACGCGCGAATCAGACGGCTACAAGACCGACCAGGGGAGGATCTTCATCCTGTATGGCTCTCCGTCGGTCACAGACCGGAAACTCCATCCGGACGGACGGCAAACGGAGACGTGGACCTACATTCGCTTGAAGAAACGATTCGTCTTTGAGTTGAATGATGGTACCGGCATGTTCACGCTGACATCGATGGACCAATGGTGAAACCTGCACTCCTGATCACGATCGGCGATTACAACGGCATCGGACCGGAACTCGCCCTGAAATGCGCTCAAGACCCTTCCATTCGGCGGGTCTGCACACCTGTGCTTGTAGGGCCGGGTGCTGTGTTTGAAGAGACCGCCCGGCGCATTCGTATCCGCACTCCGTTTCGGAAGACGAATCTCACGGTCTTCCCGAAGGGATCCATTCCCATCGTCGACGTCGGGGACGCCATCGGGGCTGACATTGCCTACGGTGCACCGACAAAGAGTTCGGGGAAGAATGCTGGGCTGGCGATTGAGCGAGCGGTCGATATCTGCCTGCAGGGCAAGGCCGCAGCGATGGTGACTGCTCCTGTTTCGAAGGAAGGGCTGGCACTCGCGGGATATGCATTCCCCGGACAAACAGAAATGGTCGCGTTGCTCAGCCGCTCGCAGAAGGTGGCCATGATGCTGATCGGTCCGAACATGCGGATCGGACTCGTGACCGTGCATGCGCCGCTGCGCTCGGTCGCCGACCAACTCTCCGTTGAGAAGATCGTCGAGAAGGTTACTATCGTGTACCAGACCCTGCGCGCCGATCTTGGCATTCGGAAGCCCCGGGTCGCGCTCCTCGCGTTGAATCCCCATGCGGGAGAGAACGGGATGATCGGGACGGAGGAACAAGACCTCATCCTGCCGGCCATGCGTTCATTGGAACAGACCGGGATCACGGCTCACGGGCCTTTTCCAGCGGATGCGTTCTTTGGACAGCACGCCTATCGATCGTACGACGCTGTTGTCGCGATGTACCATGACCAGGGACTGATCCCGCTGAAGATGGCAGGATTTGAAACAGGAGTGAACTACTCGGCAGGACTCCCCATCGTCAGAACCTCACCAGACCACGGAACCGCATACGACATCGCAGGGAAGAACAAGGCATCGACCGCAAGCATGGTCGAAGCCATTCTCCTCGCCTGTCGTATCGCCCGTCAACGCCAACGCCCATGATCGAACTCCGCAGCATTGAGGTCTCCTTCAACGATCAGCGGGTCCTGAATGGACTCAACTTCTCTCTCAAGCGGGGGGAATTCGTGTACCTCGTCGGATCCACCGGCGCAGGGAAGAGTTCCCTGCTTCGGCTGATGTACTTGGACCTGATCCCGGATGCCGGCGAGGTTCTCGTGGCGGGCTTCAGTTCGCAGACGATCTCCGCGAAGCAGATCCCGCTGGTGCGCCGGCGTCTCGGAATCGTCTTTCAGGATTTTCGATTGTTGGAGGACCGGAACGTTTACGACAATGTCGCCTTCGCGCTGCACGTCACGAATGCGAAGCGGGCGGATATCAAGAAGAAGGTGCTTCACGCGCTTGCCGACGTTGGCCTCAGCCACAAGCGGAATCACATGCCGTCGGAACTTTCGGGTGGAGAACAGCAGCGGACGGTCATCGCGCGCGCGCTCATCAACGACCCCGCCGTGTTGCTGGCGGACGAACCCACAGGAAATCTCGATCCGACCTCGTCAGCGGAGATCATGGAATTGCTGACGAAGATCAACATGCGGGGTACGGCCATTCTCATGGCCACGCATAACTACGATCTGGTGAGGAAGTATCCCGCACGGATCGTGCAGTTGAAAGAAGGGAAACTGCTGGAAGTAACGAAACCTACCGAACCTGCTCCACGCGCCGCACGTCCGGGTACTCGATCATAAGCGCCCGTTCGATCCCCGCACGCAACGTCATCAGCGACATCGGGCATCCAAGACAGGAACCCTTCAGTCGCACTTCGACGATCCCGTCGTCCGTCAGCCGCACAAGCTCAATATCCCCGCCGTCCGCAGCCAGGTAGGGCCGCAGACGGTTGAGGGATGCTTCGATCGATTGCGTCGTCACCATCGATTCACTCAGTTCTTGCTTGGGATCAGGATCTCAACGTTTGGCGTCTGCGGTGTTCCCAGATGCTGGATGCTGATCTGAGCCGCGAGCAACCGGGCGATCGTCCGGAGTGCCTGCGCTTGCGGGCTGTCCGCCTCGCCATGGACGATCGGGTCACCTGCATCTCCGCCGATGCGAATCTTCGTGTCGATCGGGATCTCACCAAGGAACGGCACATTCAGTTCCTCCGCCGTCCGTTTCCCGCCGCCGGAATCGAAGATATTCTCCCGCTGTCCGCAATGCGTGCACAGGTAGTAGCTCATGTTCTCGACGATGCCGAGCACGGGAACATTCACTTTGTTGAACATCACCAATCCCTTTCGCGCATCGGCAAGCGCCACATCCTGCGGCGTCGATACAATGACCGCTCCCGTCAACGGGATCGTTTGGACCAACGTCAATTGGATGTCCCCTGTTCCCGGAGGCAGGTCGAAGATGAGATAATCCAATTCTCCCCAGAGGACATCGCCCATGAACTGCTTCACCGCGCCGCTCGCCATCGGTCCGCGCCAAATGACCGCCTGCATCGGATCGACAAGAAATCCGATCGACATCACCTTCACACCGTAGCGCTCGAGCGGGATCAGCTTGTTCTGCGAGATCTTCGGCCGCTCGTTGATCCCGAACATGAGCGGAATGCTCGGACCGTACACGTCTGCGTCGACAAGTCCGACCTTCGCACCGTCCATGGCAAGGGCCACCGCGAGATTGACGGCCACCGTGGATTTCCCGACGCCTCCTTTGCCGCTTGCCACGGCGATGGTGTTCTTGACATTCGGGAGAATGGCCTCCTTCTGGCCGTCCGCATGAGAGCGCACGTTCGAAGTCAGCGTGATCGAGATCTTCCCCGCGCCGGAGATCGAGGAGCGGATGGCCTTTTCACAATCAACCTTGAACTGATCGCGGACCGGACATGCCGGCGTCGTCAGCTGCAGATCGAATTGGATGTCCGATCCGCTGATGGCGATGTTCTTGACGAATCCGAGCGTTACGATATCCCGATGAAGGTCCGGGTCCTGCACAACGCGAAGCGCCTTCAGAATATTCTCTTCGTTTAACGGTAGCATAGTCTCTCTTCAGTCGTAGTGTGGAATATGGTACAAACGTCCTCGATGGACACGTGGTTCCCCTAACCCTTGATGACGCCGATGGGAACCAAGCGTGCGACCATCCGCGCGATCCCCGCCTCATGAACGATGCGGACAACGCGCGTTACGTCCTTGTAGGCTTCCGGCTTTTCCTCGGTCAGGCCGCTCTTCGTCGCGCTGCGCACATGAATTCCGCGCGATTCCAACGCCCGAATCACTTCCTCCGCCGTGGTATCCTTCTTTGCCGCATGCCGGCTCATCGAGCGTCCGGCGCCGTGACACGCGGAACCGAATGTCTCCTGCATCGCGCGCGTGGTCCCGACGAGCACGTACGAGCTCGTTCCCATGCTTCCGGGAATCAGCACGGGTTGACCGACCGAACGGTAGTCGGAAGGAACATCAGCATGTCCAGCCGGGAACGCTCGGGTCGCGCCTTTGCGATGAACCAACACGTTCTTCCGTCGGCCTTCAATCTCGTGTACTTCTACTTTCGCGATATTATGAGCGACATCATACAGTGTCTGCACGCTGCATCCACCGAATCGATCGGCGAACGCACAGCGCACCCGATGACTCATCACCTGCCGGTTTGCAAACGCGTAGTTCGCAGCGGCGTTCATCGCGCCCAGGTACCGCTGTCCTTCCCTGGACCTGATAGGTACGCAGGCGAGTTGGCGGTCGATGACGCGGATGCCGTACCCGGTCATCGCATCCTGCATGGTTTCAAGGTGATCGGTGCAGACCTGATGCCCCAGCCCCCGCGATCCGCTATGGATCATCACGGTCACTTGACCTTCCTGCAAATGAAATGCCCTCGCCGCGTCCGCATCATGCACTTCTGATACGTATTGCACTTCGGCGAAGTGATTCCCCGAACCGAGCGTCCCCAACTGATCGCGTCCCCGTTCGCGGGCACGCTTGCTGACGCCACCGGGATCCGCCCCCGCGAGACAGCCTCCTTCTTCGATATGGTCCAGATCCTCCTGGATGCCATACCCCTGCTCCACCGCCCACCGCGCGCCGCCAAGCAGTACGCTGTTCATCTTTTCTTCCGAAAGAGCGACGCTTCCTTCCTTGCCTGCGCCGCACGGGATCTCACGCGAAAGACGATGAAGCAACGCATCGATCTGAGGACGGACCTCGCGTTCTTTCAGGTCCGTGCGAAGCAATCTCACGCCGCAGTTGATGTCAAAGCCGACGCCTCCGGCCGACACGACCCCATCATCCATGTCCATGGCCGCGACGCCGCCGATAGCAAACCCGTACCCTTGATGCGCATCCGGCATTGCTAGCGATCTTCCGATAATGCCGGGGAGCGTGGCGACGTTGGCAACTTGTTGGAGCGTCTCATCCCGTTCAATCGCCGAAAACAGATCGGCATCGGCGTACACCAGACCCTCGACCCTCATCCCGGCCTGGAACGAGCGATGGATGACAACTCGAAAAGGATCAAGCCGGTGTATCGACATGGGGCATCCGGCTCAGACATCGAAAAAGACCGTCGCGGACCAACCGGCGGCGGATTCGGTCACCGTGATGTGATGATAGGTCACCGCTTTGATCTCTTGCAGATTTGCATGGCGCCGCGGGTCCGCCTGCTCACCGGTCAGCGTCGCGCTCAGTCGAAACGATCGATCGAAGCGAACGCAGGCAGAGGAGACCAGGAACCGTTCGGAATCGAACAGGAACAACACTTCGTTCAGCCATCGGACCATCAGTTGGGCAAGATCAGCGCCCTCAACCGTGACGCTCCGCTCCAATGTCGCGGAAAGGACGGATGAGGGGTTGATCAAATGCGTCAGTCCATACGCGGCTTCCGCAAACAGGGAAGCTCGATCCGCCGCCGATATCTCGATCCCGAGGTCGGCCGGATGCTCGATCACGCGGAAGGGCACGAAGGCCTCATATCAACGATCGTCCGGTGAGACGCTTCAGAGCCTCCACATACAGACCGGAGGTCTTGAGGATGACATCCTCCGGTAATTTCGGCGCCGGCGGTCGCTTGTTGAAGTTGATCGAGACGAGATAATCCCGCACATACTGCTTATCGAAGCTCTCTTGTCCTTTCCCCGCCGCATACGTGTCCATCGGCCAGAATCGGGCACTGTCGGGCGTGAGCAATTCGTCGATCAGGATGAGCTCCCCGTTCGCATCGATCCCAAATTCCATCTTGGTGTCGGCGATGATGATCCCCTTCTTCTCGGCGATGGAAGCCCCGCGCAGGTACAGCGCGATCGTCAGGTCACGCACCTTCTCCGCGATCTCCTTCCCAACAATGTTCACCATCCGCTCGAACGAGATGTTCTCGTCGTGCTTCCCCTTTTCTTCCTTTGTCGCCGGGGTGAAGATGGGCTCGGACAACCGGGACGATTCGACGAGCCCTTCCGGCAAAGGAATGCCGCACACGCTTCGGCTTTTCTGGTATTCCGACCATCCTGACCCTGCGAGGTACCCGCGGACGACGCATTCAACCGGAAGCGGTTTGGTCTTTCGGACCCACATGGTGCGGCCATCAAGGTCACTCCAATACGGCTTGCATGCCGACGGGAAATCGTAGATGATGGTCGATCGCAGATGGTTGGCGACGAGGTCCTTGGTTTGCTCGAACCAGTATTCCGAGATCTGCGTGAGCACCTTTCCCTTCAGCGGGATTCCCTCGTTCATGACAACGTCATAGGCGGAAAGTCGGTCGGTCGCAACAATAAGCAGCGAGTCGCCGAAGTCATAGATGTCGCGAACCTTCCCGCGATTGACCAAATTCAGGTCCTTGAAATTCGTTTCGGTAATGACAGGGATCTGATGCGAGGTAGACATAGATCATGCTCCGGTTACATGTGACATGCCTGACGTTTTGTCGACCAACGGGATGGCGGCCCGCAGTCGTCGCAGATACTCCGTTCGAGAGATCTCGACCGCACCGAGACTCTTCAGGTGCGGCGTTTGAAATTGCACATCGAGAAGAAGGAAGCCCGTATCTTTCAGCCGTTGAACCAGGGCGACAAGCGCGACTTTCGATGCATCCTTCTGAAGGCTGAACATCGATTCACCAAAGAACGCTTTCCCCAGTGCGATACCGTACAATCCGCCGGCAAGCGCCCCCTCGGTCCAGGCCTCGACACTGTGCGCGAATCCTTGTTCGAACAAGCGACGATATGCGTCGATGATGTCTTCCGAGATCCATGTCTCGGGACGTGCGCTGCATGCTCGGATGACCTGCTCGAATGCCGAGTCCCATCGGACCGTGAAGCGGTTGGCTCGGATGCTGTGTCTCAAACTTCGGCTGATCCGCAGGCCGTCCAACTCAAAGATCGCCCGTGGATCCGGCGAATACCAGCAGATCTCCCCTGTTGAGCTGTCTGCCATTTGGAAGTAGACGGTCCCATGCGCACCGAGAAGAAAGTCAGGATCAAGGACATACGACGGATCTCTATCGCCCGTGCTAATCTCCAACGAGCACCACCACCTTCCCCATGCTCGCGCGCGACTGCAGGTATGCCTGGGCATCTGCGATGCGTTCGAACGGAAATGTCGCCCCGATCACGGGCTTCAGAACATTGCGCTGATAGAGATCCAACAGCGCCGATGCCGCGGTATTCAGCTCGTCGCTCTTCGACGCCAGGAAGAACAAGTTGAAGGCGTGCAGCGAGATGTTGCGCGAGGGCCAGGTATATGCCAGCGGAAGACGCATCGCCCATGCTTCTCGTGCCGCGCGGAACCAGTTCATGCGTCGCGGCCCAGCGGCGGCGGCAAAACCGTACAAGACGTATCGCCCCATCGGCGCGAGCAATCGCCATCCGCGCTTGAAGATGCGTCCGCCGACGGAATCGTAGATCACATCGGCACCGTATCCATCGGTCGCCGAGCGGACCACGTCCGCAAAATCTTCCCGCGTGTAGTCGATGACGTGATGCGCACCAAGTGAACGCGCGAGCTCCAGCTTCTCTTTCGAACCTGCCGTTGCAAAGATCTCAGCCCCCCGATGTGCCGCCAATTGCACGGCCACTGTTCCAACGCCCCCCGCGGCCGCATGGATCACGACACGCTCTCCTTTGCGTACACCCGCCAAGGTCACAAGACCATGCCAGGCAGTCAGCGAGGTGACCAGGAGCGAAGCAGCGGTCTCCCAACTGAGTTCAGCAGGGATAGGAAATGCGTGCGTTGCGGAAACGCAGACGTACTCTGCATATGCGTTGAAGGGTGTGAATGCGATGACGCGTTCTCCAACCGAACGATTGCGTACGTTCGCGCCGCATCGTTCGATCTCCCCTGCGACCTCGATGCCCGGCGTGAACGGCGGACGCGGCACGCCCGGATAGAGCCCCATCCGTGCGAAGACATCGGCAAAATTGAGTCCGATGCTTCGCACACGAATGCGGACCTGCATCGGTGCGGGATCCGGGGTGGGGACTTCCCGGATGCGGAGTACTTCAGGTGGGCCGTACGCCGTGACGACCGCGGCTTTCATCAATCGCCGAAGGTTGTGCCAACCGCGCGGGCAGAAAGAATGAGCTGAGAATCGAGCGGGACCGTCCGAAGCTTCAGGATCGCCTCTTTGACCGGCACCGCCGTCACCTCGTTGCCGCGCAGGCTGACCATGTAGCCCCATTTCCCTTCGGATGCGATCTGCAGCGCCATCGAACCGTACTTGGTGGCGAGAATCCGGTCAAACGGTGACGGACTGCCACCCCGGAGGACATGGCCCAGAACGACGACGCGGGTTTCGAGTCCGGTCGCTTCCTGGATCCGCGCGCCGACCAGCTCTCCGATGCCGCCGAGTCGGATGGGATCTGTGCGCTTCTTGTCCGTTTCCTTCACCACGACTTCGCCGTCGGCCGGCTTCGCACCTTCGGCGACACAGATGATGCTGAACCGGCTTCCTCGCTTGCTGCGCAGGAGAACATGCTCGAACACTCTGTCCCAGTTGAACGGGATCTCGGGAATGAGGATCACGTCCGCACCGCCAGCGACGCCCGATCCCAGGGCGA
>Ga0105099_10002682_pt1 | contig 10495 bp, 10 predicted proteins | sample PPLLak3cmMay2015_2_FD_79138 | JGI IMG/M metagenome (GOLD analysis project Ga0105099, IMG submission 79138) | Freshwater sediment microbial communities from Prairie Pothole Lake near Jamestown, North Dakota, USA - PPLs Lake P8 Core (1) Depth... | ecosystem: Environmental > Aquatic > Freshwater >...
CCGAGCCTGAACGTCTCCTGACAGGGGTCTTGAATGCTCAAATACAGCTTGATCCCGATTCTCGGGAGTTCGTCGTATCGCTGCGCGGCAGGGCTCCAGAAGAGTAGAGAGGTATAGACCCGAAACCCAGGCGACAACGATAGGAGGCATGCCATGGCCGAAAAAGTTTTGATTGTGGACGATGACAAGGCGTTTCTGCAGATTCTGGCGGAGCGCATGCAAAACCGGGGAATGGAAGTGACCACGGCCGAGTCCGCAGCGGCGGCGCTGAAATTGTTGGAAAAGGAGTCTTACGATGCCGTGCTGCTGGATCTCATGATGCCGGAAATGGGCGGGATCGAGGCGCTGCAGATCATGCGCAAGAAACAGCCCGAGATTCAGGTTATTTTTGTCACCGGGCATCCCTCGGTGTCCAAGGGCGTCGAGGCCATGAAGCTCGGCGCCATGGACTTCATCCCCAAGCCGGTCGACATGAGTGAATTGACCGAAAAAATCCAACACGCCAAAGCCAGCCGGATGATCCTGGTCGAGAAGGCCTCGCAGGAAAAAATCAAGAAAATCCTGACCGACAAAGGCTGGTAGGCGGATTGACCACCGAAGAAGTTGGTTGGAGCCCAATTTTAATTGTTGTGGGAGAGGCATCTTGCCGCGACGATCGAGGCTGGAAGCCTCTCCCACAAAAATGGATCTTCGTTACCGATCGAATGGGCCGGTATGCCGCAATCTGCTTTAATTGTTGCGGCTCTCCGGAGCCAGCGCCCCCATCAGCCGCGGCAGGTCGCCGAAGCGGCCGATCAGTCCGAAGATCAGCGCCGCCAGCACCACGAAAAAAATGGTCACCGCGGCCATGACCGGCGTGTAGCCGTAGCGCAGGGCGTTGAAGATCTTGATGGGCAGCGTCTCCACCGTGAATCCCGCCACCATGTAGGCCACGATATACTCGTTCAGGCTGAGCACAAAGCAGAAGGCCAGTCCCGAAACCATGTAGGAGCGAATCATCGGGAAGACGACCGTGCGGAAAACCGTCCTAGAATCGGCGCCCATGGTTTCGGCGGCCTCGACGATTTCGCGGTCGATCGATTCGAACCCCAGCGAGATGGTGACGAGCGGCAGCGTCACGAAGAAGATGGCGTGCGAGACGATGGTCGCCACCATCTGCCCATAAAGCCCCACGGTCGCCCAGAACGCCAGGAATCCCAGGGCGGTGATGACCGGCGGCAGCATGAACGGCGCGATCCCGAGCATGAACAGGACGCGGGCGTAGAACACCCGGTAGCGCCAAAGGAAATAGGCCAGGGGCAGCGCGATGGAGACCGCCGCCAGGCTGGAGAGGGTGGCGATGATCAGGCTGTTCTCCACCGGCACGAGCCAAGCGCTTTCGGTGAACAGCTCGACGTACCAGTCCAGCGAAATCCCCTGCGGCGGGAAATACAGCGCCTTTTTGGCGTTCAGCGACACGCCGCCGACCACCACGATCGGGCTCAGCAGAAAGAGCATCACGAGCGACAGAAAGATCTGGCGCAGCGCCCGGTTCATTGGGGTGCCGGCTTCCTTGTCTTTCCGGCCAGCATGGTCAGCCCCACCAGCGCCAGGCTCACCACCATGAAGAACACCGACATGGCCGCCGCAAACGGCAGATTCGAGCGGTAGATGGCCTCATCGGTGATCAGAACCGAAAGCGTCCAATGCTGCGGCCGGCCCAGGATCTGCGGAATCAGATAGGTGCCCAGCGTGAAGGCGAACACCATGATCAGGGTGGCGACGATGGCGCTGCGCAGCGACCCCACCACCACCGTGAAAAAGGTCGCCACGGGCGACGCGCCCAGGGTCTGGGAGGCCTCCGGCAGGTGCGGATCCAGCCGCGAAAGCGGCGGGTAGAGCACCAGCACGGTGTAGGGGAAGGCGATGTAGCACATGCCGCAGGTCAGCGCCCAGAACCCGGGCGACCAGCTGACCGGAGTTTCCATGAGCCCCAGCCAGACCAGCAGGTTGGAGACCCCGGCGGTCTGGGAGAGCATGATCGACCAGGCGAAAGCCACGATGACCGCCGAAAGCGACAGCACCGATACCAGCGCGACCAGCCACACCACCTGGGCCCTGCGCCGCATGCGCGTGATGAGATAGGTGAAGGGAAACCCTACGGCGACACACAGCGCTGCGCAGAAGGCCGAAATGAAAATCGAAAACGCCAGCACCCGGCCGAACAGTGCGGTGAAGAGGTTGCCGTAGTTGTCTATCGAGAAATCCGTGGTGTAGAAGCCGCCCGGCTCGCGTTGGAAAAAGCTGACGGCCAGCATGATGCCGAAGGGGATAACGAAAAAAACCATGAGCGTAACCGCCGGATAGAGGATCGGCAGATGGGCGCGCAGCCCCCGGGGCTTGTCTGTGATCATGCGGTCAACACCACGCAGGCGGAGGGCGGCAGAACCGCCGTAGCCGTGTCTCCCTGCTGGACCGCGGGGCGGCCCTTGGGGGTGGATTGGCTGATGATTTGAAAGCCGTTGCAGTCTAAATAAATTTCAACGCTGGAACCGACGTCGCGCACAAACGCCACCTTACCCTGGAGATGGTTCTCACCCTCGCGGGCGCCGGCCACCACAAAAATGTCCTCCGGCCGTACGGAGATGCTGATTGCACTTCCGGCCGTGACACCTGCCGGCATGACTTCGACGTTCAGGGTCTTACCGGAAACCGCCACCTCCCCCCGTCCGCCCCGGTAAACTCCCTTCAGCAAATTGCTCGTCCCGATGAAATCCGCCACGAACGTATCGGCCGGGTGGCGGTAGATTGCCAGCGGACTGCCCATCTGGTGGATCTGGTTGTCGGTGCCCATGACCACGATCAGATCCGACATGGTCATGGCCTCGCGCTGGTCATGGGTGACCAGGATCGTGGTGACCCCCAAGCGCTGCTGCAGCATGCGCAGCTCGAGCTGCATGTCTTCGCGCAGCTTGGCATCCAGCGCAGACAGCGGTTCATCCAGCAGAAACAGACGGGGTTCGATCGCCAGCGCCCGGGCGATGGCCACGCGCTGGCGCTGGCCGCCGGAGAGCTGGGAGATGTGGCGTCGGGCATAGCCGGGCAGCCGCACCAATTCCAGCAGTTCATCCACGCGGCGGCGGCACGCGGCGGCGTCTTTCTTGCGGATCCTCAAGCTGTAGGCAATATTTTCCTCCACCGTCAGGTGGGGGAAAAGGGCCAGCGACTGAAAGACCATGCCGAAATTGCGTTGGTGGGCGGGCTGGTCGGTAATATCTTTGTCTTCAAGCAGAATCCGGCCGGAGGTGGGCTGCTCCAGACCGGCGATGAGGCGCAGAAGCGTCGTCTTGCCGCAGCCCGACGGGCCGAGAAAACAGACGAAACGGCCGTGGGGGATGCGCAGGTTCACGTTTCGAACGGCGACAACGGAGCCGAAACGCTTATCAATGTCTTTGAAATCTAAACCGGCCATAAAAAAGAAGCGCCATCCCATTGAGATTTAAGGATGGCTGCAGGGTTCGGGGTTCAGGGTTCAGGGATTCAAATACAGGCCAGGATATTTTTCTCCTGAACCCCGAACCCTGAACCCTTCCCTTGCCTACTTCGTAATCATTTCCGTCCACTTCTGGTTGATCCAGTCGCTCATCGCGCCGGTGTAGATGTCGTAGCGGGGGATGATGGGCTTGATGTCGCTCGACACGGCGGCGAAGTCTTCGGCCGTCAGGCCCGTAAGCTCTTTTTTCACGGTCGGGGAGGTGCCGACCTTGAGCGAGAGCTTCTTCTGGATGTCCGGACGGCACATGTAGTTGATGAACACATGGGCCTCCTCGACCTTCTTGCAGGCCTTGGTAACCGCCCAGGAACCCGAGTCGAGAACGCCGCCCTCCTTGGGAAAGGTCGAGCGCACCGGGTGTTCCTTGCCCGCCAGCGTGGCGACGTCATGGTAGTACTGTCCCATGGGGATCTCGCCCGACTTGAGCGCCTGCTCGAACTGGGCCTCGTCGCGGTACCACAGCTTCACATTGGGTTTGACGGCGGCGAGCTTGTCGAGAACCTTCTGGATGCCTTCCTTGGTGTCCAGCACCTTGGTGCCGCCGAAAAAGGTCGTGGCGGTCACTTCCAGCAGAAACGAGTTGGAGGCAAGCGCCAGCAGCCCCAGCTTATCCTTTTTATCCGCGCTCCACATATCGCCCCAGGATGCGGGGGCCGCGGGAAAAGCCTTGGTGTTGGAGACGAGCGTGATGTACCAGGACACCGCCCCAATTGCGTCCACCTTTCCGTCCGGGTATTTGTGAACGAAGACCGGCAGCAGGTTCTTGTGGTTGGGGATCTTGGCGAGGTCGAGCGGCTTCCAGAGCTGGGTCTTCTGGCCTTTCAGAATGGCGACCTGGGCCATCATATTGACGTCCGCCGGGGCAACTCCCGCCTTGGCGGCCTGTTCCAGCTGCACCAGCCAGGCCTCGCCGGTTGGCTCAGCCACCGATTCGACTTTGATACCGGTCTCCTTGGTAAAATCCGGGAAGATGTGCTTGTCGAAGGAATCCTTGAAATAACCGCCGTAGACGCCGACCTTGAGCGTCTTTTCAGCCGCCGTCGCCGGCTGGGAAACCAGTGCCGCGACGCAGAGGATCAGGATGGACCAAAACAAACGAGGCCTCGTGTTCATGGACGTTCTCCTCCAAAGTGGTTGATTTCGATGATGCGGTGAAACCTGCTCCTATATTACAAAAAGACTTGGGTGAGTCAAGCACCGCCTGCGGCGCCGATCGCCTGCTGGCTTCCTTGGCGGACTGTTTTTGCAAACGTATTTTCCGCGGTTGTATGCATCCCGCGGTTGTGGTAGAGGTATTTCAACTCAGCCCCTTTCTGCTTGGGCGCCATCCGGAATTGTATTCTTCATCTTTCCCGCACCAGTTGTATCTGCCAAGGGCGCTGCTCTACTCAGGATGAGGGTTTCATGGAGGCATCCTTGATTTCAGCGCACCTCTTCAGCTCAAGAACCGGAATTCTGCATCCAATTCAACCCATCCGCCGGCGCGCGTGCCCGGCGGAGCTCGCGAGCCCGGACAAACAGTCCAAATAATGGAAGGAGGAAAACATGAACCACAGACACCAATGGATGGTTTTTTTGGCGACCGCAGTGGCATTGCTTTTTATCCCCGGCGGGGTAATGGCCCAGACCGTGGTCAAGGTCGGCAACATCCTGCCCCTTTCAGGCCCTTCGGCATCGGTCGGCTTGCAGAACAAGCAGGCCCAGGACATGGCGATCGAGGAGATCAATTCCGCCGGGGGCATCAAGTCGCTCGGCGGCGCGAAGATCCAGATGTTCTACGCGGACTCCGAGTCCAAGCCCGAGAAGGGAGTGGCCGAAGCCGAACGCTTCATCAACACCGAGAAGGTGAACGTGCTGACCGGCTGCTGGAACTCGGCGGTTTCCTACCCCGTGTCCGCCGTGGCCGAGCGCTATGGGATCCCCTTCATCGTGCCCGTTTCGGTCGCCGACAAGATCACCGAGCAGGGCTTCAAGAATGTCTTCCGGATCGCGGCCAAGGACAGTTGGTGGACCCGCGACCAGTTCGCCTTCCTCAAGGACATCGAAAAGGAGTTCAACGTAAAGATTGCCACCTTGGCCTTTGTCTATGAGAACGGCGACTGGGGCAAGGGATTTGCCGAAGGCTGGAAAAAGCTGGCCCAGCAGGGCGGCTACAAGGTGGTGTTGGACGAGCCCTATCCCTCAACGGCGACCGATCTCAGTCCGGTGGTGCAGAAGATCAAGCGCGCCAACCCCGATGTCTTGTTCCTGACATCCAACGCCGCGGACGCCATCCTGCTCACCAACACCATGGCCGAATACAAGGTCAAACCCAAGGCCATCATCGCCAGCGGCGGCGGCCATGCCGACCCGTCCTTCATGAAAGCCGCGGGCAAAAATGCCAAGTATCTCTTCGACATCGTGGAGTGGGAAACCGACGTCAACAAACCGGGCGCCAAGGAAATCAACGAAAAGTTCAAAAAGCTCTATGGGTACAACTTGGCCGGCGAGTCGGTCGACGCCTACGTGGCGATGTACGTGATGGCAGACGCGTTGGAACGTGCCAAGTCTAGCGACCCGAAGGCCATCCGCGAGGCCCTGGTCCAGACCAAGCTGAACAAGGGCCCGGCCATGATCGTAGGCTACGACGCCATAGAATTCGACTCGAGCGGCCAGAACAAGCACGCCGCCCTAGTGATGGTGCAGGTCAACGACATCGGCAAGGGCATGGAGCGGATCACGGTGTGGCCCAAGGTGTCGCGGCGCGCGAACTACAAGCCGGTGTTCCCGACTCCGTAAGGAGAAATTCATTTTAAAGTATTTTTAAGGTGCATTGCTCCATCCTATCCCGTCCACCCCCTTTGCGCCAAAGGGGGTGGACGGGAAACCGGGAGGACCAGATGCTTTTCATTCTCGAGGACACCATCAACGGCATCCTGATGGGGTCCATCTACGGACTGGCGGCCCTTGGACTCACGCTGATTTTCGGCGTGCTAAAGGTCATCAACTTCGCCCACGGCTCGTTGCTCATGGTGGGGATGTACGTTGCATATTGGGCCGTGATCCTGACCGGCATGCACCCCTATCTGGTGCTCGTTATCGTAGTGCCGATCATGTTCGTTTTTGGCTACCTGCTTCAGGACATTCTTATCAAGCCCATCTTCAAGGCCGAGAAGGACGTGCGCGAACCGATTACGGTTATCATCGTCACCACGGGCGTCTGGTACATTCTGGACAATCTTTCGCTGCTCGTCTTCGGTCCTCAGTACCGCAACATCCAGGGCAACCCGCTGCAGGGGAAAATGCTCGAGTTCGGCGACATGATGATCTCGGTGCCCAAGCTCTGGGGCTTCTGCGCCGCTATAATAACTGCCGCGCTGGTCTACCTGTTCCTGCAAAAAACGCGAATGGGCCGGGCGGTGCGAGCTACCAGCCTCGACCGCGAAGCGGCCAGCCTGCAAGGCATCAACCAGTATAAAATTTACAACGTTACCTTCGGCATCGGCACGGCGGTGGCGGGAGTCGCCGGAGCGGCGCTCGTGCCGTTTTTCAACATCTTCCCGTCCGTCGGCGTGCTCTTCGACATCAAGTGCTTCATCATCGTGGTGCTCGGGGGGCTCGGCAGCATCGGTGGCGCGCTACTGGGAGGGATGATCGTCGGAGTGATCGAGTCCGTCGGCCCTCAGTTCATGACGGCGACGTGGACCGAGGCCATCGTGTACGGCCTCTTCCTGGTTTTTCTGTTTCTGAAGCCTTCGGGATTGTTCGGCGTGAAATATGATTGGTAATGATTTCGCATGCTGCGAAACCATAACTGTATAAAATCAAGTGGTTTTATGAACCCGTCGCTATACCGCAAATTGCTTTTGATTATAGCCGCCTTGATTGCCTTGGGTTTGCCGCTGGTGGTAACGAGCGCCACGTATCTGCACATCCTGATCCTGCTGTTTCTCTACGCCTACCTCACCACGAGCTGGAACTTGGTGGGCGGTTTCGCCGGGGTGTTGCCGCTCGGGCATGCGACCTTCGTCGGGATCGGCGCTTACACGTCCACCATTCTGTCGCTTCAATACGGAATCAGCCCGTGGATCGGCATGCTCGTCGGCGCGGTGCTGTCGTCCATCGTGGGGGTAATCATCGGGCTACCCACGTTCAAGATGCGCGGCGCCTACTTTGCCCTGGCGACGATTGCCTTCGCCGAAGGTATCCGGGTGATGTTTGAGAACATCGATTACCTGGGGCCTTTTCAGATCAACGGCCCGCGGGGCTTGCAGATCCCGCCGCTCAAAACCGGCCTGGCCCACTTCATGTTCGCCGACAAGGAGCCCTATTATTACATCATTCTCGCCATGCTCGCCGGGGTGCTGGCGCTCACCTGGGTGATCTCGCGCTCCAAGCTGGGCTATTATTTGGTGGCCGGCGGCGAGGAGCCGGAGGCGGCCCAGTCCCTGGGGGTCAACGTCGCCCGCGCCAAGCTTATGGCCATGGCGATGAGCTCCTTTCTCACGGCGTTCGCGGGGACGTTCTGGGCGCAGTTCACCCTGTACATCCACCCCAAGAGCGTTATGAGCCTGGACATCTCCTTTGAAATCGCCTTCATCGCACTGATCGGCGGGCGGGGGTCGATCGCCGGACCCGTGCTGGGGGCGATGCTGCTACGGCCGGTGAGCGACTTTTCGCGCATCTACTTCGGCAGCACGCTGCCGGGGCTGCACCTGATCATCTTCGGCGTCGTGTTGATCCTCGTCATGCTCTTCCAGCCGCGCGGGCTTCAGGAGCCGTTGACCCGCGCCTACCGCCGCGTCATGAACGGGCGTTTCGGGGGCAAGGAGGCGGCGGCATGAACATTCTCGAAATCCAGCAGGTGAAAAAATATTTCGGCGGCATCAAGGCGGTGGAGAGCTTCAGCCTAAATGTGGGTGAAGGGGAAATCGTCGGCCTGATCGGCCCCAACGGCGCCGGCAAATCCACGCTGTTCAACTGCGTGGCGGGGGTCTTTCCTCCGACCTCCGGCGACATCCTGTTTCTCGGAGAAAAAATCAACGGCCAGAAACCGTGGGACCTCTGCCACAAAGGCCTGGCCCGCACGTTCCAGATCGTGAAACCCTTTGCCTCCCGCACCGTTCTCTACAACGTCGTGGTGGGGGCCTTCGCAACCACGGACAAGCGCAGCGAAGCCGAGACGCGCGCCCTGGAGGTTCTGCGCCACCTCCGCATGGAGGAGAAAAAGGACCTGCGCGCCGGCAACCTCACCATCGCCGACCGCAAACGCCTAGAGATCGCCAAGGCTTTGGCCACGCAGCCCAAACTGCTGCTGCTCGACGAGGTCATGGCGGGCTTGAGGCCTACTGAAGTGGATGAGATGGTGGCGATCATCAAGCACCTTCGAGAATACGGCATGACCATCTTCGTGATCGAGCATATCATGCGCGCGATCATGGCGCTGTCGGATCGGATTGCGGTCCTGCATTTCGGCACGAAGATCGCGGAGGGCACCCCGCAGGAGATCGCCCGCGACGAACGGGTGATCAAAGCCTATCTGGGAGAAGACTATGGCGCTGCTTGAAATCAGCCACATCGACGTGTTCTACGGGGACGTCCAGGTGGTCTTCGACCTGTCGCTCAAAGTGGAGGAAGGCGAGGTGGTCAGCATCATCGGCGGCAACGGCGCCGGCAAATCCACCCTGCTCAAGACCATCTCCGGTTTGATGCAGCCGTCCAAGGGCGAGATTACCTTCGAGGGCAAACCCATCCACCACCGCTACCCCGAAGAGGTCGTAGAGGCCGGCATCGTGCAGGTTCCCGAGGGGCGGCGCCTGTTCAGCCTGATGTCCGTTCAAGACAATCTCATCGTCGGGGCCTACAACAAGCGCGCGGACGGCCAGAAGCAGAAAACACTGGAGACGGTTTACCAGCTCTTTCCGCGGTTGCGCGAGCGGCTAGCCCAAATGGCCATGACGCTCTCCGGCGGCGAGCAGCAAATGGTGGCCATCGGCCGCGGGCTCATGGCCTTGCCCAAGCTCTTGATGCTCGACGAGCCCTCGCTCGGGCTTGCGCCCATCCTAATCAAGAGCATCTTCGAAACCGTCCGCAAGATCGCTGACCTGGGGACCACGGTGCTGCTGGTGGAGCAGGATGTAAAGCACTCCCTCAGCCTGAGCAACCGCGGCTACGTGCTCGAGCACGGCCGCGCGGTGATGGAAGGCCCGGCCAAAGAGCTCCTGGAAAACCCGCATATCCGCACCGCCTATTTGGGGTTGTAAGTCGGCAATGAAAGCTATATAGAATTTTTTCCCTAATTTGAGAGATCCGCAAAAAGCAGATTATGGCACGCAGCGCCATCCTAATGAGTCAGGAGAGATAGCATGAGCACGGCCCAAACCAATGCTGCCCTGCAGCAACTCAGATCACAGGTCATCTCCTCGGGGGTGTCGAGCGTTACCCCCATACACGTTGAATCCGCCAAAGGCGCTCTCGTTCGAGATGTCGAGGGCAAGGAGTACATCGACTTCGGCGGCGGCATCGGCGTCATGAACATCGGCCATTGCCATCCCAAGGTGGTGGCGGCCATCAAGGCGCAGGCCGAAAAATTCCACCACACCTGCTTCATGGTGAGTCCTTACGAGGTGGCCATCAAGCTGGCGGAAAAGCTCTGCGCGGTAACGCCGGGTCAATTCCCTAAGAAAGCCATTTTCGTGAACAGCGGCGCCGAAGCTGTCGAAAATGTGGTCAAGATCGCGCGCTACTACACCAAGCGGCCGGCTGTCATCGTTTTCGACAATGCCTACCATGGCCGCACCCTGCTCACCATGACCATGACGAGCAAGGTCAAGCCTTACAAGTTCGGCTTCGGCCCCTTTGCGCCGGAGGTCTACCGCATGCCGTTCGGCGACGTGGCCGGACCGGAGAAGCTGAAAGACATTTTCCTCAAGCACGTGAACCCCGAAGCGGTCGCCTGCGTCGTGGCCGAGCCGGTCCAGGGCG
>Ga0105099_10002683_pt1 | contig 10494 bp, 9 predicted proteins | sample PPLLak3cmMay2015_2_FD_79138 | JGI IMG/M metagenome (GOLD analysis project Ga0105099, IMG submission 79138) | Freshwater sediment microbial communities from Prairie Pothole Lake near Jamestown, North Dakota, USA - PPLs Lake P8 Core (1) Depth... | ecosystem: Environmental > Aquatic > Freshwater >...
AACCTCCAGGCGAATACCGCTCTCTGATAACTGCCGGAAGTGAATTATAGCGAGGGGAACTTCATTTTCATAATCTTTGGGTGACGCGAAGCGTCATGACGGACTGTCCCCCAAAACCCGATGTGGTGATGCCGGAAATGAATGGCCATGATCTGGGCATGATTCTCCAGGCTTTTCATCCCAGTCTGAAATTTTTATTTATGTCGGGTTATACCGCAGATATCATTGCCCCACATGGCGTTCTTGATTCGAGTGTTAATTTTATTCACAAGCCCTTTTTACTCAAAGAATTGAGTTCAAAAATCAGGAATACATTGGAAACAAATTAATGAAAGCCTGGTTTGAAGCCCCAATGAATCCATGATATCGGCCATGGCTCTCAAATGCGGAAAGCGGAGCTGGAGAAGCTGGCTGGGGCAGCTGCTCAACGGAAGACGATACAGTGTCAAGCCCTGATTAAAAGTTGACAGTCAACTCTTTAAGTAAAAACCAGCATGGTGGCCGTTTGATTGATATGGCCGATGTATTGTTCCCCATATGTGGAAAATCCGATTGTCGGAATGTCTGAGAAGAGGCGGCCATAGTGTTCTGATTCTCCTGTTTGCCTGAGCTCCAGGGTTCTGAGAATGCAATTAAAGTTTATTATTGCAGAAATATTGCCTAATTCTGCCACTTTGTTTTTAATGGCGTTTTCAGTATCTTCAACGATATGGGTAGATGCCAGAAGTTCAAGCTCCATTCCAAGGGGCACGTTGCAGTAGAAAACAAGGGTGTCATTGTTGAATTGTTGCGGACTCCGTACATACGGCTCATCGCCGACCATCAGCCCCAGTGGGTGGCTCATAAAAGAGTTGGCAGCTTCTGATTCAGAAATTCCTACAGCCGATGCATAGGCTTTTCTGGCCGGCTGCCTGTTGAATTCTATGACAGAACGGGTGGCCTCATCGACACGGGTGGCCACCAGTTTCTTCCCTGTGGAGCAGAAACTCTGGGTTTTAATCACATCGAACGGTCGGCCGGATTTGATCAGAATGAGAAGGGCAGCCTTGCTATATGCTTTGCCATCAGAGTAGACGAAGGTTTGCCTGAACTGCAGGTCATCTCCAGCCGATCCACCAATGAAGACAATATCACTCTTGTCGGACAGACGCTCCATCACTTTTTCTTCGGCTCCGGAAAGGCCATCGATCAGGACCATGCCGAAAAACCTGGATCGATCCAGATTGAGCATTTTGGTATGATAATACTCTTCAAAGTGGGTCAAGGCCTTGTCTGTTGCAGCTGGATTATGCAAATCCTGGATGACTTCGATACAGCTGTCTTCGACAGCATTCTGACCAAATGCCATTGCCACCAGCGACTGGTTCAGCATGGCTCCGGATACGATTTCTCCGCTTGTAGTACAGCCCACGGTTTTGGCATTGGGAAATGCTTCTTTCATGGCCTGGCTGATCTCAATTGCATCGTAAACGGGTGATGCAAAAAAAAGGACCATTTTGGGAACTTGAGATCCCAGTTTTACGCTTAATTCGTTTACTGCGGACATCACTTTTCTTTCAGTGGAATAGGCAACGGAATAGTTCATGAATAAACCTCCTTTACTGTTGCGGATAAACCGTTCACAGTGAAACCCCAAGATCTGAGGCAACTTGCTTGAGCTTGACGATCAGCTGCAGGTCATCGGCTGATGTGGCAGAAAACTTGTTCGGGTCGAAGCCTTTGAGGATCAGTTTGGTTTTGGTCGTTGATTCAATAATAGGATCTCCTTTTGCACGTTCGCGCACAATTTTCTCAATCATCATGTGAATTTTACCTGCCATTTTTACTCCTGATTGATATGGGTGATGTCATTAATAATGAAGCAAAAAAATAAAAAAACAACTGTGTTTGAAAGTGATTTCAGTATGGCTCCAGCTGCATTTGATCAGATCAGTTCAATAGCAGGTATCCCGTATTTCACTGTAATGGTTTGTAGTCGGAGGGAATTGTAAAAGCAAACGCTGCAGGGTAAGATGGCTTGTGCGGTATAATATGGATTTAAAGCCGATAGATAGTGAAAATTGTTTTCGGATGTGACGTGGCTTTTAACTCGTTGTCGTTTCTGCTGATCTTTTTACCAGTGGCCTGGCTTTTGACTGTCTCTCTGAGACGGGATGTCCGACCTGTTCTGGCCATTGCCCTGGGCATATGCTTTCTGGCCTGGGCCGGCCCCTTACCTTTGTATTGGACTCTGGCTATCCTCGTTTGGGTGAGCCTGTTCTCCTCTGTAATAGTTTATGTCAAATCGTTTTTTTTACGTCGCTTCCTGCTGGGCCTGGCCGTCAGTGGTCTCATCATGGCTCTGGTTCTTGCCAAGTATTTTCTGACCGGTCTGATGACCGTCGGTCTCTCTTTTCTGATCTTTTTTGCAGTCAGCGCCGTGGTGGATATTTCCCGCCATCCTGATCATCTTTGTCTGAGCCATACCTGGACCTATCTGACCTTTTTCCCTAAATTTCTCACCGGCCCTCTCATTCCTTATCATCGCTTTGCAGCGCAGCTTAAGCCAGCTGTTTACGATTGGCAGATGGCTCATCAGGGTTTTCGGCGCCTGACTGCCGGGCTGTTTAAAAAGCTATGGATCGCTGACCCATTGGGAAAGGTGGCCGATCAGGTCTTTGCTTTGGGTACAGTCAGCGGTGTCGCCGAACACTGGCTGGGCTTGTTTGCCTTTTCTCTGCAGATCTTCATCGACTTTTCCGCCTATACCGATATGGCCATCGGGGTAGCCAGAATCTTTGGTATAGAGCTCGGTGAGAATTTCAACTATCCTTACGTGGCGCGTTCTCTGCGCGATTTCTGGCGACGGTGGCATATCTCCCTGGGGCACTGGTTCAGAGATTATCTGTTTTTGCCCCTTGGCTATGCTTTGGAACGGCGCCTGTACCGTCTGAAACTGCCGTGGCACCTGCGCTCGGACCGACTGGCGGCGGGCTTTGTCATGTGGCTGACCATGCTTTTCTGCGGGGCTTGGCATGGGCAAGGCCTCAATTTCTGGTTGTGGGGTCTTTTTTATGGGACTTTAATGCAGTTCGAATCGGCCCGGCGTAAAAAACGGGGCCCCTTGGCCTTGCTACGTACCCAAGCTGCGGTATTGCTGGGTTGGATACTGTTTCGGACCGATACTCCAGCCCATTTTGTTGATTTTTTACTGGGCCTGTGGCCAGGCACTTCTGGCCAGTCACTGGATGTCAGTTTTGCCCTGTTGGCCGATGGTCGGTTCATCTGGGCCTTTTCCGCTGCGATGCTGCTGGCCTTTCCGCTTCCTCATCGGGTCATGGATCGGTTCTTGAATAAAATAGCTGTTGACAGCCCCTGGGTTGGGGTGGGTGAATGGATGCTGTGGCTGGTAAGCTGGCTGCTGATTTTGATGGCCCTCAGTGGCGCATCACATCGTCCGTTCATCTATCTGAAATTTTAAAAGGAGCAGGGGATGACGCAGCAGATGGCGAACCGGACCGTGTTTGGTCGAAGGAAGCGTTTTGCTCTGGCGGTTTTGGCGGCTTTGGGGACTTTATTGCTCTTGAAACCCTGGGAATGGCCCATGCCTCAGAAATTCTTCTGGACCCTTCAGGCAGAGAAGACGTTCATTTTCAGCGCTTATGCAGATGAAGATGAGACCCAAGTCCGGGTGCGGGCTGAAACGGGCCTGCAGGAAATTGAACTCCCATTGGCGGTGAGGAATTATAGCCGCCTGCGTTTTAAGTGGGGAAGTGAGTCTCAGCGTATTGAGATAAAAAAAATGGTGCTACAGGGTCTTTTGGGAAGCAAAACTTTTTCGGGCAGAGATCTGAGTCGACTTGTTACAGCGCAAGGTCCTTTGGGTGTCCGCTTCGGGAAAGGGGAGGGCATTGCCTTGGACATTCGGGAAGGCGGTGAGGCGCCACTATTGATTGCTCAGCCGCATTTTCGTCAATTGATCAGCAGGGGCAAAAAGACTGAGCGTATGGTGCTCACGCTGATAGTCGGCTTTCTTTTGCTGGCTCTTTTTCATATCCCCTTCTACTTCTCATGGCGGGATGGCTGGGGGGCATTGAAGCAAAAAAGCTGTTTTCGTTCCATTTTGCCTTTACTGCTGCTCATCCCGATGGCCTTGGCCGTGTGGATCAGATGGCCTCTGCGTCCTGTTGATGAGCGGCGCCTGCTGGCTTTGGCGCCGCAGTTCCGTCTGGACGAAGTGCTGCGCTGGGGAGGACAGATTGATCAGTATGTTGCCGATCATCAGGGCTGCCGTCCACTACTTGTGCGTTTTTATAACCGCTTTTCGGTTGATATACTGAAAACAAGCCCCACGGAGAGTGTGCTGCTGGGGCGAAAAAACTGGTTGTTCATGGGCAAGGAACGATCTGACCTGGATGCCCGCCGGGGCTATAGGGGGCTCGACCTTTTCACGTGCAGTGAGCTGAATGCCTGGTCTAAACTGCTCTTGGATCGGAAGCGCTGTCTGGCTGCCAAAGGCATCTCATACCGTTTGCTGGTGGTGCCCAACAAGGCCACGGTCTACCCTGAGTTTCTGCCTGCGGCCTTCCAACACCAGCAGCGTTTTTCCCGACTGGACCAACTGGGTGCTCATCTGGCCCAACTGGATGAGGATGTTTTGCTGGACATCCGCACGCTTTTGAAGCAAGCCAAAAGCCGGGGCCTGCCGATCTACCACAGCAGTGATTCCCATTGGAGTGCTTTCGGTGCTTTTGTAGCTTGTGGTCGACTGTTGAAAGATCTGGAGGTGATGACGCCCATGCTGCCGCTCAGTGAATTCGAGATCTATTCCGGGCCCCGTTTTGGCGGAGATCTGGCCATTTCTTTGGGTTTGGAAATGGATCGTTTCAGTGAAAAATCATGGCTGCGCATGGCCCGTAAAGACAGTGATACGACCACAGCCCCGGTATGGAAAACCCTGCCCGATCTGGGGCCATATATCCGACAGCAGCAGTCACTTAACCCTCGTCTGACAAAAGGCCGGCTGTTATTGGTGCACGACTCCTTTGCCCATGAGCTGGCCCCTTTTCTGGCGGATCATCTACAGGCCGTTCACCTGATCTGGGACTGGGGTCTGGGCTTCTATCCCGAGGTAATCGAGGCCTTCAAACCTGACTGGGTTGTTGATGAAATGGCTGAACGCTACCTGTACGGGCCGCTGCCTAAAAATCCATTTTAGTGAAATATTTTCGTTCCCTGGCAACAGTTTTTGCCTATTCTCTGCTCATGGCAGCAGCCAGGGGCTTAAGAAGTGGAATATTTTCAAAAATTATTTTCAGTGCTGACGTGATGGGTACGGCCAGGAACATGCCGACCAAGCCCCACACCCATCCCCAGAAAATCAGGGAAAGCAGGATGGTAATTGGTGAGAGGTTCATATTCTTCCCCATAATCTGCGGTTCGAAGACGTTTCCCATGATAAACTGCATGAGCATCAGGCTGGCTGTGACCAATACCAGACGCAGGCTGAAACCGTAGCGGAGAAATGTCATCAACACCGGGAAGATCGTACCGATCAGCGAGCCAAATGTTGGGATGAAATTCGAAAAGAAGATCAGCAGGGCGGAAAATATGATAAATTCAACTTGACCTATGAGCAGAATCAGTACGGCCAATGTTGCCGTGGCTACGCTCATGAGGGTTTTGATAAACAGGTAGTGCTGGATCCTGGTTTCGATGGCGGAGACAATGCTTTGCAACTCCTCAGCCCGTTCCTTGGGCAGGGTCTTTGTGATGCGGGTGATCATCGAGATTTTCTCACCCAGCATGAACATCAGTAGCAAGAGGACCAGCAACAGGTTGCCGATAAACTTTGTAAAATCGCCCATCGTTCCCGAAACCAGCGTTGTGACCTGAGTCGGGTTAATGGTTTTTTCCCAATCAATGTTGGCGATATATTGTTTGACATCAAGAAGTGGCAAATTGAGAGAAGCCATCATACTTTTGAAAATTTGGGTGATCTTTGTGCTGTAAGCCGGAAAATCACTGATAAAAGATGAAGCACCGGTGAATAACAGAAGTCCGAACAGAAACAGGCAACTGAAAATGATAACCAGCAGGCCTATTCCGATCACGGTTTTGGGAATTTTCCACTTCTTTAACTTGCCCATCGCTTCATGCAGCATAAAATAAAGGAAAAGGGCGATAAAAAAAGGGATAAAGATATGCCGTAGTTCTTTAAGAATAAAAACGAATAAAACAGCCACGATGAATGCAAAAAAAGCCTTTTGAAATTGGGTACCGCGATTTGTTGGGCTCTCAGTCATGGGTTGATGGTAAAGTGAAAAGTGTGTAATGTCAAGAATCTACGAAAAACCAGAATTCCCTACCACCGGGTCTGTCTGACCATCATCTATTCCCTGGGCATGAGACAAAAGTTTTGGCTGCCTGCCACCATTTTGGGTCACGCTTAAAGGCCATTTTGCATTGTTTTTTTCGTGACAATCTGTTACAATGGAAATGTAAATAAAGGTTAATGATATCGGGCATGGGGGTGCTTGTGAGAGACTTTGAAGCCAGGCGAAAATCCAGTTTTAATGGGCTTAAACTTAACACCATTTCACAAGAAGAAAAAAAGCGCCGGGACCAAATCATTAATTATGCACGCGCCAGTGTCGGGCTTGAAGGGTTTGTGCCCTCCGCTTCTGCAGAAACAGATGCACTTCGGTATGTCAATGGTGAAATGGACATGGAGGAATTTGTTTCCCTTGGCTTAGATGGCCCAGATGCACTAACGCCAAAAGAGTGTTATCAATTCGAGTCTGACAGAACTTTTCGCCGGGCGGCTGAGTTGCGTGACAGCCCTGTCAAAGACAATTTTGCTGCGGCACATTTAAAAGAAATCAATCGACGACTCTTCCAGGACTTGACTGGAGCTGGATTTAAAGATGTAACACCTGGTGTTTACAGGCCCGAGACGGATAAGTGGTATAAAATCCGGAGGCTCACTTCCCGGTCTTTGCAGTATTTTGTTGCCTATTCAACCATGGATCAATCTTCCAGGGAAAGGCTGGATAAGATTTTGGAAGAGGCAAAACCTGAAAAGCTTAAAGGCTTAGATCCCAATGAATTTAAAGCCAGAATCGGGGTGTTGTACGCTGATATGGATTACATTCATCCGTTTCTTGATGGAAATAGTCGCACACTTCGGGAATTCACCCGTCAACTTGCCAATGATTCAGGATATAAGGTGGATTGGGAAAGATTTGTCATAAACCCTGCAGGAAGAGATCATCTCTATCTGGCACGAGATCTTTCTGTTTTTGAAAGATCCATCAATGAAATCAAAGATGATCAGCTGTTGCACCAGGTCCTCATCAGCCAATACCGACTGAAAGAAAATCGCCATTTCCCAGACCTGGTCAAAGATGCCATTCAACCAATTTAAAACCGGCGGAAGGAATGCTCTTCAAGCGGAAAAGCTTGCCCCTGCAAACCAGATGAGCTTACCGAACTGCCCAGCCAGCGGTTGAGGGCATCGATCACCGCAGTTTCTTGCTCAAGGCCAAGGATTTTTACCCCATGGTTGGCACTTGCCTGCATGATGAACAAGGCATCGACACCGGCGTCTGGCCGCAGGGCAGCGGCACTCCAGGGATCTTTGCCGCCATAGATGTAGATGATCCGTTCCCCCTGGGTTTTGAGCCAGGGGATGATATCCTGCATCACCAGGGGATCAAACTCCATATTGACCCGGGGAGCAAAGGCCCGATAACTCGGTTTGGCAAGCGTTTGCAGCAGATCCTTCAGGTGCTGATATAGATATGGGCAATAACCGAATTCGGTATAAGCCTGATAAAAGAGGGGCTCGTAATACTCAATGTCGCTGTCATCATAAGTGGAAAAGGGCGACACCTCGGCCAAATGATCGAACAGAATCTGGTCAGGTGCAGATAGGTCAGGAATGTCGAAACAATCATTCTCCTGCCCATACTGCCAGAAGGAAAAGAGATATTCCAGCACCGAATATTCAAAAGCCGCCTCCATCCCGACCCTAGAAAAAACATAATTCTTTTCCCGGGCGTGGGCCTGCAGGAGAGTCAGCATGGCCTGACGACGATTCAGAACCTCACGCTGGAAATCGCTGATTTTCTTGCGACATGCGGCGGTTCCAACCTCTTTGAGAAAAGTGTCAAAGCGGGGGTCATCCGTACTTCTCATGATCGGTGCCACATAGGCCAGGGTGGCAACCACGTCCTGGGGGTAGAAGCGCTTGTAAAAGAGGGCTGTCATACCGCCCTTACTCGCCCCTCCGCTCACCCATTTCCCGGTATAAATCGGTCGGAGCAATTCACGGATATGGTGTTGATCGGCGGCTGCCTGACGAATCGTCAGCAAACTCCAGTCTAGGGGGTCGGGCCGGGCATTGGGGAAAAACCGGTGTACCATAAGAATCTGATTACCCTGGAGCAGACGAGAGGGTTCTGATTCATAATTCCGCCCCACGCCATACCCTGAAGTGAAAAAGGCCATATAGGAGGTTTCATCCCGATGTGACAGAAATATCCTTTGTTTGAATGTTCCCCGGGAGAGGTTGTCATGATCGAGGTTTTGTCTGACATCGATCTGATAAGCCTGGGTAAATCCCGTTGGCGGTTCGATCTCCAGCACGTCAACCCCTGATAAAGCCTGCAAGCGCTCCATCATCGATACCGTGGGCTGAGGCTCAGGGTCTACATCATCAGGTTTGGTGTCTGGATCACAGGATATCGACCAGAATGCCAGCAATAAGCCCAGGCCATACAACCATCTTTTGGTGTTCATTTACAAAACCCCAACACGGATGCCAATCCGCAAATAGAATCCCGAAAGATCCAAAGAAAACTCTGACACATTCGCAGTATCCATGCCTGGATAGGCGATATTAGGCTTGGCTCCATAAGTATTGGTCACCAGAACCCAATCCCCCTCCCAGGTGTTGACCTGAGTGTAACCATCACCATTGCTGTCTCTTACATTGCTTTTTAGATAGGCGCTACCGTTGATGTTATTGACTTTCTGCAGCGTATATCCTCCCTCTACAAATAGTCCCAGGGATTGAAAGAGTTTGAGCTGCAGCTTAAGCCCACCTTCCAGAGCCAGGCCGCTTCCGCTTCCTTCCAGTCTGCGAATTGTCTCGCGGCTGGTGATGTAACCGCTGTCCTCACGCGACTCATTCAGAACCGCTTCAAAACCGCCACAAGAAGCCAGCATCAACCCGGCCGCCAGGTGGGTTTCCAGACACAGGGGTTCTCCCCGCAGCAAGGAATAATGGATCCCCAGAGTGGGAAGATAGGTCTCCACCCAGATCTGACTGGGGTCGATGGACCGTATCAGCGTATAGGGCCCCTGGTAGAAGTCATCAAAGGCCAATGAAAAATCAGCCCCCGATGGCACGGATTTCTGCTGATATTGCAGGCCCAGAGAGAAACCAAGCCCCATGCTGGTGGTGTATTGGAGCCGGCCGCCCATGCCTAGAGCCTGCTCGAGGGACAAAAAGCTTCCCTCAATCCTCTGAGAACTGATCTGTTTGTACTCAGACTGGCCACTGCGGTAATAGTTAAAAAGATAGGTGATGTAACCGGTATTGTATTCAGACCAGGAGTTCAGATCCGCAGGATTCATGAACGAATAACAGCCAAAAAGATCGACACTGAACCGTTTCTCCTTATTGGCCTGCAGAGCAAACGAACCCATCGCAAGTAGGACCAACCCGATTGTCAATGCTTTCTTCATCGGCCCTCTCCTTGGCTCAGTTCGGGGTATTTTTCAAGAATTTCCGGTGGCGGTGAAATCATCACCCGATGCTTTTGCACCAACGCTTCACTGAGTTCTCTCTCTGCCTCCGGACTGACGGTCTCGCCTGAGTATAACCACTGCTGGAAACGGGCATGGTAATCGAGGCCGCCATAGCGCTGCAGGTAACCAAGGAACCCTTGCGTGGTGAAGGGTTTGAAGGCGTAATGCTGATGCAGATAAGTTAAGAAACCGACCATGGCCGCTCTTCCTCCCAGAGCATGAGCAATATGCTCCAGGATCTGGGCCCCATCCGTATACGCCCGGGCATCGAAGCCGATGCCCACCGGGGAGCGGCCACTGACCATATTCGATGTATAGGAATCGGCAATCGGCCATATCGCTTGCACCGCCGACAGTTCATACCACTCGTTGATGGCTTCATCGAGCCAGGAGTCGCGGTATGTGGCGAGAACCAGACTGGTTCCAAAGTACATGTGAAAGGTCTCATGGGCCAGAGCGGATAACGAACTGATGGTGCCACCGAAGTACTCCATCCCCCCGCCATCGTTCATCAGGAAGACACTGTAACCACTGGGCATGGGGAACGGTCCAAAAGTGTCCTGCAATTCTTCCAGCCAGGGTTCGAGGATGGCGAAAGCCGAAGCCGGGGCCGCCCCACCGCTGAAGGCCACAATTTTGACCCTCACCCCGCTCAACACCCGCGTCTCCTCAACTGTATCCGCTTCCGGCACTAATACA
>Ga0105099_10002686_pt1 | contig 10487 bp, 13 predicted proteins | sample PPLLak3cmMay2015_2_FD_79138 | JGI IMG/M metagenome (GOLD analysis project Ga0105099, IMG submission 79138) | Freshwater sediment microbial communities from Prairie Pothole Lake near Jamestown, North Dakota, USA - PPLs Lake P8 Core (1) Depth... | ecosystem: Environmental > Aquatic > Freshwater >...
CGAAATCGGGCTCGACGGCAAGTTGCTGGACTACGCGGTCACGGAAATCGACGAAGGCTGCGTGTGCTGCAGCCTGGTCGGAAACCTCAAGCGCGCCATTCATGGCATCCTGGAAAGCTTCTCGCCGGATTATTTCATTTTGGAGACGTCCGGGCTGGCCAATCCCTTGAATCTTCTCGATGAGATGGCCGGCTTGGAGGACACGGTTCGATTCGACTGCACGGTTACCGTCGTGGATGCTTTGAATTTTGATGAAGCGCTGGCGGACTACCGAATCGCGGTCGACCAGATCCGGGCGGCGGATGTGTTGATTTTGAACAAGTGCGATCTGGTCGGTGATGCGCAAGTGCAGATTCTTCGGCAGCGGCTGTGCGAGTTGAAGCCGAATGCCGCTGTCCTGGCGGCGGTAGGGGGGGATGTGAATCCGGCATTGATCCTCGATGTGGAGGAAGGCGTCACGGAGGCCGGCAAACACCAGCCGTCCGTTCCCACCGGGTCAACGAAAGGTGCGTCCAGCCAGACGCATGTTCAAGACGGACTCTGGTCGCGAAGCTTGACCTTCACCCGGAAGCTGGACCGCGAGAAGTTCATGAGGGCGGTCGAATCGCTTCCGCGCTCCATCTTTCGCGCCAAGGGCATCATTGAAATTTCCGATCCGCCACAAACGATGCTCTTCCAGTACGTGGCCGGCCGCTACGAGCTTTCCGCTTTGCCTCAGGCCCGGACCCGCGATCGTTTCCTGACCCTCATCGGAAAGGCCGACGACGCCGGCGGCTTCGACCGGGCGGAGCAGTTGATACAGGCCGCCGAAGCGTGAAATGTCCAACGCCCTCCTCCAGGCCGGGCTCGCGCAAAGACGATAGCAAGAGACCGGGCTGCGGCCGGCGCTGGCGTATCGGGGGCTGCCTATCAGCTACCAGGAGGAAAAAGTTATGAATGGTCTCATAATTGGCTGGACCTATCGCTGGAAATCTCCCACGGCCCCTCTTTTCCAAAGAGGGGAACTGCCTCCCTTTGAAAAAGGGAGGTCAGGAGGGATTTGCCTTTGTCCATTCGGCTCAATTTTGAGACCGTTTATATGTCCGGAATGAATTCTCACATGAGGTGCGGAAATGGAGAAAATCGGAATCATCATCTGTGCACGTTACCGGGATTGCGGCGGCGGCAAATGCTTCCGGGCATTGCGCGAACGACGCGGAGCATTTTCGATCTACCCGGCCGGGGAAGCGGTGGAGATCGTCGGCTATTCGAGCTGCGGCGGTTGTCCGGGCGGCAACGTGGAATATGTCCCCGCCGAGTTCAAGAAGAACGGCGCTACGGCCATTCACCTGGCCACCGGGCTCGTCGTCGGCTACCCGCCTTGTCCAAATATTCGGCGCTTCAAGACCTTCATCGAAACGGTCTACGGCCTGCCGGTGGTCATCGGCACCCATCCCATTCCGCAAAAATACATGGACGCTCATGACAAACTGCCTTTTTGGCGGGAAAACGACATGGCGGAACTATCGAAGCCGCTTTTGGACGAGTCTCCGGCGATCAAGTCAGCCTATGATTGAGTAAAGCAAATTTGGGTTTCCGTGACTGGAGGAGAACCATGGCCGCAACCGGCGTTCATTACTCCTATGGCCCGGTTCCGTCCCGGCGCCTGGGCAGAAGCCTGGGGATCAACAACATCCCCGCCAAGGAGTGCTCCTATTCCTGCGTCTACTGCCAGGTGGGGCGGACCACGCAGCTGGAGACCGACCGCCACTTCTTCTACGATCCGGAGGAGATCTTCCGGGATGTCAGACTCAGAACCGCCAAGGCCGAACGAACTGGCGAGCGCATCGACTACCTGACCTTCGTGCCGGACGGTGAACCCACCCTGGACGCAAACCTGGGAAAGGCAATTGCGCTTTTGAAGCCGCTGAACATCCCGATCGGGGTGATCACGAACAGTTCGCTGATATGGCGAGAGGATGTAAGAGCCGAATTGGAGACGGCCGATTGGGTGTCGCTCAAAATCGATGCCGTGACGGAGGCGATCTGGCGCAGAATCAATCGACCCCATCCGGCGCTCCGGCTGGCCTCGATTCTGGACGGCATGCTCAAATTCGCCAAGTCGTTTACAGGAAAACTGGTGACTGAAACGCTTTTGGTGAGCGGTCTGAACGACGGTGACGGCTGTGCGCGAGCAACCGCCGGTTTTCTCGCCGAGCTTCAGCCCGCTGTCGTCTACCTGGGCATTCCGACCCGCCCTCCGGCGGAGAAACGGGTCCGCCGTCCGGATGAAGCGGCCCTAAACCGCACCTATCAAATCTTCGCTCAACAAATTCGGCATGTGGAATACCTGATCGGGTATGAGGGCGACGCCTTCGCCTATACCGGCGACATCGAAAAAGACCTTCTGAGCGTTACGGCGGTGCATCCAATGCGGAGAGAAGCCGTGGAAACGCTCTTGTCGCGCGCCGGGGAGACATGGGCGGTGGTGGAACGCCTGGTGGCGCAGGGGGATCTGCGCGAAACGAGCTATGATGGCCATAGCTTTTATCTGAGAAGATTCAATTTCATGCAAGACGGGGAGCACAAATGAATTCCGCGCCTGTGGACATCACGATTCTGGTCGACAACCGCGCGGGTGAGAAACTGATCGGCGAGCACGGCTTGTCTGTGTGGATAGAGGCCGACGGCAGGCACATCCTCTTCGACACCGGACAGGGGCGCGCGCTGGCGCCCAACGCCGCATCCCTGGGGGTGGACCTCAAAGAAACCGACACGCTGGTGTTGAGCCATGGGCATTTCGACCATACCGGCGGCATCGCCTACGTGCTGAAGACCGCCGGGCCGATCGACACCTATTGCCACCCCGGGGCTGTGCTGCCGCGCTACAGCATTCGAGACCGTGCGCCGCGAGAGATCCAGATGCCGGGAGCATCCATGGTCGCCATCGACGTCTTGTCCCAGCAACATCTCCACTGGGTGCAGCAACCGATGTGGCTTTCCGAGATGATCGGCATCACCGGTCCGATTCCGCGCGAGACCGCCTTCGAGGACACGGGCGGACCGTTCTACCTCGACCCGGGAGGAAGACGTGCCGACGCGATGGACGACGACCTTGCTTTGTGGATCCGAACGGGCCGGGGGCTGGTCGTTTGCGTCGGCTGCTGCCATGCCGGCGTGGTGAACACCTTGAATCACATCCTGCGCTTGAATCCCGGGTCAAAGATACGAGCGGTCGTGGGCGGGATGCATCTGCTGAACGCGAGCGAAGTGCGCCTGGATCAGACCATTGCAGCCTTGCGATCCCTGGGACTGGAGCTCTTGATTCCCTGCCATTGCACCGGAGAGGGGCCTGTCGAAAGAATGCAGGCCGCCTTCGGCGGTAAAACCCTTTGGGGGCATTCGGGGTTGAGGCTCCAATTCTGATGGCTTTGTAAAAAGTCCAATCTCTGCGTTGCGCTTCATCGCACTGCCGCTGCGGCGTACGGCAAGTACGCCTCGCGGCACACGATTCGCGCGCCTTGATGTGGGCCGCTTTACGAAGCCATCGATTCAGATGACGTTTTACGGATTCGTCAATTGTTCAGCGGAGAGATAAGAAAAGATGAGCGATCCATTGGATGATTTTGTGGTGCGCCTGCAGGATCAGATTTTTGAGGAGACCCGTGAGGCTTATGGCGAGCTCGGGTTCCAACGCTGGCGCAACCCCTTGTACCGGGGGGCGATGACGGACGCCGACGGGCACGGCCGCGTCACCGGCAAGTGCGGGGACACCATCGAGCTTTTTCTGAATTTCGAAGACGACCGGGTGGCTCGCGCCACCTTTATCACCGACGGATGCGGTTCCAGCACGGTTTGCGGGTCCTTGGCCGCGGAACTCGCCCTCGGCAAAAACCCGGACGAACTGACGGCGATTACGGGAGAAAAAATTCTGGAGGTGTTGGGGCGGTTTCCGAAAGAAGACGAACATTGCGCCTTTCTATCCGCAGAAAGCCTTCAAAACGCCCTGGATGACTACATGCGGAAGCAGATCGTCCAGACTGCATCGGACAAAACGTGCGCTCGGTCAGAGATCGCGGATGGAGGAAAAAAATGAAAATATCCGTTTGCGGAAAGGGTGGAAGCGGCAAAAGCACCGTCGTGGCCTTGTTGGCCATGCAGGCAATCGCAAATGATTTTACTGTGCTGGTGGTCGATTCCGACGAGTCCAATCCCGGCTTATTCCGGATGCTTGGTTTTGAGAATCCCCCGCACCCGCTGATGGAGCTCGTGGGTGGAAAGGCTGCGGTCAAGGGAAAGATGGGATCGGGCTCCTTGTTTAACGACAGGCATATCGCCGTAAAAGATATCCCTTCGGAGTATCTCCAAAAGCGGGGCAACCTGTTACAAGTTAGCATTGGCAAAATTCTGCAAGCCATGGAAGGCTGTGCGTGTCCAATGGGCGTGCTCACCCGCGAATTCTTGAAGAAGCTTCGCCTGGGTGAAAAGGAGATCGCGATTATCGACATGGAGGCAGGAGTCGAGCACTTCGGCCGGGGTCTCGATGAAACCATCGATAGGGTGTTGATCGTGGTTGAACCTTCCTTTGACTCCCTGAGGGTGGCCGAGAAAATCAAAACCTTGGCATTCGGCATGAATAAACGGGTTTCGGCGATTCTGAACAAAACGCCTTCCGTTGCAGTGGCGAAAAAGATAAGGGCAGAACTTCATCGGAACGAAATAGAAATCATTGGAGAAATTCCAAGTGACCCGGCAGTCTTCAAAGCAGGCTTAGAAGGTCGTGTGTGTGATGCGGGAAAAGCCTTTGATGAGGCCGGAAAAGTGCTGATAGGCCTTCTGAAAATGGCTCAATAAAAGATGTTACGGGGCGCGCGGCATAATCGTGCAGCGGAGGCAAAGAGCAAGGTCTTTCCAAAAAATGCTATGGGACCAAACGTATGTGTTTGAGCATCGTGTACCAGCGTTCAGGAAACCAGCAAAGGGAAATCATGAAAGATGTGGCTCGAATCGAGGCTGAGGCCAAAGGTTTCCGGCTGATTGATCTTTTTGGAAACACCGTGTTCATCGAGGGATCCATCCAAATTGTAGACCTTGTGGATGAGCATTATGTGGTTATCGAAAAGAATTGACACCTGACCAGGCTTAATTAACTTATGATTAGCAGGAGGCGGGCGATGATATTGGGACTCAACCCAACATCCGCTTCCGGAAGCATAGCGCCCGCCCCTGTGGGGATCATTCACAGAAAGGCGGTCGATATGATTCTCCACTATGTTTTTATCGGCATATATCTCGCGGCCATTGTGGGCATAATTCTTGCCGTTGTTCATGTATCCCGTCATCGCGACGGCAGCTCTCACCGGCACGGCCACTAAGAGCCCTGGAAGATGGATAGTGTTTAGCGCGCGCACCATTCCTCCGCCCTTGTGGTAAGGGTGACATTCGCTCCGCAGCACACCTATCCGTCAAAAAATATTTGCATTCGCTGAAGCCGGTTGGGCATTCTGTGCGGAAACAGATTTCAAATTGCTTTAAAGCCGCTGACTCGCCAATGTTTCCCCTTGTTTAACGCAGCGCAACCGTAGCGCCACTTTTCAATTCTGAACAGTTAGATACCGCCATCACCAGAGCCCACCTTTTTCTGTTTGATTAGATTTTTATTGTAGAATTAGATGGTTAGATAAGCCTTTCCTTCAATGGCAAAGGCGCCCAGGAGGCAGGCATTGCTTGGGACGTCATTGTGGAGATGTCTGACCACCCCTATGAGGCCATCATCCAGTTAGCAGAGAAGATAGGGTGCGACCTTATCATGATGGCCTCCCACGGCAGGCGAGGCTTCAAAGCAATTCTGATCGGTAGTGAAACTCAGAAAGTATTGACCCACTCCAAGATTCCGGTGCTGGTGGTCCGTTGAGCATGCGGAAGCCGCGCTCGGTCGAGAGCCTATCGATCCAGGCTCCGGAGGTCCAGCGCATGTGGGGGCGAAGGTGGAATCAGCGGACCTGGTCATCATTGCGATGATTCAGGCGGTGCTGTCATGGGAAAAATTGAATACTTGCGTTTGGCCTACTGGAGCGGGATTTTCCACTTTTTCATGTACTTCCATATAGTCGCCCGGCTCAGCCCGGTGCGCCGGGATACTTCAGCCTTGTTCCATTCGCTGTCTTTGAGCAGAGCGAGCAAGATCTCCCGAGTCATTTTCTTTCGATATTCGTCTTCCGGATCCTGAATCCCGTGCTGGCGGCGGATCGAGCGCTGCAGGTCCTGATTCAGAATTTCCTGAGGAAGGTCGTGCAGGCCGATTTGGTCGCTCGTGCATATCACGAAGGCATGCTCGATCGCGTTTTCAAGCTCGCGCACGTTGCCCGGCCAGGAATGATTCATGAAAACCCGCATGGCGGATGCCGAAATCGTTTTAATCTGCCTTCCTGTTTTGCGGTTGAACATCTCGACGAAATGGCTGACCAGCAGCGGAATGTCCTCCTTTCGTTTTCGCAGGGGCGGCAGGGTAATCGGAAATACCTTCAGCCGATAGTATAGGTCCTCGCGGAAAAGGTCCCGCTGCACCAGTTCGTATAAGTCCTTGTTGGATGCACCAATGATGCGGATGTCGATTTTTCTCGTCTTGGATTCGCCTACCCTTTCAATTTGCCGCTCCTGCAGGACGCGCAGCAATTTGATCTGGATCAAAGGACTGACCTCGCCGATTTCATCCAGGAAGACCGTACCGCCGTGGGCCTCCTCAAACCGGCCGATGCGGTCGTGAATGGCCCCGGTGAAGGATCCTTTCACATGCCCGAACAATTCGCTCTCCAGCAGGGATTCGGGCAGGGCGCTGCAATTGACGGTGATCAGCGGCCTGTCGCGACGGTGGCTGTTGTAATGAATGGCGCTGGCCACGATTTCCTTGCCGGTGCCGCTTTCTCCCTGGATCAAGATGGTCGTCTCGCTGGAGGCGGCGGCGGAGATGGCCGAAAAAATACGTTGCATGGCTGAACTCTTGCCGATGATATTGCCGAACGGGTGATACTCGCTCAATCGGCGCGCGGTCTCCTCCAGTTTCCATTTGGCCTGCTTCAGCTCAGTCAGGTCGGTAACCGCCTCGACGATGCCGATGACGGTTCCCTTGAGATCGCGGATGACCCGGGCGTTTTTGATCACCGGCACCACCCGCCCGTCCTTGTGTTTGAGGGAGCATTCGGTCGGCAGCACCTGCCCATCCAGGAAAATGCGGCACTCGCTGAAATCGGCCGGGCATTCCCTGCCGAAGCAGTTGTCAAAATGCAACAGCCGACAGTTCTTCCCGAGGACTTCATCGGCAGGGTAGCCGCTAATGCGCTCCATCGAGGGGTTCCACAATGTGATGTTGCCGTACTGATCGAGGGTGAAAACGCCGTCGCCGATCGAGTCCAACAACAGCTGCACAAATTGATTGTCCGACAACTTTAATGCCGCTGGCATAACCATGTTTCCCCTTGTTCAACGCGGCGCCACCGTAGCGCCACTTTTCCATTCGGTATTGATAGAAACTGCCGTTGCGCGCGTCAATAGTTTTCTGCTTTAGCGGCTTTTCGAAGCATATTCAGTGGGCTGAGCGAACCGTTGCTGGGCTGGCACGCTTTTTGTTCCGAAGGTCGTCGGGAGAGACCGAAACAAGGTTTTCCGGCTGCGGGCGGAAAGAAGAGTTTGGTGGGGATCCTCGCCCGCTGCGACATACCACGCGGATCGAGCCGGAATTCGGCACCTGCATGTAAAAATCGCCTTTGGGCCGCAAAAGGCTAAGCGGCGTGCCCGAACGGAAGCTGGTCAAAAAAGGGCTGCCCATGGAGAAACGAGCCGCCACAAGGCATGCGATAAACACCACGGTAGTTTGCCGCCATTTGAATGCGGCGAATTTCGGTGTATCTTGTGACGGCATCATGAAAAATTGCAGCATCGATGGCATTTATGCCGAGTTGGCGGATTGCTTCGAAGTGGGGACTTTTCTGGTGATCAGGGTGACCGGCGGTTCATCGGGGTATTCCAAGGAGGAAGGCTTCCAATCGCTGGCAGTAGCGGAAGTCAAATGGTCGAAAGTGATCCCCGCCGAGAAAGAGGCCAGGTACGCGACCGGACTGAGGTACGTGATCATCTGAGCTCACAGCCACACTGCCGGCGATCGCCTCTAACTCACGAGGAGGTGAACATGTTCAAACATATTCTGCTGCCTACAGACGGTTCGGAATTGTCTGCAGCGGCGATACATCGGGGGATTCTTTTCGCTCAAAGCATCCGCGCAAAAGTAACCGGCCTGTGCGTGATGCCAAAGCATTCCAAGCTTCTCTATGCGCAGCAAATGCCGACGGAGGTGGTGGATCAGTCAGCCAGCCGATGCAAGGAGCTGGCGGAAGCCTACTTGGCGACAATTGAAAAGGGGGCTGAAATAGCGAAGCAGCTGGCGGAAGCCTACCTACTATCGATTGAAAAAATCGCCAAGGAGGCGGGAGTCGACTGTGACGTCGTTTATGAAAGGAACGATTCTCCCTACGAAGCCATCATCCGGGTGGCCGAGCAGAACGGCTGCGACCTCATCATGATGGCCTCCCATGGGCGAAGCGGTTTCAAAGCGCTTTTGATCGGCAGCGAGACTCAAAAGGTGTTGACCCACTGCAAGACCCCGGTGCTGGTGTACCGTTCAGCAGACCAAACTGAAAAGGAGGGCATCATGTTCAAGCACATCCTGTTGCCGACGGACGGATCTATCCTATCGCAGGCTGCAATACACAAAGGGGTTCAGCTGGCCAAGAGTATGAAGGCTAAAATAACCGGGATTAGCGTCATGCCAGAGGATAAATTTTACATGTATGAGACCGAAGTCAACGCGCAGGAAAAAGAAGAGATAGCCAAGCAACATCGAATGCAGGCCGACCGAAATATTGCCGTTATCGAAGAGGCTGCCAAAGACGCTGGGGTTCCCTGCGAAACGCTTTGCGGGATAAGCGATCATCCCTATGAAACGATCATTAGCGTTGCTGAGAAAACGGGCTGCGATCTCATCATGATGGCTTCCCATGGACGAAGCGGTTTCAAAGCGCTTTTGATCGGCAGCGAGACTCAAAAAGTGCTGACGCATTCCAAGATTCCGGTGCTGGTGTACCGTTAACTATTCGAAACCCAACAAGAAAAGCTTGAGAACTTTACCTTTGAATAGGGCCTGAGGAAGCCAAATGCTGTTTCTGACCAAAAAAATTGTCTGTCCGACCGATTTCAGCGAGCCCGCCCGAAGAGGGGTGGACGCGGCGGTTGAGATGGCTGAAAAATTTTCTGCTGAGCTGATCCTGGTTCACGTAATGACTCTGGCGTCGTGGAAGTCGGGTTCTTTTCAGCGCACAACCAACATGCAACGTCGGCAAGCCAATGCCCACGAGGCAATGACGCGTCTGATAAAGGAGGCGGTTCCCAGCCAGATTAAATGCCGGTTTCAGGTCATCGGCGATATGCTTTTGAGGCCGGCCGACGCCATCGTGCAATTGGCCGAAGAGGAAGCCGCGGACTTGATCGTGTTGGCCAGTCATGGCCAATCCGGTTGGGGGCGAATATTCTTCGGCTCAGTGGCCGAAAGTGTCGTTCGCCTGTCAATCTGCCCGGTATTGACGGTAAAACGGCCGACGCAGATCTAAACAGCCGGTCTGGGCCTATCGCCTGAATGGCCATCAGCCGCGGGATGCGCCTGCGGTGGATCTAACGGCCTGGCGAGGATTGAGGATAAAGAGCATGGAAAATACCTTCTGGATGGCGCTGGCCACCAGCATGTTGGCGGCGTCCGTTACGTCCCTGGGCATCTACACCATTCGACGCTTTACCGGTTGGGGGCAGCGCAATACAACCTATTTCATGTGTTTTGCGGCCGGGGTGCTCATTGCTGCTTCCTTTCTGCACATCATTCCGCAATCCTTTACCATGACCCCTCGAGCGCCGGTCTGGTTGCTCGTCGGTTTTTTTGGGTTGCACCTGTTCAATCGCTTTCTGACCTCATTTGTCTGTGAGAAGGATCCGGACAAAAAGGACTACGTGATCGGAATCGTGCCCATGATCGGGATCGGCTTTCATTCCCTTATCGACGGCTTCATTTACTCCATCGCATTCACGGTCAGTATTCTGACGGGGTTTCTGGCGACAACGGGTATGGTCCTGCATGAGTTCCCGGAGGGAATCATCACCTATCTGTTGCTGGTGCGCGGAGGATTCACGGAACGTAAGGCCCTGTGGGCGGCCTTTCTGGCGGCGGCTGCGACCACCCCTTTGGGGATGCTGGTTTCCTATCCTGTCATCCGCCAGATCGAGCCACACACCTTGGGCGGCTTGCTTTCCCTTTCAGCAGGTGCGCTGATATATGTCGGCGCCACTCATCTCCTGCCGCGAGCGGAGCAGGAAAATAAGAAGTTCAGCCTGGTTGCCTTGGCAGGAGGCGTGTTGGTTGCCGTGATCATCGCGATGTCCAAGGGTTGAGAACCTAATGGAATGGATCG
>Ga0105099_10002689_pt1 | contig 10482 bp, 8 predicted proteins | sample PPLLak3cmMay2015_2_FD_79138 | JGI IMG/M metagenome (GOLD analysis project Ga0105099, IMG submission 79138) | Freshwater sediment microbial communities from Prairie Pothole Lake near Jamestown, North Dakota, USA - PPLs Lake P8 Core (1) Depth... | ecosystem: Environmental > Aquatic > Freshwater >...
ATCGTCACCCCGTCAAGGACGACCACGCCGGCTCCCATCCAGGTGTCTTCGCCCACCCGGATCCCGCCCTTGACCGTCGAGGGCTGGAACATGATCGGCCGGGAGGTGTCGGCGACCGGGTGGTTCCCGCCGGCGACGAGATAGCACGCGCCGGCCAGGAAACAATAATTCCCCAGGCGGATTTCCGTCTCGGACAGAAGTTGGCAGTTGGCCGAAATGTTGCAGTGATCGCCCAGGTAAATCGAGCCTTCCTTGCAGGTCAGGATCGTATTCCGGCCGATCATCGCGTTGGCCCCGATCCGGATCCCTTCGTTCTTGTCGCCCTTGGCGTCCAGAACGGCGTTGTCGTCGATGAAGGTGTTGTCGCCGATGACGATCTTGTGCGGGTGGCGGAGGACGACGTTCCGCCCGAAGACCACTCCCTTTCCGACCTTGCCCAGGACAAGGGGAAAAAACATCCGGCGGAGAAGCAAGCCGAGAGCCCCGGGGACCGGAGCGACGCACAAATGGATGAATTCATAAGTCAAAAGGGCGCCCAAGCCCGGCCGGCCGACGCACAGGGAGGCGTATTTGCCCGAAAGCTTCCGATGGGGATCGAGGAGCTCTTTCTGCGTGCTGCCGGGCGACCGGTCGTCGTTCATCGTTTCTCTCCCTTGGCCTGGATATCGACATAATCGATCGTCACGGCGCAGCCGGGCGGCACCTGAACCCAGACTCCGACGGATTGCTCCCGGTCCAGAAGAAATTCCACTTCCGCCTCCCGCCAGCCGCTCTGGTCGACCGGGCGGACGCCGCCCGTCAAGGCGACAGTCCGGAGCCGTCCGCCCCGGCCGTCGACGATTGCGATTCGTCCAGCCGCGCCTTCCGGCAATTCCGCCCCGGTCTTGTACCGGACCAAAGCCCGGTAGGCGCCCGGCGCCAGAATCCCGGCGGCCTTGGCCGTGAACTCGTCGGCCATCTTCGCTTTCCCGTTCCAGGCCAGGGCCTCATCTCCTGAAAGATTGGGGCCGCGAACCACGGCGCCGCGCCGGGACGGCATCCATTCGCCCTCGACCGCCCGCCGGCCGCCGGCCGTCAGGTCCGCATCGTTCCAGACGTAGACTTCCGACATCCCGTCTTTGCCCCGAAACACCAGCTTATCGGCGTTTTCGACGGCGACATAATTCCGGATCTCCGGCTTAATGTGATCCTCCCGCAGCAGCGAGGGCGAAGTGACGAGCCAGACCCGCCCACCCTGGTGTCCCTGAACGACCTTCCGGAGGTCAGCCAGGTTGTTGATCCAGCGGGCCCCGACATAGAAATCCTTCCAGCCGTCGGGCGTTTCCTCCCAGGCGTCCCAGGTTCCCGGCCCGCCCGACCAGAGCCAATAATCCACCCGGCCGACATAGATCTTTTGAAAGACGACGTGGATGGCCACCACAAGATCGTACGGCTGGAGCCGGGCGGCCACATATTTGCCGACGCTTTCGTGGTCATAGTGCTCGTACCGGCCGGAACGGGTAATGATGTCGGCGGTGATCGGGTCGCCGTAACTGCGCTCGGCGATCGTCAGGACTTGATTCGGCCGGGCCCCCTCGGTCAGGACGAAGACGAGGCCGAGGAAGATGACGGTGCTGAAGATTGCCCGGGTCTTTTCTTTTTCGATCCCGAAAGCCGGGGCCGCCAGGCCGCCGATGAATTCGCGGCTGAGAGCCCGGAGGCCGACGAGGAACAGGAGGACGAACACCGGGAAGAGCTGGGCCAGGTAACGGGGTTGAACGTGGGTCCGGAAAAAGGCGAAAAAGAACAAGGGGAAGATAAAACAGAGGTTCAGGAAGAGCCAGGGCGATTGGGCCGCATCCGCATCGGTCGCCCCGCCGCCGGTCTCGCGTTTTCGGACAACGGCCCCGAGACAGAGAAAGATCCCGGCCAAAACGGCCAGGCTCATCCACGGGAAGCTCCGGAAAAATTCCTTAAAATAATCCAGGCTGAAACCGCCGAAGAAATAGCCGATCATTCCCTTGAGGCTCATGTCGGTTTTAACGTAGACGTAGCCGACTTTCCAGACATAGAACTCCATGAGCTGGATTCCCAGGTAGAAAAGGACCGTGAGGGAAAAACCGATCAGAACGTCCTTGCGGAAAAAGCGCTTGGCCCCGCGCATCAGGAACAAGGCCGGATAAGCGAAGACGAGGCCCATCCCGAGCTGGTGGATCAGGGGCGTCAAGAGAAAAATGACGACGGCCCAGGTCTTCAAGCGAGTTTCCTCGCGGATGAAACCGCGGTAGAAAAAGTAAAGCCCGAGAAGGTAGAACAGCTGAAGCGGGGCGAAGTAAAGCGCAAGCCGGGCGTATTCCAATTCCCAGGCCGACATCGCCAGAATCACCGCCGCCAGAAAGCCGATCGTCCGGGAAAAATACCGCCGGCCGAAATGGTAGGCCAAGGCGATCATCCCGGCCACGCACAGGACGCTGAAGACGCGCAGCGTCACGGCCTTAAGTCCGAAGATGAACGAGCCGCCGGCCAGGATATAGGCGTAAAGAATCGCCTTCCAGTAAATGTGACCCGAAGGGTAAAGCGGGTATCCGTGCTCGAGGATGCCCTGGGCGGCCAGGTAGTGAAAACCCTCGTCCATCCAGAGAGAAAGGACGCCCAGGTTCCGCAGCTGGACCACGACCCAACCGAAGAGCAGAACGGCCAGGAGGATCCGCAGAAGCTGGTCCCGCCGGTCCCGGCGGGCGTTTACGGACCAGGGATCGGCCATGGACGGAGGTTCCTAGACGGCGCGGTCCCCGCCGGCCGCCTTCCGGCCGGCCATCCGGTCGTCCGTCCGGTCGATCGTATAGATTCGGATATGGTGGGTTTGGAAATAGATCCGCGAAATGACTTCGGCCAGCAATCCCATCATGACAAAAAACACCCCCAGGATCATGAGAAACACGCCGAGGATGAGCATGCCCAGGTTTTCCTTGATGACCCAGCCGAAGAAATAATATCCGATCGTGATGACCGCGTCGATCAGGAAGCCCACCGTCCCGAAAATCATCCCGAGGGGGCCGAAGATCTGGAGCGGCCGGTCGATGAAGCTGACCATGAACTTGACCGTGAGAAGGTCGAAAAAGACCCGCTTGACCCGGGAGAGGCCGTAATTGGATTTCCCGGCCAGGCGGTTGATGTTGGAGATCGGGATCTCGGTGATCTTGAAGCCTTCCCGGCTGATGAGAGCCGGGATGAACCGGTGGAGCTCGCCGAACAAACGGATGCTCTGAACGACCTCCCGGCGATACGCTTTGAATGTCGTCCCGAAATCGTGGATTTTCACCTTGACCAGCCGCTTCATCATCCGGTTGGCCACCCGGGAAGGGAACTTGCGGAACAGGGCGTTGTCCTTCCGGTCCTTTCGCCAGCCGCTGACGATGTCAAAGCCTTCGTCGATCTTAGCCAGAAACTGGGGGATCTCCTCCGGAGCATGTTGCAGATCCCCATCCATGGAGATGATGACGTCGCCCCGGGCGTGGTCGAACCCGGCCTGGAGGCCGGCCGTCTGGCCGAAGTTCCGCCTCAGCTTGATCACCCGGACCGCGGGATCGTGTTCGTACATCCCGCGCAGGCGCTCATATGTCCGGTCGCGGCTTCCGTCGTCGACGAAGATCAGCTCGTACGTCTTGCCAAGACCGTCCAGAACGGCCTTGAGCCGGCGATACATCTCCTCGACGTTCTTTTCCTCGTTGTAAAAGGGGACGACGACCGAGATTTGGGGGCTTTCCGAATTGCCGTTCATGCGTTTTTATATCCCGTTGAAATTCACCAGCTCGACGCCGGCTTGGCGGGCGATCGCCGGCAGACCCGGGTCGAGGAGGGCCTGCAACTCGCTTTCCCGAAAAGCGTTGATGTAGTAACGCCCCACCTCGGCCTCGACGGCGAAAAGATCCGGGCTCTGAAAACCGGGGTGGACGCCGATTTCCGCCGTTCCCGAACCGCCGCGCCGGAAGATCTCGCGATATCGAGCCGCGCTCATCCGGCCGCTATTACATATACCATAAAACCGGTCGGTGATCACGAATCCGGCCTCCCGGATGCGCCGCCGCATCAGGGCGCAGCCGGCCGAAAGATAAGCCGCCTTCAGGGATTGGACCGGGTGCCGGGAGACGGTCCACTCCCGGATAAACCGGATCTTCCGGAAGCCGTATTCCCGCCCCAACCGCAGGGCGATCTTGAAGACGGGCGGGGAAGCGTGCATATGTTTTTCGCTGTCGAGGTGGGTCAGGGGAAGGCCCGTGGCCAGGCCTTTTTCCATCTGAGCCCGGAGCTCCCGCTCGATTTCGGAGGCTTTGATCCGGCCGAGGGCCAGGTCCCGGAGGATCCGCCCCGGCTTGGCCAGAAACCGGCCGTCGGGGCCGAGGAGCGAGGGGATGGATTCGGGCGGAGAGAGAGGCCGGCCGCGAACGATATTAAGATGGAGACCGACGCCGAGAGAGGGCGTCTCCCGGGCCAAGGCCGCCGCCTGATCGAATCCGGGAGTGTTGACCATCAGGGTAGCGCTGGTCAGAATCCCGCGGCGATGAGCCAGGACGATTCCCTCATTGACAGGGGCGCACAGGCCGAAATCGTCGGCGTTGACGATGATTTTTCTCATCCCAAAATCCGCCCTCAGGGTACACTTTTGCCGCCCGTCATGCAAGAAAACGAAGCCGATGCCGCCGGATTGGTTCGCCCCGACTCGCAAAGCTCGTGTGGGACTTGCTTCGGCTCACGAGGTAAGCAAAGCGTCGCCCCGACTCGCAAAGCTCGTGTGGGACTTGCTTCGGCTCACGAGGTAAGCAAAGCGTCGCCCCGACTCGCAAAGCTCGTGTGGGACTTGCTTCGGCTCATGGGGTAAGTTAAGCCTCGTCTCGAGGGAAAAACTCTTGCCCAATATCTTACAGAAATAAATGGAATTATATAAATATTTGGATTTTTTATGAAAAATGCGGGTAAAATGGCCCCCATGTGCGGTATCAGCGGATTTGTCGACTCGGGCGGCTTGGCGCCCGACGCCTCCGCCTTGCTCAAGCGGATGACCGACGTCATCGTCCACCGCGGCCCCGATGACGAGGGGTTCTATGTCGACGAACAGGCCGCCCTGGGCATGCGCCGGCTGAGCATCATCGACCTGGCCACCGGCCACCAGCCGATCCACAACGAAGACCGGACGATCTGGATCGTCTTCAACGGCGAGATCTATAACTTCCCCGAAATCAAGAAAGATCTCATCGGCAAGGGGCACGCTTTTTACACAAACGCCGACACCGAGGTCGTCGTCCATCTCTACGAGGAATACGGGCCGGATTTCGTCGAGGCCCTCAACGGAATGTTTGCCGTCGCCCTGTGGGACACCAAGCGCCGGCGCCTCGTCCTGGCCCGCGACCGGCTGGGAGTCAAACCCCTCCACTACTGTCTGAATGGGCAAAGGATTTATTTCTCCTCGGAGATCAAATCGATTCTCCAGGCCCCCTTGTCCCGGGAGATCGATTTCGATTCGCTTTCGCGGTTTTTCACCTTCGAATACATTCCGGCCCCGCGCTCGATCTTCAAAGGGATCCGCAAGATCCTGCCGGGCCACCGCCTGATCTTTGAGGACGGGCGGGCGGAGGAAACCTGCTACTGGGACGTCCGGCACGCCGACCATAAAATCAAACCCCGGCCGGAAGCGGAATATTGCGACGAAATCATTTCCCGTCTCCGGGAGGCCGTCCGGCGCCGGCTCATCAGCGACGTCCCGCTCGGCGTATTTCTCAGCGGCGGCATTGACAGCAGCGCCATCACCGCCCTGATGAGCGAAGTCGCCGGCGCCGGTATCAAGACCTATTCCATCGGATTCCGGGAAAAATCGTTCGACGAGCTGGACGCGGCTCGCATCGTGGCCGACAAATTCGGCACGGACCACACGGAGTTCGTCGTCACCCCGGCCGAAGTCAGCGGCCTTGTGCCGACTCTGGCCGGCTTTCTCGACGAGCCCCTGGCCGACGCCTCCGTCATTCCGACCTACGTGATATCCAAGCTGGCCCGCCCTTACGTCACCGTGGCCCTGGCCGGCGACGGCGGGGACGAGCAGTTCGGCGGATACGACACGTATAAAGCGTTCAAGATGGCCCGCTGGTACCGGAGCGTCCCGGGATTCATCCGCCGCGGTCTCGTCCGGCCCATCGTCAGGGCCTTGCCGGCTTCGGCCAAGCGTTTGAGCTTCGAATTCAAGGCGAAAAAGTTCATCAGCGGGGTCGAGTATCCGCCCGAAATCGCCAATATCATCTGGTGGGGCGCCTACCCGCCGGAAATGCGAGACCGCCTTTTCCCGGCCGAAGTCCGGGCCCGGATGACCGAAGATCCGTTCGCCCCGGTCGCCTTTCACGCCGCCCGGACGAACGCGGCCGACCCGCTTGACCGAATCGCTTATCTTGACCTGAAGCTTTATCTCCAGGACGATCTCCTGCCGAAGGTCGACCGGATGACCATGGCCGCGTCGCTGGAGCTCCGGGCCCCATTCCTCGACTATACCTTCGTCGAATACGCGGCCACCATCCCGTCCTCCCTCAAGCTCAAGGGCTTCACCTCCAAGTACATCCTGAAAAAAGCCCTGGCCGGCCGGCTGCCCGAGGAAATCCTGAGGAAGAAAAAAATCGGTTTCGACATTCCCCTGGGCGCCTGGATGCGGGCCGACCTGAAGGAATTCGTCGGGGACACGCTCGCCCCGGAACGTCTTCGCCGGCACGGTTATTTCGACGAGGCCTTCGTTTCCGGCATTTTGAAAGAACACTTCGACGGCACGCACAACCACCGCCAGCTTCTCTGGCCACTGATCATCTTTCAGAACTGGCATGACAACTATTCGAGGTAACAAGCGAATTATATGCGCGCAAAAATCGACCCCCTCCATCCCGTCCGGGTGAAACGAAAAGACGTCATCGGCCTGTTCCGCGAGGCCGGATTCCTGATGAAGGCCTACCTCAAAATTAAATTCCACATCTGCCCCATCCTCCGGATGGAGGCCTACGTTCCAGACAAGGGGACGATCGTGGACCTCGGCTGCGGCAACGGCCTGTTTGCGGCCATCCTGAAGCTGGGCTCTCCGGCCCGGTCGATCATCGGGATCGACCTCGACGCCCGGAAAATCGCCGAGGCCAGAAAATCGCTGGGCAACGTCCCCCACCTGGATTTCCGCCTGGGCGACGTCGCCGCCGTGGAATACCCCCCAGCCAACGCCACCACGATCATCGACGTCCTCTATCTCATCCCTTTCGAGGCCCAGGAGCGCATCCTCCGGATGTGCGCCGCCGCCCTTCCGCCGGGCGGCCTGCTGGTCCTCAAGGACATGGACAAGCAGCCCCGCTGGAAATATGCCTGGAACATGATTCAGGAGACGCTCGCGGTGAAAATCATCGGATTCACTCTCGGATCCCGGTTTTTCTTCCGCCGACGGGCGGATTATGTCGCTCTCCTAACCGGCCTGGGATTCACCGTCGAAATTGTCCCTCTTCATCGGGGGTATTGGTATCCCCACATCCTCTTCGTAGCCAAGAAAAACTAGCCTGCATTATTCATAAAAATTTGACTCTCTTCCATTTAGTGTGGGTAGAAGTTCGGGATTATGACGGCCTTGGCTCACGCGTCCGGTTCTTCACGGAGCGGCAGCCATCTCGACTCGTGAATAATACAGGCTACGCGTCCATGTTGTCTCAAGGCTCTATTTGTGGCATAAATACGCCGATGACTCAATCCCTGCTGGTCGAGACCAAGTGCGTCCATTTTAAGGGCGAAAAGCCCTGCATCCATAAACGAACCTGCGACCACTGCCCGCATTTCAAGCCCTTCGGCCAGAAAATCCTGATCCTCAAGTGCCGGGCCCAGGGCGACGTGCTCCGGACGACTCCGATTCTCTCCGGCCTCAAACGGGCTTTTCCGGACTCCTTCATCACCTGGGTCGTGGACGAAGAAACCGTCGACCTGCTCCGCGACATTCCCCAGATCGATCGGGTGCTCCCGTTGAATATGGAAACCGCTCTTGCTTTACGGGCTCAGCGGTTCGATATCGTTTATTCGCTCGACAAAGACCCGGGGCTGACGGCCCTGGCCGTACTCGTCGAGGCGCCCCGGAAATACGGCTTCGGCCTGAACGAGAACGGCAACGTCTTCGCCCTGAACCCGGCCGCCGCCTATGCCCTCCGGCTCGGAGTCGACGACGAGCTCAAGTTCCGGCTCAACGACAAAACCTACCAGCAGATGATTTTCGAGACCTCGGACCTCGAATACAAGAAGGATGATTACGTTTTCGTCCTGGCCAAGTCCCATCGGAGGAAAGCCGACCTCTTTTTCGAGAAAAATAAAATCCCCAAGGGCCGCCTCAACATCGGCTTGAACACCGGGGCAGGCGCCAAGTTCACGACCAAGCAATGGCCGGAAGCCCATTTCCTCAAGCTCATCCCCAAGCTGAAAAAAGACCTCAAAGCCAACATCTTTCTCCTCGGCGGCCCCCGGGAAAAAACCCTGAACCGGAGACTCGCCCGGAAAGCCAGGGTCAAGGTCTACGACGCGGGCACCGACAATTCGCTCCTCGAGTTCGCCGGCTTTCTCGACCGGATGGACGTCGTTATTTGTTCCGACACTCTGGCCATGCACCTGGCCCTGGCCCTGAAAAAGAAAACCGTGGTCCTGTTCGGGCCGACCTGCCCGGCGGAAATCGAGCTTTACGGCCGCGGCCGGAAGCTGTTCGCCGAAGCCGACTGCGCTCCTTGTTACCGGCAGACATGTCCCAAACCGGTCTGCATGATCCGTCTATCGCCCGGACAAGTCCTTCAAGCCGTCCGGGAGGTCGCTGCCTCGTGAGCGCGCCCGCCGGCCGGCCGCTTCTGGCGGTCATGCTCCCGACCTACAACGAGCGGGAAAACATCGCCGACTTGGTCGAGGCGATCCTCGCCCTTCCCTTGGAAGCCGACATCCATATCGTCGTGGCCGACGACAATTCGCCCGACGGAACCGGCCGCTGGGCCGAGGAACGGGCCGCCGCCGATCCCCGGGTCCATGCCCTCGTCCGGACCAAACGCCGCGGCCGCGGGGCCGGCGGAATTGACGGATTCAAAGCCGCCCTGGCCCTCGGTCCGGATTACATCGTCGAGATGGACGCCGATTTCTCCCACGCCCCGAAGTTCATCCCGGACCTTCTGGCCGCCGCCGGAACATACGACCTCGTCCTGGGCTCGCGGTTCGTCCCCGGGGGCCGCGACGCCGACCGCGGCATCCACCGCCGCTTCATCACCCTGTGCGTCCGCACCTTCATCCGCCGTTTATATCGCCTCCCCATCCGGGACGTCTCGTCCGGATTCCGCTTGTTCCGCCGGGAGGTCCTGGAAGCCGTCGATTTGAACGATTTGATTTCCGTCGGGCAGTCGGTCGTCCTGGAAATCCTCCGAAAGGTTTCGCTCCTCGGCTTCCGGATCGGGGAAGTCCCGATCGTCTTCGTCGACCGGACCAGGGGGCAAACCAAGCTGAATTTTCTCGCCCTGCTCGAAACCCTCCTCGCAGCCGTCCAGTTCAAGAAGCGCTACACCCGGAACACGGTGAAGGCCGTCCGGTGAAAACCCGGCGCCAGGCTCTCGGCCAGCATTTCCTCCGCGACGCCCGGTTGTTGGACAAAATCGCCCGGACGATCGACCCCGGGCCGGCCGATCTGGTCATCGAGATCGGGCCGGGAAAAGGGGCCTTGACCCGGGCCGTGGCCGCGCTGGCGGGCAAGGTCGTGGCAGTCGAAAAAGACCGGATCCTGGCCGAGTCCCTGGCCGCAGACAAGCCCGAAAACGTCGAAGTCATTGAGGGCGACGCCCTGGACGAGTCCTTCGAAAAACTCATTGTCGAAATCGGCGGAGCGGCGCCGCCGGTCAAGATCATCGGAAACCTTCCCTACGCCATATCCGGCCCGTTCCTGGCCCGGGTCTGGGAGAAACCGCGCTTGTTTTCCCGGGCCGCGTTTCTGATCCAGCGGGAAGTCGCCGAGCGGATCGCATCCGGGCCGGGGTCGAAGGACTATGCCCCTCTTTCGATCATGCTCCAGATTTTTTTCGAGGTGAAAATCCTCTTCAAGGTCGCGGCCGGGTCGTTCGTCCCGCCCCCCAAGGTCGAATCGGCCGTGGTCTCGCTCATCCGGCGGGAAACACCGCTTGTCGCGGTTCCCGACGAAGCGCGCTTCCGGAAATTCCTCGCCGGGGCGTTCGCCCAGCGGCGGAAAACGCTCTTGAACAATCTCGCGGCCATGGGGATTCCGGCCGAAAAGAGCCGGGCCGCCCTGGATTCGCTCGGCTTGATCGCGACCATCCGCCCGGAACAGGTCGGGATCGCCGCCTGGGCCGCGCTATACGCAGCTCTTTGAATCAGATACAATACGGCGTCATGAAGCGACTCCGTTACTACCGGCGGCTCGGGCAGGTTCTCCGGGCCTACAAGGCGAAAAAGACCCGGCTGCCCTACCTTCCTCTC
>Ga0105099_10002691_pt1 | contig 10477 bp, 8 predicted proteins | sample PPLLak3cmMay2015_2_FD_79138 | JGI IMG/M metagenome (GOLD analysis project Ga0105099, IMG submission 79138) | Freshwater sediment microbial communities from Prairie Pothole Lake near Jamestown, North Dakota, USA - PPLs Lake P8 Core (1) Depth... | ecosystem: Environmental > Aquatic > Freshwater >...
AGGACCTTGGCCTTGACCTTGATGCGGCTGATGTCGACGAGGGTGAAGAGCTCGCGGCCGGGGTCGAGCCGCTCCTTGGGCGAGAGCTTGAGGCCGGTGACGATGCCCGAGAAGGGGGCGCGGATGCGGGTCTTCTCGAGGTTGAGGCGGGCGATCTTGACGTCGACCTCGGCCTGGGTCAGGCCCTTGGTCGCGGCCTGGACCTCGTCCTTCTTGCGGCCGGCCTCGATCAGGGCCAGCTCCAGGGCGGATTGGCACCGCTCGAGGTCGGCCTGCGAGGCGACGCCGCTCTTGAAGCCCTCGGAGATGCGGTCGTAATCGGCCTGGGCCTTGGCCAGCCGGTCGACGACCGACTGGGCGGGAGGCTCCTCGGACACGGAGAATTGTCTTTCGAGGAAGAGCTCCGAGAGATAGCGCAGCCGCTGGGCTTCGAGCCGTTCCAGATTGAGCCGGTATTCGCGGTCCTCGAGCTCGACGAGGAGGTCGCCTTCGCGGACGTGGCGACCTTCAGCGGCGTAAAGGTTCTTGACAACCCCGCCGACCTCGGACTTCATGTCAACGCGCTTTTCGGTGTAGGCCTCGCCGGGAGATTTGAGGGTCATGATGAGGTCGCCGATTACGGCTTTAGAGACCTTCACGGGCAGAGGCGCGGCTTCGACCTTCTGGTCCGGAGGGGCGGCGGCCGCTGAGCCGGAAGCCTCGCCGGAGGCCGTTCCCCCCTGATTTTCAGGCTTGGCCGGGCCCTTGTCGAGAACGAAGAAATAGACCCCCGCGGCGACGAGGGCGAGGACCAGGAAACCGCCGAGAACGGCCTTAGGGATGCGCATCAGCCACCTCCATGTCTATCCGAAAACAAGGACTGGTTCCGCGCTGGAAAAAAAATCTGTTGGGATTCTACTTATTAAAGCCATAATAAGCAACTTTCGGGCCAAAATCCAAGAAACCAATACTTAGAAAAGGACAGCCGGAGCGCCGGAAAATTCCCACGGCTCTGGAGATAATTACGCCCGGCCGGCCCCGGGCGTTGCGAAAGATGCGAAAAAATTAGCATGTGAGCCAGAGAGGGACTGTCACGCCGGGCGAGGTCGGACGCATGATGGTGGGCATGATGGTGGGGACATGTACCCGGTACGTGTCCCCAAAAACCGATTTTTCTGGTAGACTGACCGCGAAAGGCCGGGATCCCATGCTGGTACTCGCCATCGAAACATCGTGCGACGAGACATCCGCGGCCGTCCTGCGCGCCCCCGGTCTCGCCAAGTCGGGGACACGTACCGGAGGTACATGTCCCCCTCCGATGGCGCCCGAGATCCTGAGCAACATCGTCCTGTCCCAGGACGAGGTCCACGCCCCCTACGGCGGGGTCGTCCCCGAGCTGGCGTCACGCCAGCACATCAAGACGGTCACGGCCATCGTCGGCGAGGCCCTGGCCCGGGCCGGCGCCGGGCCCGGGACGATCGATCTTTACGCGGTGACCCAAGGCCCTGGGCTCATCGGCTCGCTCCTCGTCGGCCTCTCGTTCGCCAAGGGCCTGGCCTATTATCACAAGAAGCCCCTCATCGGCATCGACCATCTCGAAGCGCACCTCGAAGCCTGCTTCCTCGAGCACCCGGCCATCTCGTTTCCGGTCTTAGGGCTCCTGGTTTCGGGCGGACACACAGCGCTCTACCTGATGGAGGAGCCTCTTTCCTATACGCTCCTCGGCAAGACGCGCGACGACGCGGCGGGGGAGGCCCTGGACAAGATCGCCAAGTTCCTCGGCCTCGGCTATCCCGGCGGCCCGGTCATCGAAAGGCTCGGCCAGGGCGGCGATCCGAGATCTTTCCCCTTCGCCGTGCCGAGGACGAAAGACCGGAGCCTCGACTTCAGCTTCAGCGGGCTCAAGACCGCGGCGCTCAAGCTCATCCGCGAGAACGGGATCACCAAGGACAGCCCGCGGCTTCCCGGCTTCCTGGCCAGCTTCGAGGAGATCGTGGCTCGGACGCTCGTCGACCACGTGCGGGCGGCGGCGGACCGGGTCCAGCCGCGCTCGCTCTTGTTGTGCGGCGGCGTCGCCCGCAACACGAGATTGCGGGCCCGCTTCCAGGAGATTGCCCGCCAGGCCGGACTCGACGCCTACATTCCTTCGCCGAAGCTTTGCACCGATAACGCGGCCATGGTCGGCGCCGTCGCCCTCAAGAGGTTCGCCCGCAGCCCGGAGCTCGAAACGGATCTCGACCTCGACGCCTTCGCCCGCTGAACCCCATTCTCCCGGATCTTTATTGCCCCCGTCCTCCTTTCCGTTGACGTCCACCGGAGAATGATTCATAATGAGAATAGCAATGAATAAGATGGTGAATCATATGGGAGCGAGGAGATGAAATCCATCAGTGTTCATGGGATCGACGAGGAAATGGATAAGGCCATCGAAGAACGAGCAAAAAACGAGGGCAAGAGCGTCAATAGAGTTGTGAAAGAGCTGATCGCCAAAGCCCTAGGCCTGGGCGAAAAACCTCCGGACAACCGGGCTCTGTTCGAGGACCTGTGCGGCGTCTGGACAGAGGCGGATGAACGGGAATTCCAGGAATCGGTCTCCGACTTGGAGACGACGGACGAGAAGGATTGGAAATGAGCGCCATCCTGCTCGATACGAACGCCTTCACCAAGTATCTGCGCGGCGACCAGAGGGTTCTCGACGCCCTGGCCAAAGCCGGCCGAGTCCATATGTCGATCTTCACTCTGGGAGAGCTCTTCGCCGGCTTCCGGTCGGGATCGAAGGAAAAAGCGAACCGGCGGATGCTCGAGGACTTTCTGGCCAAACCGGCGGTCCGGGTCCTCGAGGGGACCCGCGAGACGGCCGAATACTTCGGCTTGATCAAATCCGCGCTCAGGAGCGCCGGCCAGCCGATCCCACTCAACGACGTCTGGATCGCCGCTCACGCGCTCGAAACGGGATCGGTCCTCGTGACCTATGACGCGCATTTCGCCGTCGTTCCGGGGCTGCGTATTTGGGACGAGCTCCGCTAGCGGAGAGGGGGACACGTACCTCCGGTACATGTCCCCTATTAGCGGACGTCGTAGCGGATGAACGAGACGTAGGCGAGGGCGAAGAAGACGAGGCCGAAGCCGGCCAGCAGCCCGAACATCGGCAGCGCGGCCAGGACCCGCGCGGTCAGCCGCTCCTCGCGGAATTCGAAACGGGGCCGGTCGCTCATGTCGACGGACGTGTTCCACCAGTCGGTGGCCGGGTCCTTAGCCTGGAGGTCGGCGATCTTCTGGCGCGAGTAGTCGCCGAAGGCCCGGCCCCAAACCCCGCTGACCCGCCCGAAATAGGCGGTGCTCCGCATCCCGGTCGAGCTGAGATCGGTCGCCAGATAGCTGAAGACGGCCAGAGGCGAGACCATCGAGATGGCCGCCGAGAGGGCGGTCTGGGCCTCTTCCTTCCGGGCCGCGGCGCTCCGGACGGCCATGATCTTCTCTCCCTGGACCCGGTTGGCCTCGTCCCACGCCGACTGGCGCGCGGCGGTCGCCGCCTCGAAGGCCTCCCGGGCCGCCGGGTCGCGCTCGACGAGGCGCTTCTGATCGCCCTGGGACAGGTTCTCGGCCAGGACCGGGTGCTTGGCCAGAAGCGGCCGCAGGGCCTCCGCCTCCAGCTTCCGCCCGAGCTCGTCCCTCTCCGTGTCGCCCAGCCGCTGGGCCTCGCGCTCGACCTGGATCCGGGAAGGCGTCGGCGAGAGGAATGACGCGGCATAGGGGCTGAGGCTGGGAACGACGAGCACGAGGACGACCCAGACGAGGAGGGAGGTCATGATGGAGGACGAGCTCGCGTGATGGCGGGCCGAGATGAACGCGCCCAGGGCGTAGAAGAGCATGATATAGAGGACGGCCCCGGCCGCGACGAGGCCCAGGGCGGCCCAATCGGCCGCCCGCCAGCCGACGCCCGGGTGGACCAGGATGACCAGCAGCCCGATGATGAGGGCCATGGCGAAAGGCACGACGAGCGTCAGGCCGCCCCCGACGATCTTGGCCAGGATGACCTTAGGCCGGGCCAGGCCGTTGGCCAGCATCAGCTTCAGCGTCCCGTCCTCCTTCTCGCCGCTCACCGCGTCGTAAGCGAAGATCAGGGCGACGAGGCTCATGAGGATGGTGACGACGAAGACGAGATCGACGAGCGGGAACATGACCGGCAGCGGGTCGTTGTCGAATTCCGCCATGTTGACGTCCGCCGTGAGCCCCCGGACGAGCGCTTCCGCGGGCAGGGGCGGCATCGACGGCCGCAGGATGGCCCCGATGCGGTTGAAGTGGGCGTAGCTCCTGAGGTAGGTCTCCGTCTCGGCCTGGCGCACGGAGGCGTCGCTCACCTTCCTCAGATAGTCGTTCGTCAGGACGAAGGTCGTCACGGGGACGACCACGAGCAGGAGGGCCAGCGTGACGACGAAGCGGAAGGACAGGATGTTCCCGAGCAGCTCTTTCCGGACGATGGCCCCGAACATGCTCTTCCTCCGTTCTCTCCTCAGCGGACGTCGTAGCGGACGAACGCGATGAAGGCCAGGAAATAGACGGCGCTCAGCAGGAAGACGTTGATGATCAGGTACTTCAGGGCCGGGCCGACGCGGTCGGCCAGCGCGAGGGGCCTCTCCTCGAACTGGGGCACGCGTTCGAACGCCACCGGCTTGCGCGTTGTCGAGACGTTCTCGTTGGGATTGTACCAATGCGGACTGTCCTTGTCGGCCGCGTCGAGGGCCTTGAAGAAGCCCAGCAGCTGCCCCTGGTAGACGTGCAGGTCGTCCCAGGCTTTGCGGAACCTCAGGTAGCCCCCCCCGGCCACCGCCTCGGTCAGGTAATCGAAGAGCGCGACCGGCGAGACCGCGGTCAGGAGGCGCGTCCGCTCGAACTGGCGGAACATGGCCTGGTAATAGGCGTCGCGGATGCCCTTTTCGGCCAGGAGTCTTTTCATCTGCAGGTTGGCCCGGAGCTCGTGCTGGGGCAGGAAGGGCTCGCCGGAATTCATCGACCAGCTGCCCGGGGGAGCGTTCTTGCTGAGATCGTCGAAGGCCGCCGTGACGTTCTTTTGGACGGCCTCGGAGCTCTCGATCGGGAAGAAGGTCTTGGCGACGAATATGCTGGAGTTGGGCACGGCCACCGCGAAGGCCAGCCAGACGGCCAGCGCGATGAGGAGGCTGACGTTGGAGCTCCGGGCGACGACCGAAGCGAGGAGGCCGAAGGCGGCGAACGTCGCGGCCAGGAGCGCGGCCACGGCCAGGAAGCCCGGGACTTCGGCGGCCAGGGCGGCGGTGCTGTCCCCGGGACCGAGAACGAGGACGGCGACCAGGCTGGTCAGGGCCCCGGCCATGACGATGGCCATCACCGAGAGGACGGCGCTGGCCAGCTTGCCGGCAAGGAGCGTCCCCCTGGAAACGGGATTGGCCAGTGACAGGGCCAGCGTTTTCGACTCCTTCTCCCCCGAAACGGCATCGAAGGTGAAGAGCAGGGCGATGAAGCTGACGATCAGGGCGGTGATGAAGGCCCAGCTCAGCTCGTCGGACCTGCGGAGAAAGGGGTTGGCGCTGCCGCTCTTGTTCTGGAAGGAAAAGACGTTCCAGGCGCTGAATTCGACCGCGTTCGGGAGATGTCGGTCCTTGGCGTCGGCGATGAAGGCGTTGGCCCGCGGCTTCAGGGAGTAGGTTTGCCGGCGGACGGCCAGCTCGGTCGCGTTCCGGGCGGCCAGCTCGCGCATGTTCTCCAGGAACTGGCCCTGGATCTGCCGGTACTGCTCGAGGTCCGCGGCGTGGCTCTTGGCGAAGGTGATAGCGCCGGCGGCGAAGACGACGATGACGAGCGCGAGCGCGATGAGGAAGCGCAGGCTGTAGAGGTTGTGGAGGATCTCGCGCTTGAGGACGACACGGAACACGGCTCACCTCACGTCAAAACGGATGAAGGCGACAAAGCCCAGGTAGAACAGAAGGACCGCTTCGACGAGCAGAAGCCCCACGTCGACGGCGGTCGATCCGAGACCGGACAGCAGCGTCCCGGACCGATCCTGGAATCGGGGCATGTCGGACAGATCGAGGAAGGGGAAATCGTCCGGGCTGTCGCCCCGGAGCTTGGCCTGGTTGAGCTTGCCCCAGCGGGCCCTCCAGTCCGTTTGTTTCTCGGCCCAGGCCTCGTAGTCCCGGCTGGTCTTGAATTCCCCGCCCGTCCGTTTTTCGACCAGCTGATCGTCCGTCAGGAAGGCTGCCGGGTCCGCCGGCGTCAGCCACGCGAAGGAGGCGAAGATGTTCTTGCCCTGGAGCCAGCTGATAAAGGTTTCGCGATACCGGCGGGCCCCGTCCATCAGGCGGCCGTGGGCGGCGAGGTCCGTCCGGCAGACGGCCGCGGCGACCGTCCGGAAGACGCCGGTCGGCGAGACGAAGGACAGGCGCTCCGCGGCTCGGGCCTGACGGGCCAGGCTGTCGAGGTACGCTTTCTGGGAGGCCCATCGCTTGTCGGCGTACTCGAGGCGGATGGGCTCGGACGTCATGGCCCGGCGGCGGAACATCTCGAAATCGGCTCTCGAGTTCCCGTAGACCTCCATCATCCCGTCCCGGTCCGACATGCACCACCAGCAGCTCCAGCCTTCGGGGATGCCTTGGGCCTTGAAGGCCTGCTTGATCTTGTCGTCCCTCTCCGTGTCGAGGTCCCTGAGGACCCGCTCCAGGTTATCGCGCGAATCGATCCGGACGAAGCCCCCGGCGAAGCTGGCGGCGACGACGGGGATGATGAAGACGAGGAGGACCCACAGGAAGAGGCACATGACCAGGCTGGTCACCGAGCTGCGGGACCGGGCCGAGACGAGCAGGCCGATGAAGACGAAGACGGCGAGATAGATGAGGCTCAGGGCGAAGAGCAGGGCGATCCGGCCCCAATCGACCGCCGGGAAGGCGACGTCTCTGGCGAGCAGGATGAGGACGGCGCCGAGCAGGAACGAAAAGACCAGGACCGGCAGGAGCGTCGTCAGGATGCCGAGGAGCTTGCCGGCCAGGGCCGTTGAGCGGCCGACCGGATTGGACATCACGAGCTTCAGGGTGCCGTCCTCCTTCTCTCGGGTGAAGGCGTCGTAGCTGAAGATGAGCGCCAGCAGGGAGAAGATGATGGCCGCGACTTCGACGAAATCGACGGACACGAACGAAGCCAGGAACGGGTTGTCGCCTGCCGCGGTCTTGCCCGCCGCGAGCAGTGGCTTGTCGCCGAGCCAGATCCGGACGCGGTTGCCCACCTGGTCGGAGATGCCCTTGCCGAAAACGCTCAGCGGCTCGGGCGGCAGGACGACCTCCGGGCGCAGGCGGGAATAAACGCGGACCTCGGCCGCGGCCTTCTCGGCGGCGTCCCGGTCGACGCGGTATTGGGCCGTCCGCTCGCGGTAGCTGCTGACGTTGATCAGGATGCTGAAGGGGATGAGGACGAGGCAGAGGACGAAGCCGATGGCGAAGCGGGGCGAGACGAGGTTCGTCAGGAACTCCTTCCTGACGATGGTCGCGATCATGGCGGTCCCTCTCCCTCCTTCCTCAGCGGACGTCGTAGCGGATGAAGGCCAGATAGCTCAGGCCGAATAACAGGATGGCCCCGGCGGCGAGCCAGGCCATGTCGAAGAGAGCCCCGGCGGCCAGGACGCTCGCGAGCGGCCGGTAGGCGTAGCGGAACGCGGGCGCGCCGGCGGCCCCGGGGCCGGGCGAGGCGAGGGTGCGGTCGATGATCCCGTTCTTATAGCGGATGACTTCCCGCTTGAAGGCGGCCTCCTCGCCGATGCCGGTGCCGGCGATCTCCGTCGCCGCGTAGACGTAGGAGGCGACCGGCGAAACGCGGTTGATGGCCTTGGACAGGGCGACGAGCCGGTCGAACCTGACCCTGTATTCGGCCTCGAGGGCGTCGTTCTCGGCGCTGATGGCCTTGATGTGCGAAGCCCAGTCCCCCTCGCCGCGGATGCGGAGCAGGATCTCCCGGGTCCAGATCTGCTGGCGCTTCTCGCTGAGGGCCCGGACCGACGGGACGTCGACCATCTGCCGCGCGGCGAGCGTGCCCAGGTTGGGCAGGACGAAGACGAGGAGCGTCCATACGAAAAGCAGGATGACGAGCGAGCTCGAGGCCCGCCGGGTCAGGGCGGAAACGAGGAGGCCCAGGCTCAGGAAGAAGGCGATGTAGACGAGGGTCAGCCCGAGGATGAGGGCCAGGCGCCCGGACTGGCCCGCGGAGAAGCCGATCTCCGGGTCGAGGGCAAGCACGGCGACACCGAGGGCCGAGACGAGGAGGAACGGGACGGCCAGGCTGGCGAAGTTGCCCAGCCACTTCCCGAGAAGGACGGCGCCGCGCGAGGCCGGGTTGGCCAGCATCAAGCGGAGCGTCCCGCCCTCCTTCTCGCGGCTGATCTGGTCGAAGCCGAAGAGCAGGGCGACGAGCGAGAGGACGACCCGGACGATATAGAGGAGATCGGGCGCCGGAAAGAAGGCGAAGACGGCGTTGCCCGACTTCTGGCCGGCCCGGACGGTGATGCCGGTCGTGCCGATCTCGAAGGACCGGGCCATGGATTCGTCCAGGCCCTTGGCGAAGATGGCCAGGGGATTGGGCGGGTTGACGGCGATGGGCTCGCCCGGCTTGGGCCGGATCAGGCTGTAGTCGGCCAGCCGGTCCTTGTAGTCGCGGGCCATGATGAACAGGCTCGTACCGACGAGGACTGCGCCGAGCAGGATGACGACATAGAACTTGTAGCTCAGCAGGTTGGACAGGATCTCTTTGCGGGCGACCGTGCCGATCATCGATTCAGGCTCCCGGCTGTTCCGCGGATTCCATGTAGTCGATGTAGATGCGGTTCAGGTCCTCGTGCCGGAGCTCCTCGCGGGTCCGCTCCATGACCAGGCGGCCCTCGCGCATGATGCCGACGCGGTCGCCGATCTCCTTGGCCCGGAAGATGTCGTGGGTCGACATGAGGACAGCCTTGCCCTCGGCCCTGAGCTCGGCCATGATGTCGAGGAACTCGGCCGCCGCCTTGGGGTCCAGCCCAGAGGTCGGCTCGTCGAGGAGCACGGCCGGCGCGTCCTTGACGATGGCGATGGCGATGCCGAGCTTCTGGCGCATGCCCTTGGAGAAGTTCTTGACCCGCTGGTCGAAGGCCTTGTCCTGGAGCGAGACCCGGCGCATGGCCCGGTAGTAGTCGTCCTTCGTCAGCGCCGTCTTGCCGCCGAGCCGGGCGAAGAAGTCGAGGTTCTGGCGGGCCGTGAAGTTGCCGTAGAGCATGACGTTCTCGGAGACGAAGGACACGTACTTCTTGGCCTCGAGGGGGTCCTTGGTGATGTCGACGCCGTTGATGAGGCAGGTCCCGGAGGTCGGCGGGATGAAGCCCAGGAAGAGGTTGATCGTCGTCGTCTTGCCGGCGCCGTTGGCCCCGAGCAGGCAGTAGATCTCGCCCGGCCGGACCCCCAGGTCCAGGCGGTCGAGGGCCAGGACCCCGTCCTCATAGCGCTTTGACAGCCCTTCGGCCTTCAGGATGGGTTGCTGATCGGTCATGTTGCCTCCCTCGATGGGGACACGTACCCGGTACGTGTCCCCGGGCGGACAGACGGGCCTGCCGGCGCCCGTCGTCCTTATATACTCGACCGGGACGTCTTTGGTTGTCCCGTCCCGGGCCGGAACCGGGAAACGGGCATGTGTCCCCGAATCAACGGCGGGTCAGCTTGATGCCGAAGACGACGATGCCGACGAGGAGCCCGACCAGGAGCAGGACCAGGGCCCCGATGCCCAGGACGTTGGCCTTGGACGTGATGTGAATGCGGACGATCTTGTCTTCCGACTCGACCCGCCGGTTGTCGGCCAGGGCGTCGGTCCGGATCTTCGGCTCGTAGTCGCCGACGGACACCCCGTCGGGAGGCAGGAACCTGATCTTGACGATCTCGTCCTTGTTCTGCTCGAGCGTCCCGATGAGGTCGGGCGTGATCTCGACCCGCCAGTTGAGCGGCAGGTCGCAGAAGACCCGGATGTTGTTGAGCTTGCGGGTGCCCGTGTTGCGGATGGTCACGTCCATGCTGATCGTGTCGCCGACCTTGATCTCGTGGTAGAGGTTGACGGCCTGGACCTCGACCCGGGGCACGCCGCGGGGGATGAGCTCGAGCTTGACGAAGCCGGCGTTGAGGGTTTCGACGGCCTGGGTGCCGAGGCCGGTCCCCGCGGCTGCCTCCTCGAGCCCGCGGAGCTTCTCCGTCTGCTCGTTGTCCAGGGCCAGGACGAAGAACTCGAGGGGCTTGTCGAGGACGACTCGGTCGTCCGGGTTCTTGGGCAGATAAAGCTTGAGCTGCAGCTTCAGGCTCGTGACCCCCTCGCTGAACTTGATCTGCGACAGGCGGGCGCTCGTCGTCGGATCGCTGAACTCGTAGGTGATCTGCTGCGGCAGGTTGACGGCCTCGAGCTTGAAGACGTTGGCCTCGCCGCTGAACTTCTCGAGCGACAGGTCGTAGGTCGCGGTGCTCTCGAG
>Ga0105099_10002692_pt1 | contig 10474 bp, 6 predicted proteins | sample PPLLak3cmMay2015_2_FD_79138 | JGI IMG/M metagenome (GOLD analysis project Ga0105099, IMG submission 79138) | Freshwater sediment microbial communities from Prairie Pothole Lake near Jamestown, North Dakota, USA - PPLs Lake P8 Core (1) Depth... | ecosystem: Environmental > Aquatic > Freshwater >...
ATCGGTGCTCACGTGCATATTCAGAATAATGTGTCCGTTTACCAAGGGGTAGTGATCGAGGATTATGTTTTTTGTGGTCCATCAGTGGTTTTTACCAATATCGTTACGCCTCGGAGTGAATACCTGCAACTGGCACCAAAATCTTTTGTAAAAACGCTGGTCCGGCAAGGGGCTTCTCTGGGAGCCAATTGTACTATTGTGTGTGGCGTGGAGATTGGTCGCTATGCTCTGGTGGGGGCTGGTGCTGTGGTGACCAAAAATGTGCCTGATTTTGCTTTGGTGATGGGCGTGCCTGCGCATCTTCACGGATGGGTTTGCCGCTGTGGTGAAAGATTGCCTCTATCACTGGATCCGTATAGTGATGAAAGCACTTCCTGTCCTGCTTGTAAACAGAACTATATCAAAACAGGATACCTGATCCGGGATACCTGATTAATGGAGGATTTATGCAGTTTATTGATTTGATCAGTCAACAGAAACGGATACGCTCGAAAATTGAAGCAGGTCTTAAGAAGATTCTTGATCATGGTCGATATATCAATGGCCCTGAGATAGAAGAACTGGAGAAAAGTCTGGCAGAATATACTGGTGCCACTTTTGCCTTGGGGGTCTCCAGTGGTACGGATGCCTTGGTGATGCCCCTGATGATGAAAGGCGTCGGCCCTGGTGATGCCGTTTTCTGTCCGACCTTTACATTTGCCGCCAGTGCTGAAGTGGTGGCCTTTCTCAAAGCAGAACCGATTCTGGTGGATATTGATCCGCTGACGTTTAATATGGATACCGATCATTTAAGGGCTCGAATCGCAGAGGTGAAGAAGGATGGCCGACTCAAGCCCAAAGGCATCATCCCGGTTGATCTGTTCGGACAAATTGCAGACTATAAAGCCATTCAAGAGATGGCTGATGATGAAGGTTTGTTTGTTATTGAAGATGCTGCCCAAAGTTTCGGAGCAGAACAACATGGTAAGAAAGCCGGCACTATGGCTTCTTTGGCCGCCACAAGTTTTTTCCCGGCGAAACCTCTGGGTGGGTATGGTGATGGGGGTATGATCTTTTGTGATGATGCGGATACCTTTGGTCAGCTGAAATCCATTCGTGAGCATGGTTACGGTTCAGATCGCTACATCTATGAACGAATCGGGCTGAATGGACGTCTGGATTCTTTCCAGGCGGCAGTGCTTTTGGCCAAGATGGAAATTTTCAAAGACGAAATGGATCTTCGCCAACAGGTGGCAAAACGATACGAAGTGGGTCTCAAGGGATTGGTTACCACCCCGACGATTCTGGCGGGAAATCGGTCGGCCTGGGCGCAGTACACCATTAAAACAGATCATCGGGAACAAATCCGAAATGTTTTATCTCAAGCCGGCATACCCACTGCCATTTATTATCCGATTCCCCTTCATCAACAACCGATATATCAGAATCACTACAATTATACCGGCGTTTGTCCGAACGCTGAAGCCATTTGCCCCCAGGTGATGAGTTTGCCTTTTCATCCTTACCTTGAGGAAGCTGATCAGGACCGCATCTGTATTGCAGTGGCTTCCGCTTTACGATAAAGGCCAGTATATTGAGGGTGTTGCAAAAATCAGAAAAGGTTATTTTTCCAAGACTATAAACCTAAACGAGCTTATCTTTTTTACAGCCGATAAACAAGGGTTTATGGGGGGATGTAGGGCACAGCCCCACCCCCAGAAAAATCGAGAGATCGCTTTAAATCAGAATAATGAAACTGGATCTATTGTTTCTGAGTATTTTTTTCAAAACTTGAGCCAGACTCCACAACCCAGCCCTGTCTTTTATCTTATTGACAGGTGACATTTATACAAATTGATGTATATCTATGGAGTTGGGATGTAAAACCTGATGTTAAATGAGCCGGAACTGGAATATTGCCCTGTAAGCGGATTGCTGATTATACGGGATCCCAAGTGGCAAAACTGTTTTATCAGTGAGCTTTATAAAGTTGACTTCTGTTTCATCGGCAGGCGCATCCTGATCATTACTCACCATGGTGATTCTCAGTACCAGGATATAGACCGATTATACGAACTTCGTGAGCAGTTTCTGACTGAATCTTTTGCCCGATTCGGTGTTACGTCACAGATCGTTGAGATGCGTGACTACGGTGATGTGGTGGGTATGCCTTCAAAACCAACCCGGGCCAGACAGCTTGAATATTTTTTTGATCATCGTTCCCAGACTTTGGGCATCATTGTGTTCAATATGACACTGATGCTGCGTTCAATTATTCGCATGGGTCTGACTCTTAGTCGTGCACCGTTTCCTTTTGAGATAGAAAAAGATTATTCATCGGCCATCAAAAGGGCTTTGAGCTGGGTTGAGGTGAATCGGGACAAAGCCAGGCATATAGTTATGGAACTAAAGGAATGGTCACAAAATTGGGGGGAACTGAGCGTTACTGTCGGACAGATAGGCAATCGGATTCTGTTGACCCGACCAAAAGGCTGGATGCACATGCATCATGTTGATGCGACCATCAAATTTTATCGTCAGTTGAGGAAGCATCTGTTTTCTATGGGCGAACCGTATATACAGATTGCAGATTATACCGATTTAAAAGGCGCAGATATTGGTGTCCGTTTTCGTCTGGCCAAGGCGTATCACCGCCTCAACAAGGAGACAAATGCGCCCCTGGCTCTGATTCTGATAGCGGCATCTCCGATATTGAAAACCACATTTTCCATGGTTAAAAGGTGGATCGGTGGTGTGAACCATTGCCGGAATCTGGATGAAGCCCTGGAAGTCAGTGAACGATTATTCAATGATAAGAAAGGACGTCTTGATTTAACGGCGAGGAATGACCCCAAAGATATCTACGGTACCTACATCCAGGAAATGATCGAGTATGTCGCCTCATTCGGTTGGGACGATGCGCTCAGACAGTCGCCCAATATTTATGAAAGACACCCTTTTCGTGGATTGTATGATGCTCTGGACCTGGTGCGTTACGATATTGAGGAACTTCTGAAGTGTAATCAGGAAGCCAAGCAGGAGTTGGCAGAAAAAGAGGCCTACTATCGTGGCTTGTATGAAATGACAGCCGATGCCATCATCCTTTTTGATGGTCGGGATGGGTCACCGGTGGATGCCAATCCGGCTGCCCTGTCTTTACTGGGCTGCAGTGATCTTGCCAAATTTCGCAGTATAGCCTGGTGGCGTTTTCTTGCTGGAGGCGATCAGGATGATCCACTCTTCCGGGCGGTAGTTACAGAGCTCAGTCAAAACGGGGGACGCCGAATAGACTGGAATTTAAGGTCACTCAGTGAACGTTTTTTTTCTGCCGACATTCAGCTCAGTGCCATTATGGGACGGGGTTTTCCGGTGGTTATGGCTGTCATTCGCGACATGACAGAACAGCGGCGTATTGAGGAAGAGATACGGAGCGCACGGGATGCGGCTCAGAATGCCAATGAAGCCAAGAATGAATTCCTGGCCAATATGTCTCATGAGGTGAGAACGCCACTAAACGGGATTCTGGGTTTAACTGAAATTCTGCTTGAGGATGAGTCTGAAGCGCAGAAGATCGATCATCTGAAAGATATAAAAAAATCTGGTGAGTCACTTCTTGAAATCGTCAGTGAAATATTGGATTTCTCACGTATCGAAACCGGTCGTATCCAAATTGAAAAGATGGAATTCGATATAGCCGGTTTGGTTCGGCGGGTCATCCGCATGTTTTCTGTAAAATGTCATGAACGACACCTTGAGATGATTTGTGATTTTGATCAGGGCATTGTCAATACCTGCTATGGAGATCCGGTCAAGATCAGGCAAATTCTGGTCAATTTGATTGGCAACGCAGTTAAGTTTACTGAGAAGGGATTTGTTTTGTTAAAGGTCAGAAGTTTATCTGAAGGAAATGAAAAACAAGGCCTTCGCTTTGTTGTCAGCGATACAGGTATCGGTATACCCCAAGATCATATCAATATGATTTTTGATCGCTTCTATCAGGTAGACAGTTCAATGCATCGCTCACAGGGTGGGACAGGATTGGGACTGAGTATCTGTAAGCGGCTGGTAAAAGCAATGGGCGGATCCATTTCGGTTAGTAGCAAAACCGGAGAGGGAAGCCACTTTGAAGTGGAGCTGCCAATTGACTTTCTCAAAACTAAATCGTTCATATCATCTCAGGAGTTTGGAAAATTTACTATTCTGGTATATGAATCCCATCCCTGTGCCAGAGCGATATTGCTTGAATATTTTCACAGTTTCGGCCAGACAGTTATTGAATGTTCCAATGCGGATGATTTTTTTCGTTCGCTTGATTCGGAGTATAGCCGTTTAGATGGAATAGTCCTGTCGCAAAAAAATGATGATGGAATACTTGGTTCTCTGCAGGTTTTTTTTGATCAAAAAGGGGGCAATAAAATACCGTTACTGCTTTTAAGTCATGGACGAAGTCTCCGGTTGAAGGGAAAGCTGGTTGCATTGGGCGTCAATGAAACGGTTCTTAAACCAATTTTCCCTAATGAATTAGCCAATTGGTTGTTATCCATAAAAAAGGATCCGATCATCGTTGAGCAAAAAGCAGAGCTAAGCTCGCCTGTTTTGTACCATGACAAGCCATTTAAAATATTGTTGGCTGAAGACAACGAGATTAACCAGAAAATGCTCTGCCGTCTTTTAAAGAAAAAAGGCTGGCAGGTGCAATTGGCCAGAGATGGCCAGGAAGCTGTCGACATGTTTTTTGCCAAAGGGGCTGATGTGGTGCTGATGGATCTGCAGATGCCCGTTATGGATGGTTATCAGGCGGCTCTGAATATACGGAGTGCCGAGAAAGGGGGGAACAGCCGGGTCCCCATCATTGCCTTGACAGCCCATGCGCAAACGACACACATGGAAAAATCCTTTGCCAGCGGAATGGATGCTTATCTGACCAAACCGGTTTCCACTCAGGCACTCTATGGTCTTTTGGAACGTTTTTTTAGTGAAGGACGGTAAGCTGAAGTGAAATGGGTGGTAAGGGAAGCAGAGTGGCCAGTATGAACCCTTTGATTAATCGTGATTGGTGTCTTGAACTTGATCGTTTCGATGCGCTTTCCCCACTCAGGGATTTATATACTCTTCCTTTCGGGCAGATCTACCTGAATGGCAATTCTCTGGGGCCTTTACCCAAAGAGACTTCCAACCGTCTGATTCATGTGATCCGTGATGAGTGGGGCGCAGACTTGGTTAAGAGCTGGAACAGTGCCGGCTGGATTGACCTGGCTCAAAAGATCGGCAACAAAATTGCGCGCCTGGTGGGGGCCGGAGAGAACGAATTGATCGTGGCCGACTCCACTTCGATCAATCTCTATAAAGCCCTTTATTCCGCATTGAAAATACAGGGAGTGAACCTTTCAACTCGCCAGATTATCCTCAGTGAAGTGGATAATTTTCCCAGTGACCTGTATATGGCCAGAAGTATTTGCCATGACTACGGGGCAAAATTACAACTGGTAGACGATCCAGGTCAGATAGAAACTGCCTTGAGTCAACAGGTGGCCATAGTTCTTCTGACCGAAGTCAACTACCGAAGCGCATACCTTCATGACATGCGAAGGATTACGTACCTGGCTCATGAAGCCGGGGCTTTGGTGATCTGGGATTTATCACATTCTGCCGGAGCGCTACCGATCGATCTGATGGGCTGTGATGTGGATTTTGCCGTGGGCTGTGGATATAAGTTTCTATGTGGAGGCCCGGGCGCACCAGGGTTCATCTGGATAAATCCCAGATTGGTTGATAAACTCAGCCACCCTTTGTGGGGCTGGCTCAGCCATAATGAGCCATTCAGTTTTTCAACTGGCTATACACAGGCGGCAGGGATCAGAGGCTATCAATGTGGCACTCCTCCGATACTGTCTTTGGCAGCCTTGGAGATGGGTGTTGATACCCTATTGCAGGCAGAGCCTTTGGGTGGAATGGAGAAAATCCGGGAAAAAGCTCAGAAACTGGCAGATCTGTTTATAGCCGGGATAAACGGCCTGGGAAAAGATTTTGATATCTCATTGGTCTCCCCGGAAACAGCTGAAAACAGAGGGTGTCATGTGAGCATACAGTTGAAGGGGAATCTGGCCCAGCACAGTTACGCTGTCATGCAGGCCCTGATTGCCCGTGGGGTGACTGGTGATTTCAGAACCGGGGATCCAAAGCAGTCCAGGCAGCCAGATATCTTACGCTTTGGTTTGACTGCATTGACATTGCGCTTCGTTGATGTGGCCGATGCCCTTGAGCATTTGAAACAGGTGCTGAAGAAGCAGGAGTGGCAATTGCCCCAATATCAAAAAAAACGAAAAGTCACCTGATTTACTTTGAAATATGTTCTTTTACCAGACGATATTGTTTGGGGGTTAAGCCGGTTTTTTCCTTGAACACCCGGTTAAAGTTGGCCATAGAGTTGAATCCAACTTCAAATGCAATGGTGATGATGCTGCGGTTGGAAGATTTTTCCAGTAGCAAAGATTTGGCTTCTTTGATACGGAAGAAGTTGATAAAATCACTGATATTGTTGCCCCAGCAGGCGTTAACCGCATGAGACAAGGTTCCCCGATTAGTCCCCAGAAGATCAGCCAGGTCATCAAGTGTCAAGGTACTCTCCCGGTACAAATACTCATCTTCCATTTTCATGATCAGGCGTTTTACCAGATTTTCAGACTCATCATGCTCTGTGATCAGAACATTTTTTTTCTCTTTAAGATCTGATAACCAATCTAAAATTGCCCTTATTTCTTCGCTGTGCTCAGATTCGATTTGCCGCATCTTTTCAATGTTTCGTTTTTTGATGCGACGCATATAGAGCATTGTTAAGCTGATTGTGAAGAGCGCTATGAAGAAAGTCAGTATCCAGGCCTGGTATTGAAGTTTTTTTGATTTTTCAAAGGCACGATCAAAGCGGTTTTGTTCGTATCTGAGGAGAATAGCCATGATGTCTGCTGAGAGTTTGGGTTTTAGGGCCTCTTGGTCAAGATCGATCAGATCCTGTGAGTAAGTGAGGGCTGATGCAGTGTCATTGGTTTTTCTGCTCCATAAGGCCAGGTCTTTTAAGGTTTCTTTTAATTCCAGTAAAAACTGATGGCTGCTGCAGCGCTTTGCATTTTCGGTTGCCAAATCGATGGCTTTCTGAAAATCACCCTCTTCCCAATACAAACGGGCTTTGGTGATCATAAAGTTGGCGTAGGTAAATTGATCCAGGTTCCATTTGTAATTTTCTTCAGCTTTTTTAAGGTATTCGCGGGTTTTGGGAATATCCCCTTTTTTCAGGGATATACGAGCCAATTGATTAAGGCAGCTTAACTCATACCGGGACATGGCCAGATCAGATTCATTTGCCAACAGCGGTAACTGTAGTGCCCGGGCTTCATGAATAATGGCAATCGCTTCGTCGTATCGTTTGTTTTGTTCCGATAAAGTTCCTTTGTTATGAAGCCATTGCAGATAGCGTTTGGGTTCATTTAACCTGTCAACAATTGATTTCATTCGTTTGTTGTATTGCCAGGCGGTTTCCATATTGCCCAAAAAAGCGCAAGCCTTGGCGATATTACCGAGCACGACAGTCTCAGCCGAAAGGAATTGGTCTTTTTGGTTTTCCAATACCTTCAGGGCCTTGGTGTACAATTCTACCGCTTCAACATAGTGACCGATTTTGGCATAAATATCCGCACAGTTATTCTGATGCTTGGCTACGCCATAGCTATCACCCAGTCGGGAGTAAATATCTTCGGCCTTACGGTAATATTCGATCGCTTTCACGAAAGAGTTGTAGGCAAAATAGAGGATGTTGCCAATTTCAGAGTTGGCTTTGGCTTCACCTTTTTTATCATTGGTTTTTATGGCCAGTTCTCTGCTCTCGAAGTAGAGCTCCATCGCTTTTTCATGATTTCCCAGTCCGATATGCCCCTTGGCTTCGATTTGTTTGCCTTGGATGAAAAGTGCTGTGTTGTTGTCGGCTTTAGCGATTTCGGCAACTTCCTGCCCGATTGATATGTATTTTTCACCAGGTTGGGTGCTGGGCAGGGAGTCGATTTGCAATAAAAGAGGCAGACGATCTTTGCCGGTCAGGCCCTGTAAACGGCTTTCAATTTCATGCAGTTGCTGTTGTTGAGCGAATAAACCAAGCGCAAAAAAAATAAAACAAAACAGGCGGTTCAGCATAATTTAATTATATCCCAGGGGAGGGATCGTTGACTACTTGCTTGATGTGAATTTTTAAATAATTCTTTCCTATTGGTCAAATCAACTTACAAAGTGTAAATCTACAATCTGATAAGAATTATACAGGTCTGCGTGATAAAAGGATTAAAAAGGGAGCATAAAATGGGTCAGAAGCTCAAGTTCGTTATTCTGGCACTGATGCTTAGCCTGGTTTTTATACAGGCAGGATACGCCGCAGTGTACTGGGTGAGTACCAATGGGGCTGCTTCCTGGGCGAATGCGCGTAGTGACACGCCCCTGAGTGGGATGGCCTGTTGCTCACTGACCACAGCCAATGCCAATGTTATTGGCGGAGATACTGTGTTTCTCCGACAGGGGATATACAATTCGGGAGTATATATCCATCCCAGCCACTCCGGTACATCTGACAATAATCAGATTCGATTTCAGGCCTATGACAATGAAGACGTAACCATAACAGAGAGTGCCTATGGCATCCGCCTGAGTGGGCATGCGTATATCTGCGTCAGCGGTATCCGCTTCTTCAACATTCGGATCTTTTTCTATATACGGGCGGCTTCTCATCATAACCGCATTGGCTATTGTCAGTTTGATACCCGGCACCCCAATTCAGGTTCATGGCAGGGAGGGCTCATATTTGAACAGTCCACCCATAACCACATTCATGATTGCACCTTCTTTCGCTGGGCTTATGATACTTACAGCGCCCATCGGGGTGGTTTGCTGGATATTGGCAACAGTGGTCAGGGCGATGAAGACGCAAGTTATTACAATCTCATCGAAAGAAATGTCTTTGCCTATGGTGGTCACCATACCATTGGCATCTATAGCAAGTACAATGTCATCCGGGACAATTATACCCATAATGAGACCAACGCCGCCAATTGGAATTTCGAAGGCTATCGTGCGGCCTTGACTGAGGGAACACATGCGGGTTATTGCCTTTATGAAGGAAATCGTTTCGCTTACGCAGGTGCCTCCGGGCTGGCGCTGAGATCTCAAAAAAATATCATCAGACGCAATGTTTTTTGCCGCAATGGCAGTGGCGCCATCCAGGTGGTGTCCAATATCGCCGGTGTTGATCATGCGGACAATAACCATATATATCACAATGTTTTTTACCAGAACGGATATCAGCCGGATTACATCAATTTTCGTGGTGGTATCTACTTCTCAAGCTGGAGTGGACAGAGTCCCGTCGGAAACGTGATTAAGAACAACATATTCTTTGATAATCGGGATGGCTGTATTCGATATGATGGCACCGTGACGGCGCAGATTATCCAAAGTAACTGGGAACAAAACGGAAATGATCCGGGTTTTTCTGATCTTTCAGGAGGAGATCCGGAAGATGATACGCGGCCTGACCTGCATCTGAATGCTGGCAGTGATGCCATTGATGGCGGATCATCTCTTACCACCATTATGTCCATTGCGGGGACAGGCACTCAGTTTATTGTTGCGGATGCCCGATATTTCACGAATGGGTGGGGCATAGACACGGTAGCCGGTGATGAGATTCAACTGGCCGGGTGTAGTCAAAAGGCCCGTATCATAAATGTGGAATATGAAAGCAATCGTTTAACGCTTGATACCCCGGTAACGTGGACCCAGGGCCAGGGGATCTCCCTGACTTACCATGGAAATGCACCAGATCTGGGGGCATACGAACATGAAGTCGGGGAACCTGTTCTGAGAATCACTTCACCCAATGGCGCTGAAATCTGGCGCCGTGGTGAACAACGCACCATCAGCTGGACAAGCAATGGAATTGAAGGCAATCTGACGATTGAATTGCTGCAGAGCGACAGCGTGGTGGGTACTATCTCCAGCGCTGTGCCGGTGTCGGCGGGCGCCTTCACCTGGATGGTGGGACGGCTGGAAAATGGGTCATACACGACCGGTTCCAATCTTAAAATCCGTATCCGTACCCCCGGCGGATCTGTTTCTACGTCGATGGGGCGACGCTTGTCTGCGCGCTGATGTTTGAAAATCAGAACGATAGTGCCTTAAATGAAGAGGACCTTGGGCATGAAATCTTTATAGGACCGCATCCAAGTTTTTTCAATTCCACACTAGATACCATAAAAAGTATATGAAAAATGCATAATTATAGGGAAAACTTTGTTCAAAATCATTCTTAACAATCCGGTAGGTACTTCAAAAATCAATGTGTTAATTCTGCATTTATGAAAAGTCACAATGAGGAAGAGAATAAAGGGAAAATCATTACGGTAAAAAAAGTAGTTTTATTAGCCGGTGTTTTTTTTACAGCCTTTCTGAACGCCCAGAC
>Ga0105099_10002693_pt1 | contig 10474 bp, 11 predicted proteins | sample PPLLak3cmMay2015_2_FD_79138 | JGI IMG/M metagenome (GOLD analysis project Ga0105099, IMG submission 79138) | Freshwater sediment microbial communities from Prairie Pothole Lake near Jamestown, North Dakota, USA - PPLs Lake P8 Core (1) Depth... | ecosystem: Environmental > Aquatic > Freshwater >...
AATCATCTTTATTTACGACGTGATGGTCTTTTTCTTGATGCTATTAAAGAATTCAAAAAAGCAGGTGGTACTCACTTTGTTTTATGTCAATATCCTATGCCACATATAGTTTTAAAAGAAAAAAGCTATAAATCATGTTATCGTCAAACACTTGAAATGGCTGAGGAAATACGCAAAAATATTGACATTGGAGTTTTTGTAACAGTAGGTCCATATCCAGTTGATTATCTAAATCTTATTGAGAAATTTGATAGATATAAAGTAATTGAAATAATGAAAAAAGGAATGGATGAAGCAGCAGAACTTTGCAAAGAAGGTAAATGTATTGCAATTGGTGAGATAGGACGACCTCATTTTCCAGTTGATGAAACAGTTATCATGGATTCAAACGAGATACTTTTATATGGTATGCAAAAAGCAAGAGATGTAAACGTTCCTGTTGTTTTGCATACTGAAAGTACTACGCCCCAGTCTTGTAAAGAATTTGTAGAGATGGGTAAAAAAGCGAGTCTTAAAAATGATAAAATTGTTAAACATTTTTCGCCACCTTTAATTTTTGAAGATGAAAATTATGGTCTTATGCCTTCAGTTATTGCAAGTGAAAAAAATATATTAAAAGCAATTAAGAAAGGTACTAGATTTATGCTTGAAACAGATTATATCGATGATCTTAGTAGACCTGGTGCTGTTTTAGGGCCTAAAACCATTCCTTCCAAAATGTTATCATTTCTTGAAAAAGAAATCATTTCAGAGGATCAGATATATAAAATTCATAAGGATAATCCTGAAAAAACGTATGATATCTGCTTAAATTGATAAGGATTATTAACAAGTAGGCTATTTCGAACTTTAAGGTAGGTATGTATAATGAATGCTAAAAGAAAATGGGATATTAGAACAATACTTCTTGGTTTAATTATTGCAGTGATTGCAATTGCTGTTGTATTTGTAATATTTACACCACCTGCTGAAAATACTGAAGAAACACCTTCAAACGTAACAGTTCAAGGAATCTCGCAAAACAAAGGCACGTATGTTGGAAAAAGAATATCTGTTGAAGGATTTTATTATAGCTCACTTGATGAACCATGTTTGATACCTGCTACTACTGTTTCAAATCCAAATCCTACTATATGGATTAATTTAGATGAGGCTTCTTTAAACTTAGCTAAACAAGCAGCAAATATAACTGTTAGTGATAATCTTAAATATCGTGTTGTAGGTGTTTTAGAAGAAGTTCCTTTACCAATTGGTTTTGATGTCAAAATCATAGTAGAAAGTATAAAAGCAGTATAAAATAAATTTTTTTCTCATTTTTACATTTTGACTTTTTAACACGAAGATTTTTTATATTATTCCTTTTAAAGCTTATACATCAGGTGGAAGATAAGATGGTGGAAAATAATAAGGATAATACTGAAAATACTACTTCTAAACAAAGGAAAAGTAGAAAGTTAATATCAATTGCTATAATACTCATACTTATATCATCAATATTTTTGTATCTTAATTTAACTAATTATTTACCTTTTTTAAGTGAAACAAAACAACCTGTGGGAGATATTGAACTGATAAATACTCAAAAATACATAGAAGAATATCCTGAACTTGGAGAAATGCCAAATCTTGATAAAATAAAATACAAGGCTTGGAAGACAGATTCAACAGTTGAACAAGTAATTGATTCATATAAACAAGATTTATCAAAAGGCGGATATAACCTGCAGTATGAAAATACAATAAAATTTGATGGAAAAGAATACTATGTTTTAGGTTATCTTAAAGGCCTTACTGCAGTTGGTATATTAATTTCTTCAGATACAAACCTTGACGATGATTACGACTCAGAAGTATTATATGCAACAGGAAACGCTCTTGATTTTAAAGAAATACTAGATTGGTATAAATCTCAATAAAAAAATAGATTTTTTATCCTATGTACTTTAATTCTTCGCCTTTTTCTTTAGACATCCCTTCAATTTCTTTTAATTGATGAGCGATATGTTCTATTTCTTTTGCTTTTTTCTCAAGTGCTGAAAGATTCACTTTAATGTTTGTAACTTTCATAAGCACGTTTAAAACTGCTTTTGCACTTTTAGGATCAACTAAATAACCTGGTGTTTCACCCATAAGACAAGCACCTTGCAAACCACGTAGTTTACCAAGACCTAGCAGTAATCCACTTGCTCCTACTATTCCTCCACCAGGTTCATTTTTCTTAAAAATAGCACCATATTTTTTCATGGGTTTAACAAGAGATATATCCGTTGTAGCACAAAGTACTTTTGGATCTTCTATCTCATATCCAAGTCCATAGCCGCCAAGTGTGTACATTTCCTTAACGCCTAAATCTTGTACGACATCTAGTATTTTTTCTACAAGCTCATATTGACCTTGAGAAGATAAACCCTGATAATCTCCTGTAAGCAGTATTAAATCACGCTGGTCTTTCTTTTTTGCTTTCCAGTAAAAAAACTCGTTGTTAACAAGTTTAATAGTACCATCTGTATTTATAAAAACCTGGGGTGGGAAATCTTTACAATGAAGCTCAGCAAATTTTGTAGCATTAATTGCTTCGATAATATGTTCGGCTGCTAGTTTTCCAACATTTCCAATGCCTGGTAAACCTTCTATAAAAATTGGATTTTTTAATTTAGGTTTTTTGCCTATAAATCTAATATCTACGTATTGCATATTTATCACTTTTTTTGGGATTTTTTTAATTCCCTTCTATATTTACCATAGTTATCTTGTGGTGAAAACCTTGGAGGATTTTTCATAATGGATTTACTATCGCATCTATGGCAGTTTTCATCTAATGTGTAATCGTTACAGTTTTTACAATAAAGAATTTTGCTCATTTAATCCTCAAGTTTACGATGAAACTCGCATTCTCCTTTGTACTGTTTAATATAATCTTGAATTTTTTCAACTGCTTTTTTAAGTTGATCTTCTGCGATTTTATAATCAGGTGCTTTTACTGTTATAATATAATTTGGAGCACCTATATATTTAGCCCTAATCTCTACGTCTTCATATTCACTTTTTTCAGATTCAACTAAAGCATTACGAATATGTGTTATACCATCTGGAACCCAACAGGTAAGTTTAATGTATCCTTTTATATCGACAAAAGGAATTGCTATGTTTGATTTTGCAATTTCTTCAAAACTTTTTAACCAGTCGCCTTTAAAACCTTCCTTGTCAAAGTTTTCGATATCATATGCTGCTTCTTCAAAAGCTGCGTACAATGTACCATATTTTTTAATAAGCTCTTTTCCAAAAGCATCATAACACTGATCAGTTGTCTTACCGATTTGTTTTGCAACCATCTCAAGAAGCTTTTTTGATTTCTGGTGATTTTTCCATTCTTGAATTTTATCTCTTTTTTGATGCTCGTTTACTCTTTTTAAAGAAAGATCGATATGTTGTTTATGTGTATCAACATTAGTAACCTTGCAGACAACTTTCTGTTTCTCTTTTATATGATTTCGTATACGTTTAACCCATCCAGTTGCAATTTCTGCAATATGAATAAAACCTTCTTTACCAGGATATTCATCAAGATTTACAAAAGCACCAAAATTCTGAACTTTAACTACAGTTCCGACGACAAGTTCGCCTTCATCAGGGTACTCTTTTTTAATCATAATATACCCTTATTCTACAACCTCTAAAACTTCGCCTTTTATCTTTGCTTTTCCACCAGTAGGCAACGCAAGTTTACTGCCACAAATGTGACAAGAAACCGCAGTACTTGCCTTGTCGAATAAAACTTGTTCATTTTCGCAGTCTTTACAGCGAACTTTTATAAATTTACTCTTAGGTTTTTCCATAATTACTCACTAATCTCTACTTTTTTAGCCCTTAAACTCGGAGGCTGGGTACTTTTTTTACATTCAACACAAGTATACTTAAGGTTAGCTCTGCGCGTAGTTTTTTCACGTCCTTCAGGTTTTGGCCTGGGGAAACCACGATATCCACTTGTTACACGACGGAAACGACGCTGACCTTTCTTAAGCTCACTTGCTTTTCTTTTTTTAATTCTATGAACCTCATGTATGGTATGCTTTTTACATGATGGGCAGTATCTTTTGATCTTACGTGGTCTTAACATAGCTAAACTCCTTTAAATCAGACTCTCAGAGTGAAAACGTAATAAGGAAGTAATATATAAAATATAATGCTACAATTCCAGTTTTTCAACAACTTTTCTTTTTGTAAGCATTTCTTGCATATCTTCAGGTAAAGAAACAATATCATTTTTCTTAAGATTATAGTTTTTAGCATCTGTTCCAACAAACGTTGGCATATCCTTTATAACACGTGTTATAGGATTTAAATTATTATTTTTTAAAATTTTTATTTCATTTTCGTTTTCATCTTTTTTGTTTACTTCTTCTATTTTTGTTTTAGTTTCTTGTTCTGGCTCTACTTTTTTTTCATCAAATGTTTTTTTATTTTCCAGTACTTTACCGCGAAATGTATTAATTAAATCAAAAATTGAATCAAAAAAAGCTCTTTCAACACCTGCCATGCTTTTAAGGTCCAGGCTTGCGCCACGAGCCTTTGAAATCGCTGTCAACAAAATCTTTTTTTCACGCTGCTCGTAAATATTAATAATAATCTTTTTTGTGTTTACAATTTCTTCTTCTAATAGTTTTTTCTTATGCTCGTCAGATTCAGAATTAAGACGGATATTTAAATCCAAAAAATATTTTTCTAAATCCGTATAAAAATCATCATCTAAATCAGTTAAAACAGGAGAATTTTTCTCTAGTTGCTGAATTTTTCTCAGGAGTCTATAACTGATCTCTTCGTTTGTCATAAAAACTATTTCCCCAATAAACCAAAATGAACAACTATGTTAAATAATATTTCCAATGCCTCTACCAATTAAAAAAACTGCAAGATATGTAGGTATATTATAACTCCCTGGTTTTAAATCAAAATTTTTGTTTTTCATCTGTATACTAAAATCGTTTAAAACATCAAATTCAACTTCTTCTTCAGATAAAACTACTGATTTTTGCAAAGGATTAAAATCTAAAAGTTCATCGAGTTGTATTTTTTCAACTTTAAAGCCTGTTTTACCATGAAGTGAACCAGGAAGCCTAATTAGTCTTTTAACATCACAGGTAACAGGTTCATCTGTTTCACCCGCACTCATTGAAACCGCGGTTTTTCTTAAGGCATTATTTAAAAAAAACTTACGAATGGTTTTAGATTGATCAAGACGACCTTCTTTAATTCTTTGAACACGCTCATCAGATAGATCAGCAAGTAAATGCTCTGTATCACTTTGTTTAACACCATATTCTTGAAGTTTTTCTAAAGGCTTATCGCTTTTTTTTATTTCTTCAACGATTTCAATAATGCCACGGCTTATACGTCCTTTCCAACCTGGTTCATCTGGTTTTGGCATCTTTAAAGATTTACTACTAGGGATATTTCTTCCTCTTATCTGTATTGTACTTGTTATTTGTTCATGAAAAACAATTGAATCATAGATATCTCTACCAGTTATATAATCCACAATTTCTCTTCTCTCACTGCTGTCAAGACATAAAACCGCTGGGTCTTTTACATGACAATGATAACCACGTCCACCACTAAAATAAAGCTCGATATATTTTTCCTTAAAACCAAAATCACCTATTAAAAAATCAAAAACAAGCTTGTAAAACTCTTTTTTAACAAGATCTAGTTGTTTTGTGTAGCTAAGTTTATCAGCATTAGGTAAATGATCTGAATCAAGATCAAAAATAAGCTCGGCACCCATCCAATCTTTTTCTTGCATAGTAGGTGCATCAGGTGTTTTGTAATAAGCAGAAGAATAATATGCATGAAGAGGTACATTTTCGTTTATAAAACTATTAAACTGGTCTTTTTTATCAAAACCAATATGGCGCATCATACCTCTGCCACCAAAAAAGACAAATGCATACTCCCTTCTAACAAAGCGATCTGGAAGAATAATTTTACTAGATGTATAATACTTGCTAAATCTGTTTTTAACAAACTCAGCAGATTTCTGGGAAATTGAAAACTTATTCATTTTTTTACAAAACATAAATAGATTATCATACTTTAATTCTTTATCAAAATTAATCTTTAAAATACTATATTTTCATAAGATAAAGATTTATCAAATATAAAATAATACAGGTAATGCGATGAAAAACATAATAGAAGACGAACTAATGTCATCAACTGTTATAAAAAATCCAAATGTACTAGATTTTGATTATGTACCAGATGAACTTATACATAGAGACGAACAACAAAAAATGCTTGCTCAAATGTTTAAAACACTGCTTTCAAATGTTTCACAAAACGCAATAATAAAAGGACCTGTTGGAACCGGCAAAACACTTATTGCAAAAAAATTTTGTAACACTTTAGTAAATATGGCAAGAAAACAAGGAAAAACCATAGAATATGTGCATATAAACTGCAGAAAAAGAGCAACAGATTCAATGGTATTATTAGGTGTTCTTAATCATTTTGATCCTAGATTTCCTGATAGAGGTTTTTCATTACAAGAAATGCTTCAAGTGTTAAAAAAACAATTAGTCAAAAGAAATGCACAACTACTTTTAGTTCTAGATGAAGCAGATGCACTTCTTAAAAAAAGTGGTACAAATCTTATATATAATTTAACGCGTTTCTCAGATGAAAAAGCAGCAGAAAAAACACCGGTATCCCTCATTTTGATATCACAAAAAGATATACTACCATTTTTTGATGCCGCATCAATTAGCACTTTTAAAAGAAACAACATACTTAAACTGGATAAATACACAAGAGACGAACTATATGATATAGTTTTACAAAGGGTAAATCTAGCATTTCATAATGGTACAGTAAACCCTGAATCAATTGATCTTTTGGCAGATATCTCTTCAGAATGGGGTGATGCACGCTTTGCAATAGAGCTTTTGTGGAAATCAGGAATTGCTGCTGATAATCAGCATATACAAAACGTTAAACCTGAGCATGTAAGAGCTGCAAAAGCAGAGACTTATTCTATTGTTACTGAAACTAAACTTAAAAACCTTGAAAAACATCAACTGTTGACACTTTATGCTATTGCAAAAAGACTAAAAAAAGATGAAACAGCTTATGTAAATACAGGTGATGCAGAAAAAACATATATGATAACTTGTGAAGAATATAATGAGAAACCAAGAACTCATACAATGTTTTGGAACTATCTAAAAGAAATAGAAGGTGCAGGATTTATTAATATAAAACCCTCTGGAAAAGGACACCTTGGAGCAACGCAACTAATATCACTTCCAGATATACCTGCAGAGATAATGGGTGATAAAGTAAAAGAAATTTTAAAATAAAGTTTTATAAAAGTTACAATTTTTGTTTAAAGGACAATTATTACAAATCGGCTTTTTTTTACAGTAATCTTTTGCAAGTTTTACAATTAATGCATGAAACTCATTATATATATTTACCAAATCTTTTGCTTTAAAATTTTTATTAAGATCTTTTTCAAAAAAATTCTGTATATCATCATAAAAAAATTTTGTTTTAAGCGGGATTCTTTCACAGAGCCTTTTAGTATATGCATCAACTACAAATATAGGTTTATTACCTGCATATAAAAGTATAGAATCAGCAGTTTCAGGACCAATTCCATTTAATGATAAAAGCTCGTTTCTAATTAATTTTATTTCTCTATTAAAGAATTTATCTAAATTAGAATTAAAATTATTTCTTAAATAATTAGATATTATTAGTAAACGTTTTGCTTTCTGGTTAAAAAAACCAGATGGTTTTATAGTTTCTTTCAAATAATCAAAATCAGCATCTATTATATTTTCTATATTTAACATATTATTTTTTTTAAGATTTATAATTGCTTTTTCTACGTTTCCCCAAGCAGTATTTTGTGTTAGAATAGCACCCACTATTATCTCAAAGCGAAAATCACTATCATTTTTTTTATGATATTTTTTGTCTACTGGCCACCAGTTTTGCTTTGCAAATTTTTTGTATAATATTTTGTAAATATATGTTGGTTGCATTTATTAATCTCAAAAAAGGTGAAAACAAAACTAAAATAAGAAACCTTTTAATTTTTTTAATAATTTAGAACATTATTTTAACAAAAGGTATATTACATAAAGTGATAAATATGATGCAAAATGGTAACCGTTCGTTGGATGAATATAGAATTCTGGAATCAAATCTACATAGAGAACTTGTTAACTGCTGTAGAAAATATCTAAATGAGTTGGGAATAGTTTCAATTGTAGGGCTTATTGAAATTGTAAAGCAAGATGTGGTAGAGCTTGAAAAAGCAACCAAAACCTATGTAGAAAGAGAAAATGATGAAGTTTCACAAAATTAGATATAAATTACTTCTTTTTTTACTATTTTTTGTAATATGATTGTTATTTAAAATTATAACAATTTTTATATAGGGACAACTGTTTTGATATTTCAAAATTCAAATAAAAATAAGTAGGGTGAGACGGAGAGAATATCTTATTGTGATAGAGAGAATAATGTAAATTATTGGTGGTGAACGATAGAATGGAAAATAAAAATAGAAATAAAAATAAAATTTTGACGCTGTTGATAACAACCATTTTGATATTGTCTTTGTTAGTATTTATGCCGGTTATAAGTGCTGGTTCTGCAACCTGTTCAAGTGTTACGCCTAGTTATATCTCGACTAACAGTGCATTAACAGCTATGTTAAAATTAGTGACGTATGCTGGTGTTGGAGGAGAGAGGCTAAACCAGGTAAACTTGTCTTTTTCAGGATCTGGATTTGATAATGATGATTTACTTGGTTTAAATGCTACTGGGACCTCTGGAATTTATATATATAAGGATGATGGAGATGGAAATTTTGAGACAGATGGTTCTGATTCAAGATTAACTCTTTTAGCACAACCAATTTGGATCGGGGGTGCATCAAATACTACATTGGAACCAGATTATGCGTTAGGTCACACTTTTTTTATAGTTATACAAACCTCTGGAACTCTTGATGACACAGATGTTATTAATGTTACGATTACTGGAATGTTGAATAACTCAGTCCCTCGTTCCTCTATTACGTTACTAGGCACTTCAACAGCAGAAACAACTGCAGATATTGTTGATCCCGTTTGTCCAGATGCTGTTATTACATCTCCTAATGGTGCAGAAATTTGGTCTGGTACTCATTCAATTACTTGGAATAATGCATCTATTACTGATAGCCATCTTGGATCTACACCAATAACTCTTAAGTATAGCAAAGATGGTGGTACAACTTGGACCAATATCGCTACAAATCAAATAAATGATGGTAGTTATTCATGGGATACAACAACTGCTGGCGGAGATGATTTGGATTATAAGATTAATTTAACTGTTACGGATCAAGCAGGTAGAACTGCTTATGATGTTTCAAACGCCACATTTAGAATTGATAACACAGCACCAACTTGTCAAATTGTGTATAATTTATCTGATACATATTTTGCTGCAGGGACTGCTATTAAGATTTATGGTAACTTTACTGAAACTGGTTCAGGTATGGATAACACTACAGTAACAATTCAAATCGCAGCAGCAGGAAATGGTGATCTTGTTGAAACAAGTATGACTAAAACAGATTTTACTCATTATTATTATAATTGGACTATACCTGTAGGGGATGATGATGACGGTACCTTCACTGTGACCGTCAATGGAAGTGATAACGCAACAAATTCAGTATCACAAACTAGTTCAACAAAAAAGATAGATAACACCGGACCAACAACTACAATTGGTGTTCCGATATCTGGGAATTGGTATGCATCAATGAATGCCATTAGTGGTACTGCAAATGATGGTACAGGCGCCGGAGTTAACACAGTAAATATTACAATCTATAACCAAACCTCAGGCGAATACTGGAACTTTAGCGGTACACCTGGGTGGGCTCCCGGAGTTAACTGGACGACTGCAACTGGTAGAACTTCCTGGTCAAAAACAACAAGTTCTGTTACCTGGTTTAATGGTTCAACCTATATCATTAATGCAACTGCAACAGACAATGTAAGTAATATCGGATCAGCTGATAGCAATACGTTTTATTATGATGATAATGATGTAATTTCATCTGTTACACAAATAGATCCTTATTGGAAAACAGCTACTCCGTTATTAATTGATTTCACTGCAAGTGACTCAGGTAGTGGTTTAAACAATGTTGTTTTGTATTATAGATATTCTTCAGATAATGTAACTTTTGGAAGTTGGGTAACTTTTGGATCAGCTGATACAACGCCATGGGATCCAACACCTTGGAGTTTTACATTCACAAATGGGAGTGGTTTCTATGAGTTTTATACGAAAGCAACTGATAATGTATCAAACACAGAAACAAAAACTACAAATGATACAATTTGTGGATATGATCCTGATGCGCCAACTGGGATTATTACTCTTCCAATTAATAATGAATATTATA
>Ga0105099_10002694_pt1 | contig 10470 bp, 8 predicted proteins | sample PPLLak3cmMay2015_2_FD_79138 | JGI IMG/M metagenome (GOLD analysis project Ga0105099, IMG submission 79138) | Freshwater sediment microbial communities from Prairie Pothole Lake near Jamestown, North Dakota, USA - PPLs Lake P8 Core (1) Depth... | ecosystem: Environmental > Aquatic > Freshwater >...
ACGGTTGCTCTTCCGGTAACGCCGCAACCACCTTAAAATCGTGCTGCGTTTCAGATATCGCTTGTCGGAACAGGGGATGTTCCATTCCTTTTCGCACAGACGCGCTATGACCGCAGCCTGTTCTCCGCGATTGGGCCTGATCCCGTTCACCAACTCGTGAATAACCCCAAAACGAAAGATGCCTATTTCCTTTTTCTGTTCTTCGTTCATAAAATCCTCCTTTTGGTTTTAGTTTCCGATGAATACAAGAGGTCTAAACCAAAAGAAAGAGCACGCTTCGGTAGGCAAGTTAAAAGCAGAAAGGGCCGGCAGATTAAATGGACCGGCTGACCGGGATTTGACCCAAAGAAATCAGCCGGTCAAAGGCCGCGATCAAGTTTTCTTGAAAGGTATTGTCGAACCAAGCAGCGGTTTTTCTGCGAAGCGCCAGAAGCCAATGTCTTTGCCGGCTTTTGGATAATCCCGGTCCCCAGCGCCCGGTTGCGAGCCGGTCATGTAAGCGGGAACGGACGGTTTTTAGGAAAGCCTGAAACCTTGGAAAATAACCGCAAGGTTTCAAACGGATCATGCATCGGCAATGAGGGCAACGATAGCGCCTTAGCCATAACCCATCCAAGGCCTCGTCAAAATAGGCCCATACAAAGCCATGACCCCAGACCCCTTTGGCGCCGCAGCGGGGACAGGTTTCAGGTTTCGGCCAGGGATAGTTTTTGCCTAATTGTAAAATTTTCTTGATTTCAACTGCAATTTGCCATATCACGGATTTACACTTTTAGGTTTTAGGGACTTTTCATGCCCCTTAAATCAAGAAGGGCGGTGCTCTAACACCGCCCTTCTTTTTTAAACATAAAAAAAAGGGCCCCTACAAAGGCCCATCTATTTCGCAAATCTGTTCCTTCTTGTCAATTTATTCCGGCAATTATTACCGTTTTCATGTGCATTTATTCTGGGATTCTACACTTGCATGAAAACGCCTAAGCCTTCATCTAGATAACGACTTTCTTTTCCCCGGCTGGGAGCAATCACGTGGGTTAGCTCATGAACGATAGATGGACCTCTTCCTCTAATTTCACGAGGGCCTTTTGAATCCCCTCGAATACGATTTGCCGGAATTGTTATCTCGTTATTCTTGGTTATCCGGGGAATATCATATTTATCGTTTATAAAGATATTAATTCTTCCCTGCCTGTATTTTTTGGAAAGATAGTTTTCAATATCTTCGAAAGCCTTTTCAGCCTGCTCCGTGAAATTTTGGGCCATTTCGGGCGATATGTTTTCATATGTGATTACGAGATGTTCAGTTTTTATACGCTCACTTTTCGCAAAAGCATCACTGCAGAACATAAGTACCAAAAGAGAAAATGTAACAATTGTTATTTGCATAAACCCTCCTTTTCCCGCTTTTTTATAGTTGACTGATTTCTTTCGTTTCAGGACCTTCACTTTTCAAGGACGGTGCCTTAGGGACGTTTTGAGCTGTCGTTACATGATCTGATAGAGCAAAATGTTCTCATTCTCCGGTTTGCTGGTTTATTGTTTCTGGTTTCTGATTGTGCCTGCCAAAAAGTATGTTAACATATTGATTCCTGAGAAGTAACTCGAATTTCGTTGAGACAGTTGAGTAAAAAGCACAAGATGTTGTGTTTTTATCGGCAATTGTATTTCGATTCCTTGCTATATGTGGTATCTATTTTCTCAAAATCGACTTACTTCTCACGTATCACATAGTCAGGGCCGTCCCTCATTCCCACAAAGCCTTTCTCAACCCGAAATCGTTGAATTTTAGGCCAATTTTGGGAGAAAATTTAACACTCCTACTCAGCTGTCATTGCAATGATCAGTCTGAAACGAAATGTTAGACGGTTTACAGAACCATTAATTCGTTTCAGCCATATCTGTTTCTATGCACATATAAACTATCGCAGAAACTCTTCAAGAAACGGATCTATCTCACGATTTAGTTCATCATTCGGAATGCGATGCCCTGCATTGGGAAAAATCTTCATTTTGAATACGATGCCATTTGCTTTAAGTTTTTCAGCAAATGCCTCAGCCTGCTCTACCGGAATCGTTTCATCACGCGCACCATGAAGCAAGAGAACTGGAGACTTGATATTTTCTACATGATAGATGGCCGAACGACTTTTGAAAGCCTCAGCTGAAGTACCCCCCTCCTTCTTAATGTTGCTATTCATGATAGAGTCCGGTGTTGGATACCATTTGAAAAAGTCATAAACTCCAGCGCCCAGGACCACCGCAGCTAATTTTTGATCTCGAGTTGCCACCATACTAGCAACGATAGCTCCTCTACTGTAGCCATAAATTGCCAGTTTATCCGGTTTAATGAAAGTTTGTTTTCGAAGAAAATTTATCGCAACCAAAACGGCCTCCTGCGTGAAAGGCCCACAATAGTCTGGAGGACCACTGGAATTACCATAACCAGGCAGGGAGATAACCGCAGTCACATAACCTTGACTTACCATTTTTCCTAAAAAGCCCGCCTTAACATATGATTCGCCTCCATCCCTGACCTTTATCTGATGGCCGTGAATTAATAAAACGGCAGCATACGGACCATCTCCCGATGGCTTAGTCCAGAAAAGTTCCACCTTCTTATTGCTGTTATTGTCATACGAGAGAAACTCTCTATTGATGACCCATCCCTGTGGATCGGTGAGTGGTCCCTTTTCTATTGCAGCACATGTAGCAATTCCGAAAAGCAAGAAAAAAACCAGAACTGCGGAGAATCTTCTGTGCTTTACACATGTCACAAACATTGGACTCCACATCTTTATCCCTCCTTACCGACGTCTACAATGTTTATATGGTTTCTAACTCTCCCCTACCCGCTTTCCCAAATTTATCCTTCAATTATCAAAAAATTTACGTAAAAATCAGCCGACGCTGTAGTGATCGGCTGTGATTTTAGGTTCTGAACTATCGTTACATGATTAGAGAGTGCAAGATGTCCGCATCCTCTGGTTTACCGGTTTATCGTTTCTGGTTGTGCCATCAAAAAAAGCATGTCAACCTATCCAACTACATTATCTCTGTAACCACAAAACACGTTAAAGGGCTATCGTTACATGATCTGATAGCGCAAGATGTCCTCATCCTCTGGTTTGCTGACTTATCGTTTCCGGTTTATGGTTGTGCTGAATAAAAAGTATGTCAACATAGCCAGGGCCGTCCCTCATTCCACTTAAAATCTTTTTACGCTCCAATATTTTTTATATCCCTCATGACACTTAGGACAAACAAAGTCGACAATATCTCTTTCATAAGGAGTGTTGACTTTTTCATTGTTGTACAGGTGCCCACCATGATTTGGGAAATTTATCTTAGCAATTTCGATATATGAAAGCACGTAGACGCTTTCCCCATATACTTTTATATGCTCTGGATGCATTTCACATTTGTGAATTTCACATAATGGTGTTGAACCCTTATGCCCAGTGGTCAAATCAATTGCAGCACACCCCAAGATGAGCATTAAAGAAATAATAATAAATATAATTTTCATTCTATTCATTTTCATGTTTCCAGCGTCTCCTGAATGTCTTCAGGTCTTTGGAGGACTTGGGGACATCCTGAACTATCGTTACATGATCTGAAAGAGCAAGAAGTCCGCACCCTCTGGTTTGCTGGTTTATCGTTTCTGGTTTATGGTTGTGCTATCTAAAAAGCATATCAACATAGCCAGGGCCGTCCCTCATTCCTTTTGTCCATATTCCACTATTACCTCTTATCAATTTTTAGTGGATTTGCTGTATTTTTTTAATTGCAAATATTCCATTAATCCAGGGTGGATACGAAGCTTTTCAGCTTGAATATCAAACGTTGTCTTTTCGTCATAATACTTATATGAATACTCTGAACCGCCATAGCCCCCACCACCAACACGGTAGAAACCTATAACAGAGAATTCGAATAGGAATTTCAAGAAATCATTTGGATCACTTATCGTCAATTGCGACCGTCTTTTATCAAATGCATCAATAAAATCTTTTTTTTCAAATTGAAGAAAACCGATATCCCTAAAAACGTCTAAATACTTTTCATATTCGGGAAGATGCTTATGAATTTCATCATCAAGTTCATCAATAAAATACCGGCTATAAAGGTTTTTCGATTTATTGATGTCTTCATTGTTAAACTTTTCTTCAGAAGAGATATTGTCTTTATAAATTTTTAATATTTCATTGCAAAATTGAATAATGTCTCGTGGTCTTAAAAAAGTTCGATCTATGATATGCTGATACTTTTCCTGTCTACCCGTCATTTTTTTTGTTTCATCAAACACATCATCCCATTTTACTAATTCTCCTTCTTTTTCTTTTAATAACGCAGTAAATCTATTCTCCATAAGCTTCTTAAGAGTATGAGAAGTTCTTTCCGTGTCCCATTCAATGTAACTAATGTGATTACTCGTTATTTTATTTTTATCTTCAAAATGTAACAAATTGTATATATCATTTCGAAGAAATACAATTACATTTAAAGATAAATTATTTTCTTTTGCTAAAAGATTTATATTTCTTGATGCTAAAATAAGGCCCGTTAGTCTTTCTTTATAATCTGAACTATTTGGATCGAAACCCAGATCAAGTTCATCGAAAGCTAAGTAATATTTATTTTGCGGATTTAGTGTTTTCATAATAATTTCTGACAGATTCTTATTAACATCCTGAATTATAATAGGCAGATGTTCAATCGGTAAAAGTCCAGGTTTTATTTCTCCTTTCAATGCACCCCAATTAATTCCGAATGAAGGACTCAGCTTTAACACCTTTGATGGTGTAAATATTTGAGTGACATCTATATCTTTTGATCCATAAGTATCAATAATGAATTTCTCTATACTTAACGAGGATTCAAAGCATATCTCATTGAAAGGAATTGAATTATCCTGATTTAAAATAATTTTTGACAATGTCAATAATATTAAATACTTCCAGCTATGCAGGTATCTATCCTGTTCCGGAACACCTATCACCTTTTGTCTTTCATGATAATGCCAAGGATAATCTGAAAATGTATGACCATATGTAAAAATATTAGACGCTCTTTGAGTAATAATTTTTTTAAAGATAGCAGTTTTTCCGCTACCCTTTTTCCCAATTATTAGAAATTTTTTAAAATTAGTTGCATCGAGAAATGCTTCATGTTCTTCAAATGCATCCAATAGAATACTATCATTGTCTGCATCAATAGAACCGAATGATTCAATACTTTTTATTTTTTTCATATATTTTTCTTCTATCACGCTCCGTGTCCGAAAGGCTCCTGCCACGCGCTACCTTGTCACCTTGAAAATAGAAATTAACTTAGCAAACATAGCGGAATTTTTTATTCCAAGGACTGACACCATGCTTTTTGGGGATGCATTTCGTGCATTTTGTGTATTTTGTGTGTATTTTGGTATTTTAGGGACATTCTGAACTATCGTTACATGATTTGATAGAGCAAGAAATCCGCTTCCCCTGGTTTACTGGTTTATTGTTTCTGGTTTATGGTTGTGCCTGCCAAAAAGCATGTCAACATAGTCAGGGTCGTCCCTAGTTACTAATTACTTTGTTCTGCAACTAATTCTCTGCGTATTCCGACATCTCTTTGAGAAGCTCAAGCATCTTATGAACGGTGTTTTGTTGTTCTTTCTTAAGATTGTCCCAGATTACAGGGTCTGGCTCACCAATTGTTGAAATCCAGCCTTTGAAATCGCGCAGCGTAGTGTTTGACTCAAGAAAGAGTTTGTAAGACCGGTTCCGAAATTTGTCTACCATTAGATCACCAGACGAATACGTCGCGACTTGATTAAGAAGTTCGATAATGCCAAAAGACTCGCCCCGTTCACCTGGTGTGCCAGGTGTATAATGAAAGGTTGATGCGGCTTCGGAAATCCTATTGTAGGTCAGTGTTTTCGGATCGCCGATCGTCGCGACGGTTTTGTCGCATACGACATGCAGGTCGAATTTTGCTTTCCTAAGTGCAGATGCACTTGCGACCGCCTTTTCGCGGCTTGTAGTGAATAACCCATACTGCCATGTGATTAGGCCTCCAAGAACAAACGATAGCAACCAAATACCAAGAGCCGAGTTAAAAAACTTGAAATAAGGATTTGGCTTGGCTGCAACCTGCTCGCGGGCCTTAAAACGCACGGTTTCCTCTTCATAAATTCGCTCTCGCTCTTCATCGGCCAATGGCATTGAGGCTCCTTTCTGCTAGGAAAATTTTTGAAATTTTTGGGACGTTCTGAACTATCAGTACATAATCTGATAGAGCAAGAAGTCCGCATCGTCAGGTTTGCTAGTTTATCGTTTCTGGTTTATGGTTGTTTTAATCTAAAGATATCAACATAGCGATTCCTGATAAGTAACCCGAATTTCGTCAGGGCAGTTGAGTAAAAAGCACGAGATGTTGTGCTTTCATCAGCAATTGTATTTCGATTCCTTACTATATGTGGTATCTATTTTCTTAAAATCGACTTACTTCTCACGTATCACATAGCCAACTACGTCCATAGCTCCCTTTTATATTAATGTCTTTTCTTGTTACCTTTCAGATTGTTTTTCAGCTAAGGCTATCCAGCCTGTTTTCCTTGTCCCTATATATTCTAAATCTCCAAAATACTCATCAGTAAATGTTTTTAAAGCAGTAAACTCTCGTTTTGTCCCTTCTATAATCTGACAACCTCTTATCCTTTCGATAACAGCGTCAATACCTCCAGAAGTTTTTGCAATCACTATTGCAATTTCACTCATGATATGCCTCCTGATTTTGATAGTTAAGTTAATAAAGTTTTTTCTGAATTTCGGGCGACAGTTCGATGAAAATATTAAAAACAGCTCCCATTTCTTTATCTTTCATTTCTTGTATTTTATTTTTTAAATCGCCGTCTACTCCTAATTTTTCGATTAATTCTTGTATCTTGCCAGCATTTGCACACTGGGTGCCGTCCTTGCAATTGTTTGCAACTTTTTTCCAGAAGCTGTCAAACAGTTGTTTTGTTTTTAACTTCTCAACGATTTCAACAATATTTCTCTGAATTGGAATTGCTAATTGGCCAAAGGCGTTAAAAATTATATTTTTTTCTGTTGCTTTTTTCATTTCTTGAATTTCTTCTTCTATTGTTTCATATCTTCCTTTGTATGCTTTTTCAAATTCAGCGAAAATTAAATTCATCTGGCCTTCAGAGGCCTTGTCTTGTTTGTCTTTAACATATTCCCAAAACACAGCAAATCGTTTCTGTTCTTCTTTTTCCATCTGCGCAGTCGTTTCACTTTTTTCAATTTGTCTTCTTAAACTCTCAGTTTCGCTTTCAACTTTTGCAAGCAAAAAGGTTATACACGGTTGCGACAATTTGTTTTCTAATCCATACCTGTTGAAGACATCATAACAGAAAAATGAAGTCTCGTCGTCTTGGTTAAATGATTTTATGGCTATCTCTTTTACAACATTAGCAACCGCTTGTATTCTCTGAGATCTGGTTTCTTCAATTTGTTTGTCTATTTCTGTTGCCGGGAATGACACAGGTAAAATGGCACTTGTTGTCGCAGAAGAAGCATCCGCGTTAGCTATAAGAGCAGTCAGCTTTTCATAATAATTTGTTGCTTTGGTAAATTTTTTTTCGGCATTCTCTAAGACAGATTTTTTTTCTTCACATTTTAATAATTTGGATTTTTCAGCATCCGTTAAGGGTTCCTTGTTTTGAGCTTTAGCTGCCAATGCTGCACAAGCGTTTCCCGATCCATTCTCGGTATCATATTCTTTCTTTGCTACCTCCAAGGCTTTTTCACTTTCGTCAACGTTTTTTTTGGCGTTATCCACTGATAGAATCGCATCGCTGGTTGACTTTCCGGCTGAAGCGTTCCCGCTTGCAGCGATAGCACTTGGTTTTGGAAGCAAAGAGCTTGTCAATTGCTCAATCGCTAAAATCGATACCATGATTCGTTGATCCCGCGCAGCTATAATTGGATATTGCGATTTATCGATTTGTCCGTTTATAAACCTTTCGCATGTACGGTACATCATCTCTTTCAACATGTTAATCGTCTGCGTACGCGATATAGTAGAGGCTGTTTCGCTGTTTGAAAATGACGCTTTTAACGCAACCTCCAAAGCCTTGGGATCAGCCGATTTACCAAAACTGCCACTACCGGAAAAAGCTTGGCTTAATACGGAATACACGTCCGTACTTGGTTCCGCTCAGTACCGCCTGATTTTTTCAGTTGTTGTGGTTCCACTTGCAATATTACTTAGCAGAAGCCTCTGCTTGGCATCAACAGAAATTACCGCGGAACTATCGGAATCAAGAGTCTTTGTCCGATAAATTGAATAATGATTTGCGCTGCAACCGCTAAAGAAAACAACCAATACAAAGGCATACTTTATTGCGCTCACTTTTTTCTGAATGAACATCTAAAAATACCTCCTTAGTTAATTTCGAAATAATTACGACAACATTTTATTATTTATTCTGGGTTGAAAAAACATCCCTAAAAAACCCTTGCATTATTTAAGACTTATCAACAACCATCGGGTTTAATTTTCGCTCTATTTTATAAGACTTTAAGATAAGTAATTTATTACATGGAAAATTTTAAAATCGAGAATGCTTACAAAAACCGCTTAATGATTAATTCATGTTAAAAATAAATCTACTTCAAGCAATTTGTGTTTTTAAAAGACAAGAATCCCAAGGGTGGGTTCACTTAACCAAAGATATATTAAAAAAGCAACATTTTTTTGTAATATACCTGTCTTTTTCACAGCGCAGGCAATGTTTCTTGATGGTGACCTTGCCGATCACCTCTTCCCTTTCCCCAAACACCTTTTCACAGACCGGGCATAGGATGGTTTTTTTAAAAGGATCAGGCTGATAGGCTGTAGGCGGTTAGGCTATAGGCCGGATCAATTTTTCCAGTTTTTTATTGGTTCTTTTTTGCTCATAACCACTTGATTCTTGGGATTTTTTCATATTTTCTGATCGGTTTTTGGGTCAAGTCCTGATTTAAAGTTGTCACCTTTTTGAGTCATTATTCAATTTGACTGACTTCTTTTTGAATGCGCGGACGAGTCCGCGCTTTAAAAACGGCGACCAGGGCGGACGCCCTCGTGTGACACGTCACCGCAATCCAAAACAATCCGATTTCTGGCTTCTGGATTCTGACTTCTGTCTCCTGCCCATTCCCCCTCACTTCCTATTCCACGCAATCAAAAAAACCACATACAACATGATGTAAAAACCCAAAAAGATGGCGATGAAAGGCGGCAAAAAGAAAATCAGGACCGGGAATTTGAACCCGGCTATCCATTTGACGATATAGACCAATAAAGTGAGCACAATGGAAAACGCGCCGGCATCGATGTGTGCATGACTCCCTCTCATTGGTATCCCCTTAAATTGATTTCAGAGCAAATCCGTTTTTGTTTGCAGGGGCTCAAACCCCGCGTGGTGTGTATGGGCATCCACTTAGCACATCCAAATCCCCCTTGTTCCCCCTTTTTCAAAGGGGGAAACCCTCTGGGTGGGCAAAAACGGTGAAACTAAGCGCTCCCCTTCATAAAACTGATCTTTACCCATAAGTCAACTACTGAACACAGGGAGTGGAAAATCCTTTTTTTACCGCAGACTTTAGACAGACCAAGAAGGACGAGATTTTATTTCTATTCGTCCCGCGACTGCGGAACGAATAACAATCAGCTCTGCGAGGCTTGTTCGGTTTTTCTTGCACAGTCCGTTTATAATTATCAATGAATCTATCCGATTTAATTGCCGTATAATCATGTTTGTGGTTATCTGTCCCGCGCTGCGCGCATAGGCGTCAACTTAACACAGGCAAATCCCCCTTGTTCCCCCTTCAAAGGGGGATACCCTCTGGGTGGGCAAAAACGGTGAAACTAAGCTCTCCCCTTCATAAAACTGATCTTTGCCCATAAATCAGCCACTGGACACAGGGGGTGGTTAAAAATGTCCATTTATGCAACCCAACCTCTGCTTCGCTTAGAGGATTTCTTATATCCGGCATTTCAAGGATCAAAGGAATCCTGTAGCGATGACATGTTTTCCCCGCTCAGATCGAGCGGGGAAAAATTCCATCTTGTCTGCCCTTCGTCCGGCTGAAAGTAATTTCGTGAACATTGAAATTACTGATATCTGCGGTTAAATACTCTTATAGCTTCGGGGGTTTTCCCGCTTCTTTGGTCCCTTTGTTGAAAAAATATCCTGTACCCATCACTATGGTAATAAACAAAGTGACCGGCCAGATGGGATGCACGATTTTATGCCAGCCGAACAGGAAAGAACCGACCACGATCAATAGGGTACCGGCCAGGGCCATAAACGGATAAATGCTTTGCACCTTTTTAAAAACCCAACCGAAAAACACAATATAGACAATGGCGCTTAAAAACACCGCCACCCAGGTGACCTCTTTTAAGATCTCCTTAACGAAAAACCCGAGCACAAGC
>Ga0105099_10002695_pt1 | contig 10467 bp, 5 predicted proteins | sample PPLLak3cmMay2015_2_FD_79138 | JGI IMG/M metagenome (GOLD analysis project Ga0105099, IMG submission 79138) | Freshwater sediment microbial communities from Prairie Pothole Lake near Jamestown, North Dakota, USA - PPLs Lake P8 Core (1) Depth... | ecosystem: Environmental > Aquatic > Freshwater >...
TACCCGAGGTCCGCGCCGTCAACGATTTTCTCATGAAACACCCCAACATCGCCGGCCTGCAGACCTATCACAACGCCGCCGGCATGATCCTCAGGGGCCCCGGCGCCGAATCGACCGGGGAATACCCGGCCGCCGATGTCCGCTTCTACGACGAACTGGGTCAAAACGGCGAACGGATCCTCCCCTTCTACCGCTATGTGGTGATCTGGAGCGGCCTCTATACCATCCACGGCGGCTCCATCGACTGGACCAACGACGGCCTGGGCATCCCATCATTTACCAATGAGCTCTGGAACAACGATCAGTACTTCACCTCTCCCGAGCTCAAGGAACAGCAGAAGGACCCCAACAGCCCGATCAGCCCGGCCAGGTCCAGATACTTTTTCGACGACCGGCTCGAGTTCGGCGACCAGTACCTGGAGTGGAAAGCGTTCCAGCACCCGCAGTACGGAGCCGTGGAACTCGGCGGCGTCTGGAAAAAGACCCAGGGAAGACTGCCGCCGCGGTTCATGAACGAGGAATTGTGCCACCGCAATATGGCCTTCACCCTCTATCAGGCCGGGGAATTGCCGGCCATAAGCATCGGCGAGGCGACCGTCAAGAAACTGGGAGGCGACCTATACCAATTGCTGATCGATTTCACCAATTCCAAGGTCACCCCGACCATCATGGCCAAGGCGGCCCAGAACAACGTGGTCCGGCCCGACCTGCTGACCATGGAAGGGGGCAATGTGCGGGTGATATCGGCCGGCTGGACAGGCAACCGGGAGATCTACAAAGTGAAACCGGAACCGATCGCCCCCATCGACCAGAAGAACCTCAAGCGGATCATCATCCGCAACGGCCACCCCGGAAAAACCACCCGCACCCTGTCGGCCATCATCAAGGGCTCGGGGTCGGTCACCGTCACCTATGACAGCGTCAAGGGCGGCAAGGCAACGAAGACATTACGTTTGGAATAGAAGTAGGGACAACCAGGAGGGAACATGAAGAGATTGCACTCATTTTTACTGGCGAGCGTTTTGATCGGTTTTGGCTTTTCTTCCCTTTTCGCCGCACGTATCGACCCGGAGCTGCTCAGGGGGATGAAAGCCCGCTCCATCGGCCCGGCCAACATGAGCGGCCGCATCGCCGTCATCGGCGGCGCGAACATCAATCCCAATCTGATCTATGTCGGGACCGCCGGCGGCGGCCTCTGGAAATCGGAGGACCGGGGGATCACCTGGAATCCGGTTCTCGACGACCACCCCGTCTCCTCGATCGGCGCCTTGGCCATCGACCAGACCAACCCCGACATCGTCTGGGTGGGAACGGGTGAATCGAAGGTCCGCAACAGCGTCGGCGTCGGCCGCGGCGTCTTTCGCACCACCGACGGCGGCCGCTCCTGGAAATGCATGGGACTGGAAAAAACGGAAAAAATAGGCGCCATCCTGATCGACCCAGTCCACTCCGGAACCATCTATGTGGGAGCACTGGGTCCCACCTGGAACGACAGCAAGGAGCGGGGCGTATTCAAGTCCACCGACGCCGGTAAAACCTGGGGAAAAATCCTCTTCGTGGACGAGCGGACGGGAGTCGCCGACATGGCCATGGATCCGGTCAATCCGGAAAAAATTCTCGTCGCCATGTGGGAGCATCGCCGGTTTCCCTGGATATTCCAATCAGGCGGACCCGGCAGCGGCCTCCACCTGACAGTCGACGCCGGCAAAACCTGGAAAAAATTGACCGAAAAAGAGGGCCTGCCCAAGGGGGACCTGGGCCGCATCGGCCTGGCTTTTGCCCCCGGCCGACCCGGTATCGCCTACGCCCTGGTCGAAGCCAAAAAAAGCCAACTGCTCCGCTCGACCGACGGCGGTTTCACCTGGAGCCTGGTCAACAACCAGGATAACATCGACAACCGGCCATTCTACTACTCCCGCCTCTGGGTCAACCCCAGGAACGAAAACATCCTCTACTACCTCAACACCCAATTCCAGGTCAGCGAGGACGGCGGTAAGACCTTCCGCTCACTGGCCTCGAACAACCAGGCTCACTCCGACCACCACGCCCTGTGGGTCCATCCCGACGGCGAACTGATGGTCGCCGGCAATGACGGCGGCATGATCATATCGTACAACCGCGGGAGAAACTGGCGCTTCGTCGCCAACCTCCCCGTCGGGCAATTCTACCACGTCAACTTCGACATGGAGACACCCTACAATCTCTACGGCGGACTTCAGGACAACGGTACCTGGCGCGGCCCCGCCTACACATTGACCGAAACCGCCATTTGGAGCTACCTCTGGAAAAACGTTGGCTGGGGGGACGGCTTCGACGCCGCCCCTGATCCTGAAAATCCTCAGGCCGGATACGGGATGTCGCAGGGCGGCAGCCTCTATTACTTCGACACCGTCAGCGGCACGAGCCGCTCCATCGTTCCGACCGAATCGGAGGTCAAGCATCGGTTTCACTGGAACGCCGCCTTCGCCGTCGATCCATTCAAGCCGGCCACCATCTACCTCTGCAGCCAATTCGTCCACCGCAGTCCCGACAAGGGAAAAACCTGGGAGATCATCAGCCCCGATCTGACCACCAATGACCCGGCCAAGCAGAAACAGTTCGAATCGGGCGGCTTGACGCTGGACGTGACCAGCGCCGAAAACCACTGCACCATCACCGCCATCGCACTCAGCCCCCTCAAGGAAGGAGTGATCTGGAGCGGCAGCGACGACGGCAACATCCACCTGACTCGCGACGGCGGCGCTCATTGGGAGCTTGTCTCCAAGCCGATCTTTGCCGGCAAGAGCCCGCTGGCGCCGGCCTTGGCCTGGGTGACCCACATCGAGGCCTCCAAACATGATGCCGCCACAGCCTATGCGGTCATCGACGATCACCGCCGCGGCAACTGGACCCCCTACCTGCTGGTCACCAAGGATTTCGGAAAAACCTGGAAAAACCTGGCCACCAGGGACATCGATGGCTTCGCCTACTGCCTGGAAGAAGATGCGCAGAACCGGAACCTTCTCTTCGCCGGAACCGAATTCGGTCTGTTCTTCACCCTGGACGCCGGTTCATCCTGGCAGAAATGGACGGCAGGGATGCCTCCGGTTCCGGTTCACGACCTGGCTGTCCATCCCCGGGAAAATGACCTGGTGATCGCCACCCACGGACGCGCCATCTACATCATCGACGACATCTCCCCCCTGCGCACCCTGTCGACGGAGGTCACCGGGAAATCGCTGCACCTCTTCCCGATATCCCCCGCCAGGCAATTCCGCTCCGGCCGCATGAGCTCCTACATGGCTCCGGGGGAAGCGGTCTTCGCCGGCGAAAACAAACCGCTTGGTGCCTGCATCACCTACCATCTGCTGCCCTTGCCGAAGAAGGAGGGTGAACCCGAGGCGGCTCCCGCCGTCAGCGACGAGATGCGCCAGCGCCAGGCGGCCATGGGCGGCGGACGCAGCGGCCGCTTTCCCGGCATGCCCGGAGCGGGATCATCGCGGGTGGTCCTCACCATCCTCGACCGGGAGGGGAAATTCGTTGCCCAGATAAACGGCACCGAAGAGAAAGGGCTCAACCGCGTCTATTGGAACATGCGGGAAACGGAACCCGGAGCGATGGAAGCCGCCGCTACAGGAATGGCTTTCATGCGCCGGGGCGCCATGCTGCCAGTGCCGCCGGGAACCTATACGGTCAAGATCAAATACGAAAAGGAGGAGGCCAGCCAGCCCCTGGAGATCTCGCCCGATCCGCGTTTCGCCTTCGACCCGCAACTGTTCAAGACCAATTACGACCGTGCCAAGGCGGCCCAGAGTGTGAACCGAGCCGTCACCGAGGCTGCAACCCGGCTGGCCGACACCCGTAAGGCGATCCAGACGGTGCTGGAGACGATCCGTCAGAACCGGTCGCCCAAGTACCAGGAGATCGCCAAGGCCGCTCGCCAACTGGATGAAAAGGCAAAGGCACTCCAGGAGGAGTTGAACCCAATCCCCGCCAAGCAGGGAATCGCCGATCGTTCCGCCAGTTTGACCAGCCAGGTCATGTCCGGCGTATCCGGCCTGGCCGGGGATATCTACGAACCGGGCGGGCAGGCGGCCCTGGTGAAATACGAAAAAGCCAAGGCCAAGGCCGACGACTTCCTGAAACGGTTCAACGCCTTTTTGCAGACTGATATCGAAACCTTTAAAAAACAGCTCCAGGAATCGGGCTTTTCGCTCTTCGCCCCCTATCTACCGTTGGGAGAAACTCAAAAATAACCGGTATCAATTTGCTTGATTCGGCCAAGCATGGTTGAAGTTCATTGGGGATCCGGTTCCCTGCACAGACGGAAAGCCACGAAGTATAAGAACAACATCCTCATGGAGCCGGGTTTGGTCGGATTGAGGGCGACGCCGATCCCGGCGCGACGACCGCCTTTACGCTGTACGTACGAGGCGATCTCGACGATCAATGGTTCCAGCTTGCTATTCTTGAAGATCACCAGTTCACACCCCTTGTCCTCGGGGAAAAACCGGTAACTCCTCCCCTGCAGATATGCATAAGCGGCTCTCCTCAGCAACCAGCGGTCCTCCGGGATCCAGGCCACTTTTCCACCGGTTTCGGTCAGCGCCCGGTCGATTCCCTCCCGCAGCGACTGCTCCGCCGCATCGTTCCGGGGCATAGACGGCAGGGCGACGAACTCCTGAGTGAGGAAATAGCGGTCACCCTTTTTCCCTACGGCAATACCACAGTGGGTGAAACCGGGGTTGAGAATGTTGGCGCGGTGGGGCGGACTCGTCATCAACCCCTGGTGGATGAAGCGGGCCAGTTTGGATTCACTCCAACCGACATTTTCGCCGCAGAGTGAGAAGGGAAGCCCTTGTTTCTGCAACCGGTCGATCAGGGGCGGATAGCCGGGGAATTCATGCGCCAGTTGGTTCATCGCCATCATTTTCCGGTTGTGCTCGACCGCGGCCCGTTGCAACACCACCTCGATTTTCAGCGGCGGCAGATCGATCAATTGCCGTTCCAGGTTGAGGTAGTCGAGCAACTCTTTCCCAATCCTGACCAGTTCGGCCTCTTCAGCCTTAGGGCCGGCGTCTTGCCGTTCCCCACTCAGGGAAAAAGCCAGGACCAGGCCGAGCATCCAACACCGGGGGGCGATCACCCCCCCATTCTATACCACTTTCGACAGGAGAGCAACCGGCATTCAATCGGTCACGGCGCGTAACCCAAGCCATCCCCGGCGGATGAACCACTTGACCAGCTCGATGACCGGGAAAATCGTCAGGGCCGCAGCCGCAAGCAAGAGCCAATCGCGCCCCGGCAACGGGAAAGCACCGATTGCCCTTTGCAGAAAGGGGACATAGATGACGGTCAGCAGCAGGATCAACTCCCAGAGGATCGCCAGATTGAGCCATCGGTTTGCAAACGGCCGGCTGAAAATCGTTTTTTTGTCCGATCGGAATGCGTATGCCTTGAAAAACTCGATCAGCACCAAGGCGACAAAAACCATCGTCATCGCTTCCGCCAACGATTTCCCTGACTCGCGCGCCCAGGCGAACAGCGACACATTGACCAACGCCGACCAGATGCCGCTGGCCAGCATCAATGTCAGGATGGGCTTGGTGAACACCCCCTTTCGCGGATCGTTCGGTTTCCGCCGCATAATGTTCGGATCGACCGGGTCGACAGCCAGGGCCAATGCCGGCAACCCGTCAGTGGCCAGGTTCACGTAGAGAAGCTGAACGGCGGAGAGTGGCAGCGGCATTCCCAAAAGGGTCGCTCCGACCATGAGGAAGATCTCGCCGATATTGGCGGAGAGCAGGTAGGTCAGGTACTTTTTGATGTTGTCGAAGATCCCGCGTCCCTCCTCGACCGCAGCCACGATCGAGGCGAAGTTGTCGTCGGTCAGCAACATCGCCGCCGCCTCCTTGGAAACATCGGTTCCGGTGATCCCCATGGCGATGCCGATATTCGCTTTTTTCAGGGCCGGGGCATCGTTCACTCCGTCACCGGTCATGGCCACGATATGGCCATGCTTTTGAAACGCTTCAACGATCCGCAATTTATGTTCCGGCGCCACCCGCGCGAACACCTGAATCGATCCGATCGCTGCCCCCAGTTCCGGATCGCTCATCGACTCCAATTCGGTCCCGATCACCACCCGCCCGTCGGTGAGAATCCCCAGTTCGCGGGCGATCGCCTGTGCGGTCAGGGGATGATCCCCGGTGATCATCACCGGGCGGATTCCCGCCTCGACGCAGATATCGACCGCCAATTTGGCTTCCGGTCTTGGCGGATCGATCATCCCCACCAGCCCCAAAAAAACCATCCGCCCGGAAACCTCGTTTTTCTCGACTCCCGGCGCTTCGGCGACGGCGATGACCCGGAGAGCCCTGGCGGCCATTTCCCGGGCCGTTTCCAGTATCGCCTGCCTTCTCGCGTCATCCAGCGGTGCCAGCCCCGCCACGGCCCGGACAAATGCGCAGTCCGGTACAACGACCTCCGGAGCGCCTTTGATGAAGGCAATCCGTTTTCCTTCGGATTCATGAATGGTGATCATTCGCTTCGATTCGGAGCTGAATGGATGTTCATCGATCCGCGGGAAACGGACAGCGCGTTCCCTCTCATCGATGTGCGCCTTGCGGGCGGCGACGAGCAGCGCCCCCTCGGTCGGATCCCCGGTGATGGACCACATTCCCGTTTCGTCCATGGCAAGATGCGCGTCATTGCAGAGGCAACCGGCGGTCAGAAGCGCTTCCAAAGTCGATGGGACTTCGGTCCCGGGAGCGACAGCCTGGAATTCACCCTCGGGAATATATCCGGTGCCGCTGACTTCCAGCCAAACGCCCGAGACATAGACCGATTTGACCGTCATTTCATTACGGGTCAGGGTCCCGGTTTTATCAGAACAGATGATCGTCGTGCTGCCCAGGGTCTCCACTGCCGAGAGCCGCCGCATCAAGGCATTGCGCTTCACCATTCGTTTCACTCCCAGGGCGAGAGAGATCGTCACCACGGCTGGAAGGGCTTCCGGGACGACCGCCACCGCCAGGGCGATGCCGAAGATCAACATCTCGATGATCGGCTGACCGCGGTAGAGACCGAAGGCGACAATGACCAGGATGATAGCCAGCGCGGCGCGGGCCAGTATCGTTCCGACCCGGTCAAGGTTTTTCTGCAGAGGCGTTTTTTCGGTCTGAACCTCCTGCAGCAGCCTGGCGATTTTTCCGAATTCGGTTTTCATGGCCGTGGCCACGACAATCGCCCGGCCACGCCCGTATTGCACCAATGTACCCGCGAACACCATGTTTTTCCGATCTCCCACCGAGGTCTCCCGGGGAAGTAACGGGGAAGGCTCCTTTTCGGACGGCAGGGATTCGCCGGTGAGGGAAGACTCCTCCACTTTCAAATTGGCCGCCTGGATCAACCGGGCATCGGCCGGTACCCGGTCGCCGGCCGTCAGCATAACCACATCGCCAGGGACGATTTCACTGGCCGCGACCACTTGTTCGCTCCCATCCCGGATCACCTTGGCGGTGGGGGCAGCCATCTTCTTCAAGGCATCGATGGCCTTCTCGGCTCTGTATTCCTGGACGAACCCGAGGAACACCGCAAACAGGACGATGACAGCTATGGCGACGGCCTCGACGCCGTGCCCGAGAAAAAACGATATCGACGTCGCGATCAGCAGGATGACGATCAGCACGTTCTTGAACTGCCCCAGTAGAAGCATCCAGGGGGTGACCCGCTTCTCTATTTCCAATTGGTTGATTCCGCATGAAGACAACCGCTCGGCCGCATCGGAGCCCGACAGCCCCAATGCCGAACTCCGTAGAGCCCGGAACACATCTTCCAGCCGATGATGGTGCGGATTCTGCAATTCCCGGTCTCGGCTTAAACCCGGAGAGCCAGGCACTGATTCCATGGAAACTTTATTCATTGATCTATCCTATTTCAAATTTATATCAAGCTTCGGTCCGTGAGTCAACATTGGACATAGGAGCGATGCTCCCATCACGGCAATAAAGATTCAAAGTATCATGAAAAATGGAACCGATTGTCTTCTATAGAACCAATACGAGAAAGGTTGAGAGAACGATCATCGCCGCCACCGGTACGGCCATGTAGCGATAGACCTCCAGGATGGGCGCTTCGAAGAACTCGTTGGTCAACACCAGGCACAGGTGCAGCGGGGAAAGGAGGATGCCGGCGAAGCCAATGACGTAGATATACAGGGCCAGGTACAGGTAATTGGGCTGACCCTGGATCAAGGATTGGAGAATCGGAAAGGCGATGGCGATATAGGCGGTGTTGACGCCGGTGAGAAAGCCGAGGGTGAACGAAACCAGGAAGATGAAAACAATGACCAGTGCCGGAGTGATGGGCATCGTCTTCAGGACATCGAAGGCCCGGGAGATCTGGATCACCTCCTGAAACAGGAGCACCGCCAGGATCATCAGGGAGCTGCGGATGATCGTCCGCGAGAAGAGAAAGGCGGGAATTTCTTTCCAGCGGACCCGAGCCACGAGCGTCAGCAGGATGGAGACACCGATCACGGCCAGATGCAGGGGAACCTTGACGGCGAAAAAAGCGACGATGATGGTCAGGAGCGGCCAGGTCCCCGAAAAAAACCAACCGATCATCTGCGGACTTTTCCCGATGGCGGTTTCGGGACCGTGGCGGTCGATCCCCAACCGGCGGAACACATAGAAGGTCACGATCAGCCCGGTGATGATATGCAGGGCGGAAAAGGGAAGTTGATAAAGGATGATCGTCCGCATGGGGAGGCGGGACATTTTCTGGAACAGCAGCAGGCCGACATATAGCGGCCAGATCAGTTCCCAGTCGTGCCGGAACCAATAGTTGATGAAGGCATTGAAGGCCGGTTTCAGTTTCATCTCCCGGGTGGAGGTCTCCACCAGGGGAGCCGAGAACAAGGCTCCGCCGGGCATGGGGAGAAACCCGATGATCATCGGCGAGACGATCGCCACCAGACGCTTGTCGCGAAAAAAGGCATTCAACGACTGGATCAGGTGGTCGAACATGTTGCGGTTCTTCTGAATCCCGCCGATGTACTGCACCAGCACGATGACGATCATCATCTCCCAGGTGGAGCCCGCCGCCAACACACCAACGGCCGCTTGCCCAACGGCCCCGAGATCGACTCGGAACAGGACGATGGTCAGCCCCGTGATCGCCAGGACCGCCAGGGCCAGGTCGACTTTGAAGCGGAGCAGGGTGATCAGGAGCGCCACCAGCAGAGCGATTTTCAATGCCAAAAGCAAAGGGGATTCCTTATGAATGGATTAAGCATCCATTATAAAGAAAAGGGGTGGAATTGGCAAACCGGCCGGCTCAACAAAAAATGTCGGCCACAGGGAACTTTTTTTTCCGCGACCGCGTTTATGATGTGTCAAGGAGGCAGTTATGAAGAAACTGTATCGCAGCCCGAAAGAAAAAGTGATCGCCGGTGTATGCGGCGGACTGGCCGAGTATTTTTCCACCGACCCCGTTCTGGTACGCGTCATCGCCGTCCTCCTCGCCTTCGCCACCCACGGCGCCGCCGTCATCGGATACATCATCGCCTGGGTGATCATCCCATCGCGTCCGCTCGGAATCGTTGACGCCAAGGTCGAAGGACAACCCACCACCGGGGAACCGATCCCCTGTTGCAGCCCCTCCGCTCAGGTACAAGAGCCCGATCCCAATACTTCCTCTCTCGGCGCCCTGATCATCGGCGTCATCCTGATCGTTCTGGGAGCCCTGTTCCTGATGCGCAACATCCCCTTCTTCAATCATTATTGGCACTGGTTCTGGCGTCACGCGTTCGATTATATCTGGCCTTCCATCCTCGTTGTCATCGGCGTAGCGATCATCCTGCGCGGCTTCCGCAAAGATAGAGAAGAGTAAACCCACCTCTCGCCTGACCAACCGCCCGGACCCGGTTCCGGGCGGTTTTTTTTACCTGACGAACAATAATCTGCTTTGTTCTACTCCGATCCCCCCCACAAAAAAAACAAAAAAGGCCTCATCAGGCTGAATAAAAAAGGATAAAATAAGTTTTGAGACCAATCAAAAAAAGGAAAGTCAATTAAACCAGGTGGAGGATTTTAGGTACTATTTTGTTGAACTAAACTGGCAATCTCATATATAATCCTATAGATTCAGTTTTCATTTACTCGAAACGGAACGAATACGAGGAGGTCTACGTGAATCTGGAAAAAATCGTCGAAACGGTAAACTCATACGTCTGGAGCGCCCCGCTGGTCATCCTCTGCCTGGGGGCCGGAATCTATTTCTCCATCCGCACCCGGTTTCTGCAGGTCCGCCTGATCAAGGATATGATCGGCCAGATGTTCGTCGGCAAATCCTCCGCCTCGGGAGTCTCCTCTTTTCAGGGATTCGCCATGGCCCTGGGCGGCCGGGTCGGCACGGGAAACATCGCCGGAGTCGCCACGGCCATCGCCATGGGTGGCCCGGGAGCCCTTTTTTGGATGTGGATGA
>Ga0105099_10002696_pt1 | contig 10467 bp, 8 predicted proteins | sample PPLLak3cmMay2015_2_FD_79138 | JGI IMG/M metagenome (GOLD analysis project Ga0105099, IMG submission 79138) | Freshwater sediment microbial communities from Prairie Pothole Lake near Jamestown, North Dakota, USA - PPLs Lake P8 Core (1) Depth... | ecosystem: Environmental > Aquatic > Freshwater >...
CATCTTTTGTCCATTTTACACTTTTTTGTGTAAACCTATTTCAGGACAAGACAAGCTGAGGTGCGGGGTGCGAGGAAGAAGGCGCAGGGCGCAGGGCGCGGGGTGCGGGGTGCGGGGTGCGGGGTGCGGGCTAGTGCAGGCAGCAGCTGGACGAAGGATAGCGAAGGCCTGGTCCTCAAATCACTTCAGCAGCCCAATACAAAGGAAAAGATCTGATATTTCCATATGATGAAAAATTCTCAAGTGAAAGACGAATACCGTATTCTCTCTTTTTCTCCTTAAGAAAAAGAGAGAGGCTTTGCATTGAACCCTTAGTTCCCGATTTAACTTCAACCGGAATTATATCCCGGCCTTTTTGAATCATATAATCCACCTCTGCATTACTGTTCAAAGCCTCCCTGTGCCAGTAAAAAAGATCCATCTTATTAAAACACGATGAAGCCTTCAGAAACTCCAGGCCGACAAAAAGCTCAGCAATACTTCCCTTATTAACCGGATCAAAGCTTTCCCCGAACAGGATTTCGGGAATATTCAGTCCCGACAATCTTTGAAAAACACCGGTATCAAAAATAAGCATCTTCCGCTTTTTTATATCAGCCTCTGCACCAAGGGGTATCCCGTTTGCAGAAGTATGCGTGACCGGAATAACTAATCCTGCCATAATAAGCAGGTCAAGAGCTTCTTTAATCTGCTTATGGTTAGCTTCCGAGACTACCCCTGAATATTTGAATTTACTTCCTGTTTGTTGAACAGTTGAATCAAAAACCTCTGTTAAGCGTAATCCCGGTACTCTCTTCCTGTATTTAGTAAAATCTGATCTTAAAGAAATAATAAGATCGTCAAGTACCTGCTGACATTCGGTCAGACTATATCCCTGAACATATTTAGAAACCACTTCCGGCATACCGCCAAGCACCAGGAATTTTTTTAACCATTCAATCATTTTCAGGTGAATGGCTTCCTGTAACGGAGATTCAGGTGATGCCTCTTTTTTAGCGTTGAGAAGCAGGTTCCCGGCACAAGCTGAAAGAAACTCATCAAATGAAAAAGGGTAAACAAACACTGACCGGATACGTCCGACACCAAATGAAGGCAACTCTTCAAATACAAACTCCAGGAGCGATCCTGCAGCAATTAAATGTAACCCGGGAAGCTTCTCATAAAAAAAGCGTAATGATGATATTGCCGCCACACAAGCCTGGATCTCATCAAAAAATAATAGTGTTCTGCCTGCTTTTACCGGAATATTATACATTATCGAGAGATTATCGCATAATGCCTGTGGAGATAAATCACCTTCAAATAAGCTGTGAACTTTTCTATGTTCCTCAAAATTAACTTCGAGGAAAAATTCAAAATTTTTTGAAAGCTCCCTTACTGATGATGATTTTCCAACCTGACGGGCGCCTCTTAACAATAATGGTTTTCTGGAAGTATCTCTGCTCCAGTTTAAAAGCTCAGAATCAATTTCCCTTCTTAAATACATTTTTACATTTTTCAAAAGCTAAACCACAATTAGTATTCCATTTTTCAAAGGCAATATTAATACTAAATTTCCATTTTTCAAAGGCAATCTTATCGAAATTTTATTGCAATGACCTGCACAGGACGGGAGGGCGGGAGGGCGAGAGGGCGAGAGGGCGTGATCCTGTGTCTTGTATCTTTTGTCTTTTGTCTTTTGTCTTTTGCCCGCACCCCGTAACCCTGATCCCGGAACAGCGGCTTATGTCATTGTCTTATTACACCTCTCCAGAATCCATTCAACAACAGGCTTTACTTTTATTTTAAGTCCTCCGGCCGTCAATTCCTGTTTCTCTCTTAAGCTTATAATAGTCAGAACTGTTGCATTAAGGTCATTAGATGCAGTAATAAGGGACCTGACTTCCCTTTTAAGCGTCTTACTGTCTTCCAGTGATATTGTAACCTGTATCAGTTCGATAATCTTCCTTTTCTGGTAAATAACAAAATCCACTTCGCAATTCTTTTTATAATAATATACTTCATAATCCAGCCTTCGGGCATCCCTGATGAGTTGAAGAAAGACAATGTTTTCAAGTAATCTGCCGGAGTTCAGACTAAAATCTTCACCTGAAATTACAGTAAAACCGGGGTCAATAAGGTAAACTTTACGATAACGCAGACTTTCCTGCTTCTTAAATGAAAACTTGGGAAGAGACAAAAACAACCAGGCTTCTTCAAAATATGAGACATAGTTTTTAACTGTATTCTCACTTCCAAGAGCAAAAATATTCTTTAACCGGTTATAACTGATCTCGCCGGCAAATATTCCTGAAAGCAGGATTGCCATCTCCTTTAATGTTCTGACATTTCTTACATTATACCTGTAAATTATATCGCGGGTTACAATTGCATCAAACAGATTTGAAAGATAGATCTTCTTATCCTCGCCGGCTAAAACTTCCGGAAAGCCCCCGGCCTTCATATATTCATTAAAATTATTAAAAAGAATTCCCTTGTCTCTGGCTGTTATGCTCTTATTGATTTTAACTCCTTTACTATTCAGAAATTCACAAAAAGAAAATGGGAAAAGTTCAATTGTGGAATAGCGCCCTGTAAGCTGTGATGCTGATTCGCGGCTTAAAAGCCTTGAATTGGAACCTGTAAGAATTATTTTTATGTTATTACGCAGAAGCCGGTTAACAAAAAGATGCCAGGAGTCAACATTCTGAATTTCATCAAGAAGCAGATGTGTAAACCCGCCGTAAACTGAATAGAGAGCTTCAAGTAATTTATTCAGACTACCGGCATCAAGTCCTATAAGCCGTTCATCATCAAAGTTGACATAACCATAATTGGTCCCGGTCAGCACCCTGTGTGCCAAAGTTGATTTGCCTGATCTTCTGATCCCGGTAATGATCTGAACAAGGCGGCTGTTTATGTTAACAGCCCTTTCCTGTTCCCTTGCCACCCAGCCTGAAGCGCTGATAACCGGAATCTCATCCCGCTGCTCGGTAATGATCTGCAGAAAATTCCTTTCCATTGCTCTAAATTAATAAATCACTCTCAAAGATAACATTTATTCGCATTACATTGAGACTATTTAAGCTTTTATTCGCATTATAGAGAGATTCAGGAGAGGGCGAGAGGGCGGGAGAGGGAGAGGGCGAGAGGGCGAGAGGGGGAGAGGGGGAGAGAGCGGGATTTAGAAAATGACATAAAACCGTTGTCTCTTTCTTATATGATACAAAATACGTATGGTACAATTTCCGTACTCTCACTTAATTGCCGGCGATTTTCAGAATCCTGTTCCTGACATATTTCTCAAACAGGGGGTCAGTTAAAAACCATGAGGAACCTTTTGAATAAATAAAGCCTTTCCCTGAAAGATCTTTTATTGCCCGTTAAATATTTATCCCATGAATTTCAGTTCCGGAATAGGGCTTGCCGGTTTCAATTATCCTGAGTAGTACGAGTTTTATCTCTCTCTTCGACGATATCTCATCCCATAACTTTTCCAGATAGTTGTTTTCAGAATCAAGCATCTTTTCAAAAATCCGGGCAATATCCGGAAGTTCTTCATCCTGCAAGCGGGAGGGCGGGATCCTGTGTCTTGTATCTTTTGTCTTTGGTCTTTTGTCTTCTTTTCCGGTCTTCCTTCACCCCGCAACCCGTAACATAAAGTATATTATTTATATTTGTACCTCTACATTGTAACAGAATATTATGAAGATCATTTCCGTCGTCGGCGCACGCCCAAACTTCATGAAAATCGCTCCCTTCATAAAAGCCATAAGAAATTACAACACTCAATTAAATCCGGAAATTATCCCCCCTTCAGGGGGGACCGAGGGGGGTCCTTCATTGGGTTCAGGGAGGGGTTTAAAGGCTATCGAACACATCCTTGTCCACACCGGCCAGCACTACGACGACCGGATGTCCAGATCATTCTTCGAGGAGCTTGAGATACCTGAAGCAAATATAAACCTGGGTGTTGGATCAGGTACACACGCTGAACAGGTAGGTAACACAATGATCGAATTTGAAAAGGTCCTTAAAGCTGAAAAACCCGACTGGGTGGTTGTTGTGGGAGATGTAAATGCCATCCTGGCATGCTCTGTTACTGCTAAAAAAGAACATATTAAATGCTGCCATATAGAAGCCGGATTACGGTCGGGCGATATGACAATGCCCGAAGAGATAAACAGGCTTGTCGCCGACAGGATATCTGACCTGCTCCTTACCCCGGATCTGATGTCATCGGAAAACCTGCGCAAAGAGGGGGTGCCGGAAGAGAAAATCAGGTTTGTCGGGAATATTATGATCGATACACTCGAAGCGAACCGGGAAAAGGCTGAGAAGCTTGATATAAATGAGATTATAAGTAAGAACATTATTCAAGAGGTGCGGGGTGCGGGTTACGGGGTGCAAGTTAGCCCCCCTTCAGGGGGGGTGGGGGGTCGGTTCTCTGCGGGGCACAGGGCGCTGTGCGACTATGCCGTAATGACCCTTCACAGACCGTCGAATGTCGATACAAAAGAGATCCTGGAGCCAATAGTCAGATTTATAACTAATGAGGTTTGTGAGGAAAGAAGTGTGATCTGGACAATTCACCCCCGGACCCGGAAGATGCTGGAGACGTTTGGGTTGTTTGATTCAATATTCAAAATTCAAAATTTAATATTGTTGGAACCTTTAAGTTACCTCGAGATGCTCAGGCTCAACATGGATGCACGCGTAATGCTTACCGACAGCGGTGGACTGCAGGAAGAGTGCACCATCCTTGGAACGCCATGTCTCACCCTCCGGTGGAATACTGAACGTCCGGTTACACTCATGGAACATGGCGGAGCAAGCGTGCTAGTTGGCAATAATATTGAAAGGATCCGAAGTGAATATCACACTGCGCTTGAAAAGCCCAGGATGCCATTCAGCCCGGAGCTGTGGGACGGGAAGACGGCGGAGAGGTGTCTGATGGCAATTCTGGAAAATAGGGAAGGACCCCCGACCAGCTAAAGCTGGTCTGCCCCCCTTCAGGGGGGTTGGGGGGTCAGCTCCCCGGGGGGTTGGGGGGTCGGGCTCAGGGGGATTGGCGGGCTAATGATAAATAAATGAACAAATTCCTATCTTTGATTTCAAATCAAACCCTAATGAAGAACTCCTGCTTCAATAAGCAGTTTTTTATATTATTTCTGAGTTTGATATGCCTTACCGGATACTCCCAGGACGTTCCCCATCCCGTCCGCAATACTGGTATTTACGAATTTCTCGAAGAACTCGCCGCCAGCCAGATAATATCCCTGAATTCAGCTATTAAGCCATATTCCAGGATGTTTATTGCGAAATGTCTGGTGGAGGCTGAAGAGAAACGGGAGATGCTGAATGTGAGGCAACAGAGGGAACTGGAGTTTTACCTGCTGGATTTTGGAAAGGAGATGAATGGAGAATGGCGCAACGGCGCAACGGCGGTGTGGTATCCAATTAAAGGAGGGCGAGAGGGCGAGAGAGCGGGAGGGCGAGAGGGCGAGAGGGCGGGAGGGCGAGAAAGCTGGAAGCGGTTAGATCTGTTTTATTATAAGGATTCATTATTTTCTCTGACGATTAATCCAATTTTAGGCGGGGAGTTGTTTACTAATTCGTCAGGAGAGGCTACTTACTGGAGGAACGGCGTGGAGGCAAGGGCGTATGCAGGTAAATGGGGATTCTATGCTTCGCTCAGGGATAACCATGAGAAACCGTTTCTTGGCAGGCCGGAATATCTTACCCGGAGGGAAGGCGGACATATCAAGGGCTCAACCGACTGGAGCGAAATGCAGGGCGGTGTCACCTGGTCGTGGAAATGGGGAAATAACTATAACGGGGCAAATATCTTCGGGGGAAATAATCCGTCATTTGTACATCTGAGACTGCAGCTATATCCGGTGAAATGGTTTAATTTCAATTACTTCCATGGATGGCTCAATTCGATGGTCGTCGACAGCGCAAGATCATTCTTTGTGACTAACAGCTACGGAACTGATTACCGGGAGGCGTACCACAGGAAGTTTATTGCTGCAAATATGCTCACATTTACTCCATTTAAGTACCTCAACATATCCGCAGGGAACAGCATAATATATGATAATGCAACTGTCAATCCGGCATTTCTGCTGCCATTGATGTTCTATAAATCAGTTGATCATTCTGTTTCATCCGGGATCGACAATATGAATTCACAGATGTTCTTTGATGTCAGCTCCAGGCAGATTAAAAACCTGCATCTTTTTGCCACACTGTTCATTGATGAACTATCTGTTAAGCGTTTCTTTGATAAAGATGAATGGAACTTTGTCAGCTGGAAATCCGGGTTCAGACTGTGCAATTTCCCTGTACAGAACCTTTCACTTACAACTGAATTCACAGATACCTATCCGCTTACATATCAGCATTATGTCAACACAACCACCTTTGAATCAAACAATTATAATCTGGGGCATTACCTTAAGGATAATTCCCGGGAGTGGTTCGTTGCCCTGGAATATAAGCCTGTTAAAACACTTGATATTAAATTGTATTTCACTGATGCAATCCGTGGACCGGATTATAATGAGCTGGGCGGATCGAGGCTCGGCAATCCGCCGCTCGATTCAATAAACTGGCAGAACACAACAATAGGACTGAGAGCATCTTATCAGGTTATTAATGATCTTTATGTGTGGCTCTCAGCATCACACAGCAACATAAGCGGCGATGTGAGGTGGAGTCCGGGGTATTTTCAGGGAAGAAAAAATACTTTCAATTTTGGGATTACCTTTGGATTTTAATTAATTGCGCAGGGCGCAGGGCGCAGGGCGCAGAGTAAAAAAAATAGGATTATGGAAGATTTTAGGTTTGAGAAACTGGAAATCTGGAAGGATGCGATGGAAGTATCTGATCCATTATTTGATATTGCAGATAAGGCCGATGAAAAAAGGTTCTACAAATTTGCAGAACAGCTCAGGGCTGCTACAATGAGTATTTCGAATAATATTGCTGAAGGATCCGGCTCTTTTTCAGATAAAGACTTTGCCAGTTTTCTTAATATTTCAAGAAGATCTGTTTTTGAGTGTGCTAATATTCTCTACATATATGAAAGAAGGAAAATAATTGACTCCTCCGAAAGAAAAACAATCTATCCGAAACTCATTTCATTAAGTAAAAAGATTACCAATTTCAGAAAATCACTCAAATAGGGTACTTCTTTCCCTGAGCTCTGAGCCCTGAGCCCTGCGCTCTGAGCATAAAAAACAAAGCAACCATCAGCTTAATAATCCGGTCATATCAGAACAAAATAGCAGGATTTTTAGTTACTTCACAATCCCAATCCTGAAGGGTAGAAAATGGAAAAAAGCAGGTTCCGAATAATAACTCTTTTTGCCGATATTATCATCCTGGCAATAGCTTTCCTTGCCATGGTGTGGGTGAAGCCGGCCAGCCTGCGGCATTATCTGCCTTCACACAGTTTCTTTTTTGCCATGCTGGCAGCTGTATGGCTTGTTGTCTCTCTTCTGAACGGCAAAATGCACCGGGGAAAGATCATTAATTTTTCGACTCTCTTTAACAGGGTGATTGGAAGTAACATTATCGCACTGGCTGTTACAGCATTATTAATGTACGCTTTCCGGGAATATAACTATTCTAGACTGATTGTCCTGGGAACAGCTCTCGTGGCAACATTTCTTGAACTTGCCATAGGATCAGCATATATAGCTTATAAAAAGGCCTCCCTGCAGGACCTTGAAGAGTATGAGAAATACCGTTCATACAGGAAACCAAGTGAGTATGACCTTGTGGGCGGGATAAACGGCAATGGGAAACATGAACAGACAGTTTCGGAAGTTCACCCGGGAATAATCAGCGCCATTGAAAATGAGTCGGGGCCCGAAATGGCTGAAGCCGTCATAAAAATGACAGGACCCAAGCTTTCGGAAAGGACCGCTGTTCTTTCGACAACTACAGTGTTCAATATTTCAAGCCTCCCGGAGGAAAAATATGAGTACATAATAAACCTTCACAGGATAAACGACATAAAGAAGCTCGATGATTTCATTGATGCAGTAAACCGGAAGCTTGAGGAAAAGGGTTATTTCTTCTGCTGCGTCGAGACAAAAGATCAGCGGAAGAAAAGGATACTAAAGAAGTTCCCTCCGGTGTTGAATTACCTGTATTATACCGGCGACTTTATCGTAAAACGCGTCCTGCCAAAGCTTAAATTCACCCGTCCCCTCTATTATGTTCTGACAGGAGGCAATAACACTGTCATAACCCGTGCTGAGGCTCTCGGACGTCTTTCGCGCGGAGGATTCAGGATAAGACAGGAATCTTTCCTTGGAAATCATCTCTGCATTGAAGCGAAAAAGACCGGCGCTCCGCTTCCCAGGAATGAAAACATCTATGGCCCGTTGATAGCACTGCCCAGAGTCGGCAGGAACGGCAGGATCATAAAAGTTTATAAGCTCAGGACCATGCACCCTTATTCTGAGTATATCCAGGATTATGTATACAGGCTTCACGACCTTGAGAATGGCGGAAAATTCAAACATGATTTCAGAGTTACATCCTGGGGGTCCGTATGCAGGAAGATATGGCTTGATGAAATGCCCATGCTGATCAACTTCTTCAAGGGCGAAATGAAGTTCGTGGGTATACGTCCGCTCAGCAGGCAATATTTCGAGCTTTACAAAGAAGATGTGAGGGAAAGGAGAATAAAATACAAACCGGGGCTTATACCTCCCTTCTATGCCGACATGCCGGAGGATCTGGAACATATTCAGCTTTCGGAGCTCAAATACCTCGATTCATACGACAAACGTCCGGTACTTACCGATATCAGGTACTTTTTCAAATCGCTGTGGAATATTGCGTTTCATCAGGCGAGAAGCAGATAAGAATTATTTAAGCTTGAATATCCTTTCAATAGATTGCCATTTCTCCGGAGTTGCGGCTTTATCCCCTGCCAGTTGGAACTGAGATACAAATTCTTCCCATTCTTTCTGCTTTGGAAGAGAAGCAAGCTTTTTCATGGCTTTGTCATGATCAAAATCCGGAACGGTGTCCATTATCATGAATGCCAGGTTTCCGTGGAGCCAGATCTCCATGTCGATTATTCCCACTTCTTTTATTCCTTCAGGGATCTCTGGCCAGATGTTCTCGCTTTTATGAACTTCAATGTATTTGTTTATCAGCTCTTTACTATTCTGCAGTTTAAGTATTTTACAGTATCGCTTATAGCTGCCTGCCTTAGTTGAATTAATAGTACCATTCATAGTAATTCACATTTTCTGGTAAAAGTATGGAAAATGAAGAACTTACACAGAGGAAATCGGGAGAAGACACAGAGCTCCACAGAGAAAAGAACACTAAATCTTAACCTCTGTGGATCTCTGTGCATCCTCAGTGGAACTCTGTGTAAGTTCTTTATTTTTCTTTATCCTTCTACTCTTCAATGGCCTGTTTTTAGTAAATTTGTTAACCGACAATACACGAAATGAAAAGAAGAAAGATATTTGTCTCAGGTTGTTTTGATATGCTGCATTCAGGTCATGTGGCATTCCTGACCGAAGCTGCCGGATACGGGGATTTATATATAGGTCTGGGCTCCGATAAGACGATAAGAGAACTTAAGGGCAGGGAACCTATAAACTCTGAAGACGAACGGGCTTATATGCTCAGCGCACTGGCATGCGTTAAGAAAGTAATTATCAATAAAGATGGCGGATTGCTGGATTTCCGGGGTACAATAAGGGATGTTAAACCGGATATCTTTATTGTGAATGAGGATGGACATTCTCCTGAAAAGGAGAGACTTTGCAGGAAGATTGGTATCGAATATCTGGTTCTGAAAAGAGTCCCGCACGCAAATCTGCCATCCCGTTCAACGACAGCATTGAGGAATGTCAAACCGATGCCTTACAGGATTGACCTGGCCGGGACATGGATCGACCAGCCCTACGTATCAAAGTACTATCCCGGAGCAGCACTAACAGCATCGCTGGAACCAGCCATTGAATTCAATGAAAGATCAGGAATGGCGACATCGACAAGAAAAAAGGCCATTGAACTCTGGAATGGTCAGCTGCCTCTTGAAAAACCTGAAAAACTTGCAAAAACTCTCTTCCGGTATGACAATGATCCCGGAACAAAAGAGGTAAGCGGATCCCAGGATTCAATAGGGATAACCATGCCCGGGATTAATAAATTCTTCTATGAAAAAGGCAAATACTGGCCGTCAAGATTTGAAACAATAGCTGATCCTGATATAATCAAATGGCTCGAGGAGAGATTGTTCATGGTTACTTTGTGGCCGCGTCCGGATGATTTCAATGTACTTTCAGATACCTACATCAACACCAGAAATGTCAGACTCCTCTCCTCGGCAGCTGATCTTGCATGGGAAGGACTTCTTTCGAAAAACATAAAACATTTTTCGAAAGGATTTTTAGACTCATTCCATTCCGAGATCAGGATGTTCCCGAAAACGATATATCCCAA
>Ga0105099_10002697_pt1 | contig 10462 bp, 5 predicted proteins | sample PPLLak3cmMay2015_2_FD_79138 | JGI IMG/M metagenome (GOLD analysis project Ga0105099, IMG submission 79138) | Freshwater sediment microbial communities from Prairie Pothole Lake near Jamestown, North Dakota, USA - PPLs Lake P8 Core (1) Depth... | ecosystem: Environmental > Aquatic > Freshwater >...
CATTCCTTTCATGACATTGTTGTTGTCGAGCACCCAGTGCACAAAGAACCGGTACTTTCTTCCGTTCCAGTCTACCTGCATCAGCCCGTCAGAATCATAAACCAACATTCCCTTGTGGAACAGTTGGAACATTTCCCCTATTTGTCCGCCATCATCGATTTGAGTTTCTGCTTTCACGTTGAATTGTGCAGAATCCAATATATTTCCTTTTTTATCAAGCAGGAAGGCTGTGTGGAAACCGGTGGTCCCCGCCACAGATATAGATATCCTGGTGGCAGCCAGCGTACGAACATATTCCCGGCCCTGTGCATCTTTTATAACAACTGTACCCGGGGATTTACATACGACAATGGCTTTATCCAATGGTTTGACTGATGGGGCAGGATGCATTACATTGATGATCTCCGGTTCCTGACAGTTCATGGTTGAAGGTATCATGAAGAGAAAGCATAACAGCCATGCCTGAAGGTTATCGCTGGCTGTTTTTCCGAATAGAAAAGTTTTTGGATGCATATAAATAGTTTTATGGATTATTAACGATAACTGGTTTTTAAGTCAGGCTATGGTTGCGATCATTCAATAACTGCAAAGCGATTTGTAAGGCGTATATCTTCCGAGGAAGCACCTACCATAACCTTAAATGTCCCGGGTTCAATAACCGGTCTCATATTTATATCGTAAAGGATAAGTTGTTCCGGAGCAATGATAAAGCGTATTGTTTTTAATTCTCCGGGCTCCAGTTTTATTTTGGCGAATCCTTTAAGTTCTTTCACAGGTCTGGCTATACTGGCCAGTTCATCATGGATATACAATTGCAAAATTTCTGAACCTGTTCTGGCACCCGTATTCTTTATATCAACCGAAATGGCTATGTTTTCATCTTTGCGGATCTTTTCCGCTGAAAACCGCAGATTGGAATATTCAAATGTTGTATAGGATAAACCATGACCAAATGGATACAGTGGCTCATTTCCGATTCCAACATAAAAATCCTCCGGTTTATATGGCAAATGATTATAATTAATGGGTACCTGACCGGTAGTTTTGGGTATGGAAACCGGTAGTTTTGCGGATGGATTCACATCACCCATGCAGATTTCCGCAATTGCCCGGCCGCCTTCCTCTCCGGGATACCAGGCAAACATCACGGCATCAGCCTTGTCGATCCAGTTATTCATGGCAATTACAGTACCGGTCTGAATAATCACAATCAGCGGTTTTCCGGTTTTTGCCAATGCCAGGATCAGCTGTTCCTGTGCATCATCCAGTTCCAAATATGCCCTGTCGCCATTCTCATCGTCCTTCATACCCACTGCCACTATAATGGCATCGGCATTCCCTGCTGCTTTGACGGCTTCCGGGATGAGGGCCAGGGGATCAATGTTCCAGCCCAGCTGGGCAAAAGCCCTATGGCCACTGTCAAAATATTCCATCCGGAATGAATAAATTTTCCCTTTTTGAAAAGTATATTTTGCCTCCGTCAGACGCCTGCTTCCGTTTTGCCACATATCTACTACAAGTTTATCATCAATAAACAGCCTGACACCGTCATCTGCGGTAACTCCAATGCTATAGGTTCCGTTAACCGGTGATTGAAGCCTTCCGGTCCACCGGACCGAGAAATTGTCTCTGGGCAGACCTTCCGGAGAGCCTTCTTTCCAGTCAAACTCAATTTTATCATCATTTTTAATATATAGGGGATTTCCGGATAAGTCGGCCGTATTGTAATATTCACCCCGGATTCCCCCTAAAAAGTTTTCAGGTTGAATAGCAGGTAATGCCGTATAGGAAACTTCGGCTCCTTTTGCCGCCACAACTTTTATATTGGGATACTGACTTTTTAATCCTTCCAGCAGGGTAACCTCATGCCTTCCAAAACCACCGTAATGATTAATCAGAAGCCAGTCAGTCATGGGACCTACCAGGGCTATGCTTTGTACGTTCTTACCCAACGGAAGTGTATTTTTATTATTTTTTACCAATACAATACCTTGACGGGCAGCTTCAAGAGCCAGGGCTCTGTGTTCTGCACAATCCGTAATTTTTTTAGCATAATCAGGGTCAGCAAATGGATTGTCAAAAAGCCCGGTTCTTATTTTCTGCCGGAGCACCCTTCTGACCGCATCGTCAATTCTTTTCTCTGATACCAGACCTTCCTCAACGGCTTCCTTCAGAATTTCACCATAATATCCGTCTGATGCAGATGATATTGAGATATCACAGCCAGCGTTGATAGCAGCGGTTGATATTTCTTTCTTTGTACCGTAAATACCAAAAGCATTGTAAATGATAGGAAGCGCATCCCCATCCGAAATGATGAATCCTTTAAAACCCCATTCGCCTTTGATCAGATCATTCATAAGCCAATCATGGGTGGCACAAGGTATTCCATCCAGTGTATTGTAAGCCATCATAACCGATGTTGCTCCTCCTTCCTGGAAGCAGGCTTTAAATCCGGGGAAATAAATCTCACGCAACAGCCGCTCGCTGAAATGCACAGGTGCCCCAAACCGCCCTTCCAGCCCCATGTTGGCAGCAAAATGTTTGGGTGTTGTTATAATACCTTTTTTTTCAAATACCTTAACATAGGAAACTCCCATGCGGGAGGTCAGGTATGGATCTTCCCCAAAGGTTTCCCCCGTTCTTCCCCAGCGGGAGTCCCTTGCAATATTAACCACGGGAGCAAATACCTGGCGGATGCCGCGGGCCCTGACTTCTTCGGAAATAGCCTCAGCAACCCTTGTCATCAGACTTGTATCCCATGAGCTAGCCAGTGCAATTGACTGTGGAAAAGCAGTGGATTTGTTACCCATGTATGCAAAAATGGCCTCCCCCGATTTAATGGCAGGAATTCCAAGACGGGTATTGCTGATCAGGAATTGCTGAATTTTATTTATTTCATTGGCGGCATCGGATGGAAGAAGACCATTGTTTAGAAATCCCACACATCCAATTCCATTAACCCCGATCGCATTGGTATCATCCTGAAATTGAAGTTGCGCCAGCTTTTCATCAAGGGTCATCCGTTTCAGCAGATCCTCAACCCGTTTTTCTACCGGCAAGTCCTTGTTTTTATAGAGAAGCTGATGATTTTCTCTGGTAGCACATTGCGACAGGATAACAAACACAATAATGGCCTGGCTTAAGTTGAACAGGAACTTAATCATACAGATTGTAGTTATATTGGTTCAATAAAAATCCGTACAAATTATTCCTTTTCCGCAGGACTATGGATTGCTATTTTCCCTAATTGTTCCGGTATTTTATTGCAGGGAAGTTATTTCGAATTCAGACTATTTATCCAATCGATACACCGGTTTGTCCAGGATGCCAGATATCCTTTTCCGATAGCCAGCGAGAACCCATGCCCTCCATAAGGATAGATATGCATTTCAGCCGGGATTTTCCTGGCTCTTAGTGCGCTAAAATAGGAAATACTGTTTTCAACCGGTACACCAGTGTCATCGCCTGAGTGAATAAGAAATGCCGGGGGTGTGTCTTCTTTTATCTGTAACTCATTTGAATAATAAGTAATTAACTCCGGATCAGGATTTTCACCGATAAGAGCAATTCGGGAACCTGTATGGATATAATCACCCGTAAAAGAAATAACGGGATATATAAGGATGGAAAAATCCGGTCTGCAACTCATTTGATCAACCGGATCCTTGCTTTCTGGAATCCCCCGGTCAAAATGTGTTGACAACGTGGAAGCAAGGTGACCTCCGGCTGAGAATCCCATAATCCCTATTTTTTCAGGATTAATATTCCAATCCAATGCATGATATCGGACTAACCGCATGGCTCTTTGAGCATCGAGCAGGGGTGATTTATGCGGTACAACATTGCTCTTGGAGACCGGTAACCTGTATTTTAAGACAATTGCAGCGATGCCATTTGCATTCAACCATTTGGCAATATCGGATCCTTCCCAATCATAGGCCAGAATCCAGTATCCACCTCCCGGACAAATCACAACCGCCTGCCCTGTGGCATTTTTTACGGAAGGCAGAAAAACAGCAATATCTGGATTCTGAACATAACTAATCCTGACGATATCCGTTGTATCTCTTTTTTCCTTTTCGTCGGATTTCTGATAATTCGGAATCTGTCCATTTTCCCATAATGGAAGAAGTGCATTTTGAGCCTCTATGGGACTCATTGCATATAATAAAATGAGCAGGTTGAATATGTTTTTCATAGGAATGATTTATTTATGTTCGTGCTCAAAAATATAAACATCAATTCAGTTATTTTCATCGCTATTCCCAGTATTTATTGTGCAGTGAACGTTCATCGCCCTTGTATACTGCATTTTCAACCAACAGTACCCGGTAATGGTCGTAAGGAATATCGTTGATGCCGCCATCCCATTCCCTTACTTTTCCTTCCCATGATTTTCCGGGATGTCCCCAAAGCCCTTCTGCATATATAGGCTGTCCCTGCGCTACATCAACAATCACCATTCCGTATTCCTGCAGCGCTTTTGCAATAACAGCCTCTTCGGTTGTCAATTGAAAGGGAGTCAAATCAAGATCCGGATCCAGCTGAATGACAGCTCCTTCTGGAATTCCCCCTTTGAAAAATCCGTCTGTCCAGCAAGCCGGATATACAAATTCTTTAAACGCGGCATACCGGGTGGCACAGGATAGTTTATGCCGGATCTTTCCGCTCATTACCTCATCGTACATGATCAGTCCGGCCATAGCCGGCACCCCGGCGGCTCGACTGGGTCCATGAAAATGAATGCTTTCACCGTCTACCGCTCCCAATGCTTTGTTGTCAAATACACCTGGTCCATCGAGGGGATATGTCATGCCGGTATTCGATTCCAAATCTCCTGTGGCGGTTTTCTTCAGGCCCCACATATCCCAGGCAATCATACGTTGCCAATCGACCAGCACGATATGGGCATCGCTTTGTGCGTCGGGTGTGGCACCATCGGGGATAGGAACAAAATCAAATCCGGGTCCGTGACCAAAGGAGTCTCTTTGGGTATTCCAGCCTTTCTTTTCATCTTCCGACAAATAGTGGTTCTTTATTTGATATACCGGCGTCATACTGTCTACCTCATACACGGGTATAGTCCATTGCCGGTAAGAAACACCAAAATTTTCCCCGGTGGGTTCCTGCTTGAGCAAACTTACCCAATAGCCGGTACGGTGATCAATTTTTGCATTTTCAGCAATGGGTTGATTCCAAAAGCTGCTGTCGGAAAAAAAGCGTTTTGAGATTTCAGGGATTTTTACAGATGTGTTGGGTTTACATCCAATTAAAACAATGACCAGAAAAGTGAGAAAAAATATTTTCATAGCGGGAAGATATTATTATTTATAGATAAAATTCGGGGAATCATTATTTGCATTAGAATTTGTTAAATATTTTTTTTCGCTTCATTCGATTAATGATATACCTTGTCATTCAGGGTAATTTTTTGATTGTCAATCCCCATCATTCCTGCTTCAAAATGCTGTTCAAATGCTGCTTCGAAAAACTGAAGCTTTATCCGGTGAAATCCCTTTTCAAGGGCAATCTGGCCGGTTCGGGTCTGAACGCCATGAATGGAGTCGTTATTTATAATCAAAGAATTGTCAATAAACAAGCGACTTCCGTCATCAGAGTCTGTGAAAAATTTATATACTGCAGTACTGTCAATTTTAAGAAAACCCTTGAATTCCATTGCCCAGAAATCTTCTCTGACCCAATCAGGGATTTTGATGGCATTAACGGTTCCGGATTTAACGGCCCTTAGATTATTGATCCCGCCAATTGAATCAAGTCTGGCTTCAAAATAGGCGTATTCAATACCCTTTGTAAGTTTTTTGATATCATTCAAGGCGGGCGATGGCTTTACTTTCCGGCAAATTCCCTTGGTAACCGGCCCCGTTTTTCCTGATGGAAGTATAATCATGGCTTTCACAATAGTGTTTTCTTTTAATTCAAGTTTCCCATTATACAAAAAAGAGCGGTTATCCGGATTGCTGTTGTCCAGGGTATAGTAAATCCGGCCTGTATGGATCGGGTTTACCATTTCAAAGGTGAGCGTATTTATAAATTTAATTTCTCTGTCTATTCCTGAAACATAGGGGATGTGATAATTTATTTTCATTTGATCCCATAATCGGTAATGAGAACCAAGCCGTCTCAGGAAATCGTCATAGTTCTTATCGGATGAATTACTCCAGGTCAGTTCAGCCAATGCACATAAGCGGGGCAGTACCATATTTTCCACCTGACCGGGTGTTTTCAGGTTTTCGGTCCACACGTTGGCCTGAGCTCCCAGTATATAATTGTAATATGCTGCTGGCAAGGAATCGGGAACAGGCTCATAATGATATACTGCCTCTAGCGGCAGGTAACTGCCCTCAGCCTGATAGACAATTTCTGCAAGATCCTGATAACGGTTGAAATAGAGAACTTCGCCCGGAGTCATAATAGCACAGTGATCTGAAAGGGCCGCTTCAATTCCTCCTGATTCTCCTCTCCATGACATCACGGTTGCATTCGGTGCAAGCCCGCCTTCGAGAATCTCATCCCATCCGATTATTTTTCTGCCCTTCGAATTGAGATATTTTTCAATTCTGCATATGAAATAACTTTGCAATTCCTCAACGTTTTTCAACCCCATCTTTTTCATCGTTGCGCGGCATTTGGGGCATTTTCCCCAGGGTGTTTTCTTGGCTTCATCCCCTCCGATATGAATATATTCTCCCGGAAACAGAGTGATCACTTCATCAAAAACATCTTCCAGAAACCTGAACGTTTTCTCATTTCCGGAGCAATAGGGATCTGAAAATTCCCAGGCAACATGTTCCGGTTTTTTAAATATTTTACCCGAACAGGAGAGTTCGGGATAGGCGGCCAGGGCGGCCCACGAATGACCCGGCAATTCGATTTCAGGGATAATGGTTACCCCCCGTACAGAAGCGTATCCGACAATATCCCTGATCTCATCCTGTGTATAATAGCCTCCATACTTTTCACCATCCCGATCGGGCAACTCAGCAAAATAATTCCACTCCTCAGCTCCTGTTCCTTTTCTCCAGGCTCCGGTTTCCATAAGACGGGGATGTTTTTTTATTTCGATCCGCCACCCCTGGTCGTCGGTTAAATGCCAGTGAAAGGTATTGATCTTATACAAGGCCATTATGTCGATATACTTTTTAATAAAGTCAACCGGAAAGAAGTGCCGGCTTACATCCAAATGCATTCCCCTGTAACGGAATCTGGGGCTATCCGTTATTTCACAATTGGGCAATGTCAATTGCCGGTGATTTACCGATGTAGCATTCATCATTTGTGTCAAACTTTGCAGGCCATAGAATGCACCCTCAGGCGTTTTTGCCGATAACCGGATCCTGTTATGAAGTATAGTTAACTTATAACCTTCTGTTGATTTAATTGATGGATCAATTTTGATCTGCAGCATCCCATTTTTATCTATTGCTGAATGGATGGAATAGAGATTTTTTAAATTGGAACGGAATACTTCCACAAAAGGCAGGATTTCCGAATCACCAACCGCGATGCACAGGGGCACATGCAATGTACTTGTGCTTTTATGATGGATGATCTCCTGTGGAACGGGTATAATAGAAATTTGCCTGTCAGTAGTTTTCGCGCAACCTGTAAGCAATAATATGATCAACAAATTGAAATTCCTGTTCATGGGCATTCTGTTACAAATCCTTATAGCTTATAAGCGTTATTTTCTTGTCAGCAATAACTTTTTTTACCTTGGGACTCATTAAAATCCGGGTAACATTATCCCTGTCTTTTCCTACATTATCATAACCCGTATGGAATACCCCCTGCATTTCGGGCTGATCATAAGCCGGATGTTCTACAAAGACCCATGTCCCGGAAGTCATCTTTTTCAGATTTTCAATGAATCCCTTTACCTGACTGTCGGTTGAGCCTGCCTTATCATAGTTACCCAGCCATGAAATGCTGTCAGCAGCGGGTTTCAACTCAAGGTGATATTCCTTTTGCAGTCTGTCGTAAAGTTCAGTGAGTTGCGGATCTGCTCTTTCCCAGCCCATGTGGTTGGAAAGATGCGAGATCCGGGGAATCTTTTTCAGCGCCAGCTCGATCTGCGCCCTAAGTTCTGCTTCAACATCTTCAATTTTCCAGTCGGCATGAAGGAGGCTGCGGTTTTCAGGATAGTTCTCATTGGGCCAAACCATGGGAAAGAAATAGCCGTCTTCATCGGTAATGCTGAGACAATGCGTTAACGGACGCCATTTGTAGACATTCCACTCGCTGGTCAATACCAGATGGATTCCGACATCAAGCCCCGGGTTCTGATTCAGCATTACCACGGCTTCTTCAAACCAGGCGCAGGGGACCATGATCTCAACTGATCGTACAATCCCCTTTTGGTATGTATCAATGCATGCAAGGTTTGCCGCGTGGGAGCTGCCGATATCATCACCGCGCACCAGCAACCGGATTTCCTGTTGTCCTGAAATATGCATGCACACCTGCAAGGCAAACAAAAAAACTACCGCATTTTTCATAGAATATTTCTGTTTGATTAATCCGTTACTTTGTATTTTATTTGATACAATCCCGATCCAATAGTAAGGATTGACTTATCTGCCGCCGATAATGTGGCTTCTTTAAATTGTGACAAAGGAGTACTATTGATTGTTGTTTCCGAAGCATTCCCGGGAATATACACAGAAGCTGTTGTATTAGGCGGGATTGCAATATCGAGGATGAATTCTCCGTTTGCAATTTTCCATCCTGAGCTAACCCGGCCAAACATACTTTCATGATAGGCCTCTGCATGAGTGATTCCGCCACCCGGTCGGGGATTTATAAGGATGTTTTTATACCCCGGGTTCTCCATATCAATTCCGATCCCAGCAATTACTTCAGCCATCCATTTCCCAATGGCACCATATGCATAGTGATTAAATGAATTCATGCCTTTGTCCTGAAAAGTGGAATCAGGTCTCATTCCGTCCCATCGTTCCCAAATAGTTGTCGCACCCATGGTTACAGGATATAACCAGGAGGGATAGTCTTTTCTCATCATTAACCGGTAAGCCAAATCATTATAACCATTTTCCGTGAGTGTCTGACAAATCAACGGAGTTCCCAGAAAACCGGTGGTTATATGATTAAATTTCTTTACATCAAGGGCCAGATTGGCAGCCGCTTTTTCCACCCGTGATGAATCGATCAGGTTAAAGGCCAGTGCCAGGGTATAGGCGGTTTGTGTGCTGGCCACCAAGCGACCATTAGGTGTAACAAATTCCTGCCGAAAGGCCTGTTTTATCTTATCATTCAATGCCTGAAAATTCTTGTTATCCTCTTTTTCACCAAGAATTGATGCAATCTTTGCCATCAGATCAGCAGCATGGGCAAAATAGGCTGTGGCAATCAGATCGGTGGATGTATAGGCTCCCATATAGCTGGGTGTATTATCATCGAAAGAAAGCCAGTCACCAAAGTGCCAGTCCTCCTGCCAGATATAATCACTACTTGCACGGTCAATCATGTATCCTAACCATTTTTTCATGCTGGGATATTGAACGTGAAGGATATTACTATCCGCATAATTGAGGTATACGGTCCATGGTATTATTATAGCAGCATCGGCCCATCCTGTGGCTCCTCCGTCATCGAAAACGGCGGGAATTACATGTGGAACCCTGCCGTTGTCGTTCTGATCCGCTGCCAGATCACGCATCCATTTGGTATAGAACGACGCTGTGTTCATGTTGAAACAAGCCGTAGGTGCAAATACCTGGGCATCGCCCGTCCAGCCCAGGCGCTCATCGCGCTGGGGACAATCCGTTGGTACATCCAGAAAATTACCCTTTTGTCCCCAGACAATATTATGCTGCAATTGGTTAAGCAGTGAGTCTGAACATGAAAAACCTCCCGTGGATTCCATATCCGAATGGATTACAATGCCAGTTATTTTATCCGGTGTTAGGGTACCTGGATACCCGGTTATTTCAATAAACCGGAATCCCTGAAAAGTAAAATGAGGTTCAAAAATTTCTTCTCCTTTGCCCTTGAGAACATAGGTATTGGTTTGCTGGGCGGCACGAAGATTTTCGCAGTAAATATTCCCTTCTTTATCCAACACTTCAGCGTGTTTCACTATTATTTTGTCTCCTGCTGTTCCGGTGGCTTTTATGCTGACCCATCCGACCATGTTCTGGCCCATATCCACCAGGTAGGAATTGCTGACTGTGTTTGAAATCCTAATCGGTTTCAGTTCCTGTATCTTTGATACCGGAGGTCCCTGTGGTGCAATCAGGATTGCCTTTGGTGTGTCCGTAATTTTTGTTCCTTTCCAGCCTTTATCATCGAATCCGGGCAGGCTCCATCCGGTTAGTTCAAGGCGGGCATCGTAGGTCTCTCCATTATAAATATCTGATTTCAGAATGGGGCCCGTAGAGGATTTCCAGCTTTCATCGGTGGATATATATGCGATGGTGCC
>Ga0105099_10002698_pt1 | contig 10461 bp, 5 predicted proteins | sample PPLLak3cmMay2015_2_FD_79138 | JGI IMG/M metagenome (GOLD analysis project Ga0105099, IMG submission 79138) | Freshwater sediment microbial communities from Prairie Pothole Lake near Jamestown, North Dakota, USA - PPLs Lake P8 Core (1) Depth... | ecosystem: Environmental > Aquatic > Freshwater >...
AACAATCCCAGGATGAAAAGATCATGCAGAATATGATTCGCCCGGTTCTGCCCCACCGTTTCATCCAGAATTAACTGTACCTGTTTAGGAATACGCATATAAAAATAGTTTTGTACGATCATGAAGAGAAGACCGCCAGCCAGTTTTAATCGATGCCTGAGCAAAAAAGGCCAGAGTGGCGCCAGCTCTCCTATTCCGGGTCGGGACTCAGAAGTCATCTGCTGTAAACCGCTTCATACTGGTCCAAAACAGTTTTCATAGAAAACTGAATAGTTGCTGTTTCTACCGCTGCCTGACTGATGGCGTTATATCCTTCGGGATTTGTCAGTATTGCAACGGCTTTTTCAGCAGCCAGATCCAGATCATCAAGAGTAAACAGGAGACTATTCTGTCCGTCTTTTATCAACTCCGGCAGCCCCCCAACGGCAGAGGCCAAAACAGGGGTCCCACAGGCCATGGCCTCAAGTGCCGCCAATCCGAATGCTTCTTTTCGACTGGGAGCAATAACCATATCGGCACAATTAAACAGTCTGGTCAAGTCATTTCTCACACCCATAAAATCCACATAATTGTTGACTCCCAGATTCTCTGCCTCCTGCATCATGGCCGATTCCAACGGCCCCTCCCCAACCACTTTCAGACGCCCTTTACCCTCCAGTAAAGAACGGGCCTTGGCAAATATCCGGATTGCATCAATGGGCCCCTTCACTTCACGAAGATTGGAAACATGCATGAATATCGGCTCATCTCGACGTGGTTTCTGCAAGCGTTTTTCAGCTTTGACATGAAATACCGATGGATTGATGAAGTTATAGATGCACTCAATTTCTTTAGCGGGTTTGAAAAACCGTTCCGTTTCACTTTTCAGACTCTGTGAAACCGCCGTCACATGATCACTCTCCTCAATACCATACCGGGTGATATGTATCATCGACGGGTGTTGGCCCACCACAGTGATATCTGTACCATGCAGGGTTGTTACCAGACGCAGGGGGCGTTTTACTATACCCCTGGCCAATATTGCCGATATGGCATGGGGCAGAACATAGTGACTATGGACCACTTCAATATTGAACCGGATAATAATCTCAGACAGCTGTGAGGCAAGTGCCAGATCGTATGGTTGATAATCGAAAACCGGATACTCTTTTACATAGACCCGATGAAAGTGGATGGATTCACTTGTTTCCTCCTTCAGTCGGAAAGGTGGTTGCAAGCCGATGAAATGAACTTCGTGCCCCCTTTCTTCAGCCATGGCCCGACCGATCTCATAGGCCACTATTCCTGATCCGCCAACACGGTGATAACATAAAATGGCAATATTCATACAAAGCTCCTGTTAAAAGATGAAACCGGATCTGCAAGCAATGGGGCATACTCAGAATAAAAAGGTTCAGCCAATTCACAACCGCCCCAGCCACCGGCCTGAACTGAACGGGAACGCAGCAGTTCCCAGAAATGATGTGATCGAAGCAGAGTCTTACTCTGTATTCGCTCACCCGGGACACTGACCTGAGTCTGATAACAGCGCACCGCTTCTATCCTGTCCGCCCATTCAGCAGTAACATCAATAACAAAGTCGGGCTTTTCTGAAAGCATTAATTCCGGATAACGCACAACAGCCTGGGGGCGATGGGCATCTCCATCAATCCTGAGTTTTTCCAAACCAGAAAGAAATGCACTTTTCCCGGCAATCCGGGCACAGGCCAGGTGATCCGGATGACGGGTGAACCGTTCATCGAAGGTAAAAAGCAAACGGGGCTTTTGCTCTCTGATCACGGCAATCAGAGCCATGCGATTAAACTCATTGTCCTCCAGACGGCCATCTCCAAGGTCAAGGGTAATGCGATGTGAAAGGCCAAGGATGTGCGTTGAAGATTCAATCTCCCGCTGCCTGGATTCAGCATCCCCGTAGGTCCCGGCTTCACCCCGTGTCAGATCACAAACTGCCACCCGATAACCCATTTTGGCCAGTTTAATCAAAGTTCCCCCCATGAAGATCTCACAATCATCGGGGTGGGCACCGACGGCCAGAATATCCGCAGCCATTACGACAACTCCAGGAACTTCTGCTTTGGATTGTACTGTTCGAACAGATAACGAATCATTTTTGTTCCTCCATAGAGGTTCATGAAATAAAAAGGGCTCAAAATCCGCTCCTGGGGTTTTCCGTACGGCAATAATCGATCGAACACCTTTTGCAGACGAACCAGCTTGTCAGCATTTCGTTCCTTGTTCTGTTTACGAATATTACCGAGCACTTGTTTGATTTGCTTGCTGACGATGGGCCAAATTTCGGTGAAATCAGGGTGAAGCCCCTTAAGATCCTCAACAAATTTCTGACCGATATCAGCACTGGCTTTTTCGATTGCTTTGTGATCGATACCCCCCAGCCGGGTCAACAATGCTTGGCTGGCGCTATCCAGTCCCATTTCCAACAACAGTTCCGCTTCAAATCCCAGTTTTGAGAGCTGTCGTTTGCTCCACGGTTCTATCAAAGTGAGGGACATGCGTGGAATCAGGCGTGGCTGGTTCACAGCACACTGTTGGTATAAATCCGCCAAAGGAGCTAAGTAAGCCATTTCACCGGGGCCGGCTATGGTGGCCGCTGTGTTAAAGAAGGCATCCTGGCATACTGGTCTGGTGCTGACATTGGGCAACAAGGGGAAATCAGCGATGTTCACTGGAAAATCATCACGAAGTGCGTAGCCACCTTCACTGCGGAATATGGCCCGTCTTACGCCTTGATCGTCAATAAATCCAGGGCATTGAGTCCCGACAGGGGTCTGTTCAAACAGGGGCATCAATATCTTGCGGCTAAAGGCTCTGAACTCTTCCTCCCGGGGATCAAAAAAACGCAGATTATCAAATGGAAAGAGTGCTCTGGCCAATTCCAGGCTGGCGGCTCCGAGTTCTCTCCCCTCCTGGTAGGCTTCGAGAGTCAATTCTCTCAGGGCAGCGGTATATTCGCTGGGAATCACTTCATTGAAAAAAGTAATCAAAATCCCGATCAACTGTTTGTCAACAAGTATATTGCCACAGGAAAGGCCCTGAGTCTCCTTCTGCCAGCACAGACGTTTGAGCTGGCCAGTTTTGTCGATAAAATGTATTGACGATATTTCCTGAAAATCAGCGTCATTGGTTTCCAGCCAGTAGACAGCCGTTCGACCTTCATCAAGAGCAGTTCTGACTGCACCCAACACTTTGTATGGTGTATAAAGCGGGCCACTCAACAGCCCGATCTGCTGTCCGGTCAGGATGGGTCCGGGTTTCATTTGACAGTCTCCATAAACATAATAATCCGGGGGCTGTGTTTGCCATAAGGATTCCCCAGGTAATCACCGAAAATCGTTTTTACCTTCATTTTGTTCAAAGAAGCCATACTGCAAAGCGTATCGGCATCATAAAGCCATACAGACTCAACCACCCGGCGCTGCCCCAGGTCAATCTCTTTGATTACCCGTCCCTGATCCAGTCTGCGGCGAATGTTGATGTCTTGACCATTGGCCGTGCGAATGATTTCTTTTTCACGGATATGGGCACAAATATAGGCAGGGTTCAGAAAATCAAGCCAGAATTTCCCGGCATCCCCAAGAGACGCCCGGACAGCACTGAAAACCTGCAGATTTTGTTCGGTCTGCTCAAAATAGCCAAACGAAGTAAACAAAGACAGGATTAAATCGAATCGCCCCGGGATATTGCGCATATCTCCCTGAATCAGTGGCATTGTCGGTTCTCGTAGTCTGGCCTCATTCAGAAGAACCCTTGAGAGATCGAGGCCAACAGCCCGCCAGCCCCAACTTCTCATGATCTCCAGGTGACGACCGGCTCCGCACCCTAAGTCGAGAATTGATTGTAAACAGCCGGGATTCACATGGCGACGGATCAGATCCAATTGATCATAGGCATCAAAATCATCCCGGTGGGCATACAGAGTCAGATAATCTTCATCGAACCAGGTCTGGTACCAATTGTTGTCTTGGCTTTCCATATCAGGAAATTCCATGCTCCAACTTGTATTGGACCCAGTTTTCCTTAAGTCGGAGAAAAGCCGAAAAATCATACAAGCGCTTAACGAAGGGATTGTTCAGCCGTTCTGAGCCTAGGCTGGAGTGGGGGCTTGAGCCATAATGATGGCCGGGCCAAACCAGGATATGGTCTCCCAGTTCCATCAGGCACTGCAGGGATTCAAATTGGGCCAGAGCCATTTCAGGCTTGTGTGTACCACCGACCTTGCCGACAAAAAGGGTGTCTCCGGTGAACAGATGAGAACCGCCGAACAGGATACAGATTGAATCCGCCGTATGGCCCGGGGTATGTATAAAACGCATGGGAATCTGACCCAGCAAGCACTCTTCTCCATCAGAAACCGGCATATCGGCTCTGGGGTTGGACAGATGGCCCAAAACCGGAACCCTTGCATAATCCAGTACCTCATTGATACCGGCCGAATGATCCCCATGCCCATGGGTATTGATGATGCCCTTCAACAGATACTGATCCCGCTCAAGCCGCTCAATTACAGGGTTTGGATCAGGAGATGGATCGACGATGTAGGCTGAGCCCCCCGGTCCATCCGCCAGAATATAGCCAAAATTTCGATCCCCGCCACAGGCAAGCTGCTGGACAATAATGGTTTTTGCTGGCTCTGACGGTGACTTGGTATTCAATTCAGATTTCACAGTTCGTATCCTATTTTCTTCCTTGTATTGTACACCAAAGAAGCACAGAAGACAGCTTCCAGAAGTCTTTTCATGTAACGTCAACAGACTGTGCCCATAACTCATCAGATTGTATCGAGCACCCATACTGAATCATCCAAATGATGTTATCCAGATGGTGGGGGCAGTACTTTTTAACGAATGTTCCATGTTTCACATGGCTCTGTGATAATTTTTTATTAGATTTTTCTCGATCAGAACACCTAAATAGGGGTGATGCCAACCAGTGTGTTTTTCTTAAAGACAATTCTGTATAAAGGTGGCGTTAACGCTCTTTATTTTGGCTCCTTCTGGTATTGATGATGATACGGATCCGTTTGCATCTCAAATTCAGCTCATTTCTAAAAATCAAGTCAAATTGACCCAAAAAGCCTATACCCGGTTGCCAGTAAAAAAAACCTTTTTCACTATCCAGAATCGAACCGGCAGGTAAAGACCTCATCTCCTGATTAACCAGTTCAAAGCCTCTGTACGCCATAACATGGTGCTGCCCGGGATTAAGTTCAACAACCAATGGAGACAGCGCATCATAATAAACCATGTACATGCCCTGACTGGATGAAGGGTTGATAAATTGGTCGTGGATTTCTTCACCAAACCCTTGAATTATCCGGATTTCACTATGATCCTGTATATATTCTTCTGGCAATATTCGCACATCAGCCTGATCTTGTGACAAGGCTTGATTCAACAAGGTATGGCCTTGCAAGGGCAAAGTTGAACCATTATTGAATATTTGAAAAAAGTGAGGGCCGATCAGAGCCGAGTTGCCGCCATCATCAGTTGCCTGCCATGACAATGTATGCAGACCATTGGGCAGCAAGTTTGTGTTCAGAGTAAACGATCCACCCGGAGCACTGGAATTGGCATAGCCCGGGAAACGACTGGTAATACTTGATAAGGCTTTGTTGTAAATCGGATTGCCCATTGACAGCCCATCAAGCAAAACAGTAATACCACTGCCATCCTCAGACATTTTTTGGGGTTGCGGAGTCAGTATCCAGGCACTGTTGTTATAGTAACTGCCACTGACTGCTGCACCCATCATCGGAGCTGTAATTTCTCCGAAGGGTTGACTGTTGGACTGGTTCTGGCAATGGATCGTTTTAGTCCCCAGATCGAAGGTTTTATTCTCTTTGTTGGTGGCAACTGCATGGATGACAAAGGAATCATTCATGCCTTGATTGGGTAAGTTATGAGTCAGAAGTGAGTAAGCCCATGCCGCTCGGGATTTTCTCGGATGGTTTGGGTAAAGCAGCTCAATATCCGGTCTGGCTCTATCTATAAAAGATGCATTCCCGACCAAAACCAGGGCGTTGTTGGTGCCCTCACGATAAATTCTGACGTAAGTAGCCTCGATATCGTCTAGCGCCCAGCCACTTAAAGCGATGTTTCCGGCTACAGTATCGCCATCTGTCGGTTGATCGAAGCCTCCAATAATTCCGTTGGTTGGGGATGCTTCCAAAACAGTTAACACCACCTCTATAAACTGCGGGGAGTTGGCCGCAATGGCATTGCTTATCTCTATTTGCCCGGTGTATAACCCCACAGCAAGGCCTGTCGTGGTGACACTGGCTATGATTTTCCCTCCATTAGTTCCCGACTTGGGACTGATGGTCAGCCAATTGGAATTACTGGCAGCAGCCCAGGCCAATGATCCGTTGCCATTATTGCCTACCAATACATCCTGTGAGCCCGTTTTAACACTGTTGCTTCCTACCCGTGATGCAAAATGCAAATTATTCTGGCTGACTGCGATGAGGGGAGCGAGCTTTACAACAGCAAAGGTGCTGTCACTGATATCATTTGCAGAACTGTTGCTCTTATCACTTATACGAACCAGGCATTGATCGCTGATCGTGTTGGGTAAGACCCAGTTGTAACTGCCGCTATTATTAACAGAAGCATTAATCGTGCTCCAGTTGATTCCATTATCAACAGAGTATTCGATTTTAACATAGGTTATTGTTCCGACTTTATCCCAGGTAATCTTTTGTGTGCTTCCCTCAAGCCACTGCTCTCCACCATTCGGAGCCGTGATATTGAGACTTGACGAGGATATAGTAAAAATCTCATCACTAACATCAACAGGCGTCCCATCCTCGCTATCACTTATCCGCACCAGGCATGAACTTGACGTTGTGTCAGGAATTGTCCACGAATATGCCCCTGTATTGCTTGTTGATGAGGCGACTGTATTCCATACAGTTCCATTATCAATAGAATATTCAATATCCACTTTAGCAGGAATCGTCCCGTTTTTATTCCATCTGATATTCTGTTTTGACCCGACAAACCAGGTTTCGTTTCCATTTGGTGCTGTCAGGATCAGTGTCGGCCATTCTATTGAAGAGGGAGCGTTACTCACATCACTGGGAATACCATCCAAGGCATCGCTGACACGAACCAGACACTCGCTGGTGACAATTTCGGGGATTACCCAAGGATAGGTCCCGTCATTGGGGGTGGAATCAATAATGGTCTGCCAGGAGGTTCCACCATCAGTCGTGAATTCCAGTTTGACATTGGCAATACTTCCGGTTCGATTCCAGGTGATATTGGGACTGCTTCCGATTTGCAGTATTTGTCCCCCATTGGGGTTCCTGATTGTCAGTGATGGAGGCAGGATTTCAAACGGTGCATTACTGACATCTGAAGGAGAGCCATCAACTGAATCGCTGACGCGTACCAGACAGGTTGTTGAGGGCGTATCCGGAACGATTTGATCATATGATCCGTCATTGAGCGTTGCTGTAACCAAATTAATCCAGCTGTTGCCATTATCTGTCGAATAGTCAATATTGACCGTCGCGGGCAGAGTGCCGCTTCTGCTCCAACTTATTCTCTGGGTGCTGTCCACATACCACTTATTCCCACCGTTGGGGGTACTAAGAGTAATGGTAGGCGCCAGAATAGTAAAAGTGGCATTGGATATATCTACCGGAGTACCATCTTCAGGGTCACTGATGCGAACCAGACATGAGATTGAAGGGGTATCGGGTATCTTCCAATCATAATTTCCACTATTGCTAACTGAATTCACCACTTCATTCCATGACAAGCCGTTGTCTGCTGAATAGTCAATTTTGACATTAGCTGGACGTTTACCGCTTTTATTCCACATAATTTGATGTGAGCTTCCAGCAAACCAATTTTCCCCACCGTTGGGGCTGGTGACTTCAAGAGTAGCTGGTAATATGGTGAACACATTATCAGAAACTTCGTTCAAGGCAACACCTTCCTGATCCACAATTCTGACCAGGCAAGTGCTTGAAGGGGTGTCCGGCACCACCCAATCATAATGTAATTCATTGAACGCATTTGTTGTTCCAGAAGGTACGTAAACAGGATCCCAGATCAGACCACCATCAATCGAGTATTCAATATTAATCTTTTCAGGGTATCCCCCGGTTCGGTTATATTGGATTCTTTGTGTACTCCCAGCCTGCCACACCTCACCCCCATTGGGTGTAATGACGGTCATGACTGGTGCCAAAACAGTTATATGACTGTCATTGCAATCAAATATTTCAGAATTGTTGGCATTGCTGACTTTTACCAGACAGTTTGAAGAAACACTTCTGGGCATTATGTCATAGGTACCGCTATTATTAACTGGGTAATAATAATCTCGTAGCCAATTGTCCCCTCCGTCATAAGAGATTTCAACATAGATTTTGGTTATACTGGATGATGAGTTCCAGGTCACCGTTCCATACGCTCCCATCATCCAAGACTCGCCCCCATTGGGTGAAAGAATTTCTATATAGGGCTTCTCTTTAATGGTAAAAACCGCTTCAGAGCGCGCCGACAATACACTGTCCGTCACATCGCTTACACGTACAAGGCAGTTTGTTGACGGCGTTTGTGGCACCTTCCAATCATATTCACCAAAATTGGGGGTTGATGCCACTATATCACTCCAGTTGCTGCCTGAATCAATAGAATATTCAATCCGGACATCTGTTATTAAACTGTTTTTTGTCCATCTGATTTTATTTTTCTCTCCTGTCTTTATTGTCTCCCCGCCATTGGGGAAAAGCATCTGCATGGCTGGATTCAGGATGGAAAACACAGTGTCCGACATCTCGACAAGTGATCCGTCAAGTGGATTTCTCAAGCGAACCATACAAGTATTGGATGGTGCATTGGGAATCGTCCATTCGTATACCCCATTATTGGGTGCAGATTCGGCTATGATGCCCCAACTTGATCCATTATCACTGGAATATTCCAACAATAAGTGTGAGATACTGTTGGGGACACTCCATATCAGGGTCTGCACTGTACCGGCAGCCCAAGATTCTTCTCCATCCGGTGAATACAGTTTGGCTTGAGCCTGAGGAACAACAATTTTATCGAATCGGGTGACAAAAGCACTCATAGCCGGGTAAAAAACCGTGTCATAAGCCTCTTCAGTTGTAGGGAAGTCAGCAGAGTCAGTCTGGCCAGTCAGAAAAATATTCGCATTATTATCAAGTGCTAACGAATTGATATGCTCACCATTTTCCGAGCTCCCACCAAGATATGTGGAGCTGATCAAAGTCTTCATGTTGCCATCCAGAACGGATACAAATCCAGTGCTATACTGGCTTTTTTTCTCTTTCATAAACACATTGGCTGTCGTCGGAAAACTACTTGATTCTGTATATCCACAGATAAACACATTGTTGGCCACATCCAGTTTGATGCTGGTCGGACAGTCATTCCCGGCATAACTAAACCATTTACCATCACCACCCAGGTATGTTGAAGCCAGTAATCGGCTCAGGTCGTTGTTGAACCTGGATATGAATCCATCATAACAGCTTGAGCAATGCGGGTCACATTTTCTTTGCCGGGAATACGCCCCGTCTGTTGTCGGAAAATCAGAACAATCCGTTCTGCCGGTAAGAAAGATATGGCCGACCGACGAAATGACCAAATCTGCCGGACAGGTCGACCCATCGGTTCCTGAAAGAAAAGTGGAGGACTTAAGTGTTGACAAAGAACTGTTAAATTTAGAAATGAAGCCAGTTCCGCCATGATAATCAGTTTGAAAAGCGCCCGGTGTGGTCGGAAAATCAGAGGAAGAAGTTTGCCCGGTTACAAAAACATCCCCGGCCTGATCCAGTGCCAATCCAACCATACCGCCTTTGAATTTGGTCGCAGCCAGAATGCTGGTCAGACTACTGTCAAATTTTGCAATAAAACCATATCCACTGCTGGCATATGCCCCTTCAGTTGTGGGGAAATCATCAGAGGAAGTATGACCTGCAACGAGCACATTTCCCGCTGAATCAATGATCAGCTTATTGCATTCATCATTTTGTGCCCGCCCTAAATAGGTGCATGCCAGCAAAGTAGAAAGAGAAGAATCAAATTTGGCAATAAAAGCATCCTTCATCCCTTGAAAATCAGATTGGTATGTGCTGACTGTTGTAGGTAGATCATAGGATTCGGTTGTACCGGCAATATAAATATTACCATTGCTGTCCACTGAGACAGATTGACCGATATCATTGTTACCGCCACCAAATAGTGTGGCTGCCAGAAGTGTTTTCATGGAGGGATCAAATTTTGCGACAAACACATCTATCATACCAGGGCAACCCCTTTCGTAAGCCCCTGCTGTTGTGGGGAAATATCCCCGCTTAGTTTCACCAACAACTATAACATTGCCCTGTGGATCTACTGCGATTTCTTTACCCGAATCATAACCATTTATAGTCCCCCCCAGAAAAGTTGATGCCATTTTATA
>Ga0105099_10002699_pt1 | contig 10457 bp, 8 predicted proteins | sample PPLLak3cmMay2015_2_FD_79138 | JGI IMG/M metagenome (GOLD analysis project Ga0105099, IMG submission 79138) | Freshwater sediment microbial communities from Prairie Pothole Lake near Jamestown, North Dakota, USA - PPLs Lake P8 Core (1) Depth... | ecosystem: Environmental > Aquatic > Freshwater >...
TGGCTTCCCAAAATTTCCCCTGGTCAGACAGATAGATTCCTTTTCAATCTCTATCCGATTCACTCAAATCCTCCTGAGCTGTCATCGGTCCGTTTGATTCAAACTCGAAATTCGAATATCGAAATCCCTGCCTTCGCCGAAGCGGCTTCGTCCAGGCAGGCAAAACAAATTCCAAATCCCAATTTTCAAATGATCTAAACTTGCCAATAAGTTGTTTTGAAATTTGGTCATTTGCTATTGTTTTGAATTTCGGATTTCGTGCTTCGAATTTAGTGGCCTCCCCATTCAACCCAAAAGACCAAATTCCACTATTGTCCGCATCTTTTCGTTCATGAGAGCTAAAAGATGAGACCCCAATAGGGACGGCTCAGAATCAATATCATTCCGGCGAGGACGATGAGGAGAATTCCCTCCTCACTGTTTTCGATAAAGCATTTAAATTGCCAGGAGAGGTCTTCGTGCGAATAGGGAGTCCATCGGGGAAGGTATTCCGGCACCTTCTCGTCATAATCGTCAAATCGATCCCCAAAGATTTTCCTCAACCGATCTCCCTCCACCTTCTTTTTATAAGGAATGTAATGGAAACAGAACATAAAGAAGGCGGCTGCCATAAAAAAAATATTGTCCGCCAGGATGCAAAATCCGGCGGTAATGAAAATTGAACCGATGTAGAGTGGATTCTTGACAAAAGCGTAAGGTCCTGTCACCGTCAGGACCTCATTCTTCTGAAGATGGCCTGCCGCCCAGATGCGAATGCCCTCCCCCAAAAAGATCAACATCATTCCAATCAATATTCCCGGGAATTTGGGTTTGGCATAGATTACTAATAAAAAAGCTCCGATAAAAAGCGGAACCCTTCGGATTTTCCTCTCCCAAGATTTCTTCTTATCGTCCATGACATCCTCTCTTTCCTATTGAACGGGACGGGAGTAAGCTTTCTTTTTCTTGTAAATAAAGAAGAGGTTTCTGAGATAGATAAAATTCCCCGGCAAATAGGCCAGGATGAAAACCGGATCTCTCCGATGAATGGCATAAAAGAGGACAATTAATCCGCCGGCTAAACTGAAATACCAGAAAGAGACAGGAATGACGCTCTCTTTCTTCTTCTCAGAGGCGATCCATTGAATCAAGAATCTCATGGTAAACATCGCTTGTCCGATGAAACCAAAGATCAGCCAGAAGTCTAAATAAAATTTTGGATACTTCGCGGAGAGGTCTTTAAATAAATCGAGTGCAAAACCGAAAAATGTAAGACATTCCATGTTAAACCCTTTCCTCAATTTCATAGCGAATGGTGCGACGTTTCATCCACCTCACGACCAGCAGATCAATGAACGACCGAACCATGCGATTCCGGATATTGTATTTTGACTTCCCAAATTTCCTCGGATGGTGAGAAACGGGAACTTCAATGATCCGATATCCTTCCATCTTGACCAGGGTGGAAAAAAATCGGTGCATCCCATTAAACAGGGGGATCTCCTCAAAGCACTCCTTTTTGAATGCCCGGAGGGTACAGGCGCTATCCTGTATGCTCTCGCCACTCAACCCATTACGAACGGCATTAGCGATTTTTGAGGACATTCTCTTCAACCATTGATCTTGCCTTTCCTGTCGCCATCCTGTCGCCATGTCATAACGATCTAAATACTCCAATAAGACGGGAATATCCTTAGGATCATTCTGAAGGTCTGAATCTAACGTAATGATCTTCTTCCCCCGGGCCTCCCTCATTCCCGCCACGAGGGCTGCGCTTAAACCACGGTTCTCCTTAAAGCCCAGGACTCGAAGACAAGGATATTGAGGGGCCATTTCTTTTAAAATCCTTCGGCTCCCATCTGAACTCCCATCATCCACAAAAATCATCTCATAGGAAAAAGGAAGGCTTTTTAATACCTCCGCCAGTTTTGGAATCAGAATAGGAAGACTTTCCTCCTCATTAAAAACAGGAACCACCACGGATAGGCTCGGGGACGTTAAAATCTCCATCAAGGATTTTTCCTTACTCGAAGCGATTTGAGATTAGAACCACGTCGTTTCCCCCCACGAGATGTCGAGCGACCAAATGTATTTCCGCCCCCCCTCCCCTTGTCTGAATTTTTCTTAACTCATCAAAGGCAATGAGACAAAAGACCCTCTCCGGGGAGCTTAGGAATTGAAAAAGTCGCAATGGACTTGCCAAATCTGAAATGGGGACAATCCCTGTATAGAAATTGTAGGGGGCGGTTGACAATCTCCCATAAACGGCCAACTTCTCACCCGGTTGGATTCGAGAAATAACCTCCTGGGAAATGAACCGAGCCGATTTATGATCATTGATGAGTGGAAGGACGGCTCGGGTAGTGTAGAAGGACCCTGTTGTCAGGATCCCGAAGAAGAGGAGAAACATGGCTCCCTGATTCCTAAAACGATATAAAATAAACATGGCCAAACTTCCACCAGTTAGAAGAAAAGCCAATGGAAGACTATAAGGCATATAGAAAGGAAACTTAACCGAAGCTAACCAGGGTAAAACAACACCGGCAACAAACATCAACCCCAGCAAAACATAGATGGGAAGAGAGATCCATCTCTGTCTAAAATGATCCATTTGAGAAGAAATGAAGTCATGTAAGAGTTTTCCGACCAAGAGAGAGGCGGCGGGAAAGAGCGGGAGAAGGTAAATGCCCCTCTTCCCTTTTGATAAAGAAAAGAAGATAAAGATGACAGCAAACCAGATGCTGAGGAAGAAAAACTCTCTTCTCTTTTCGATCATTTTTATTGAGTAGGCATACACAAAGGCAGAAGGGAGGAAGACCACCCACGGGAAAAAACCGGTTGGAAAATCGTAAAGGTAATAATAAATGGGCTGACCTTTAGCCCACCCTTGCGAATATCGAGCAATCGAATGAAGAAAAAGGGTCTGGTTCAGATAATCACGCCCACCCTTCCAGACAGCAGGGAGATACCAACAGAGGACGATCCCCAGAAACAAAATCATGCCCGGAAAAAGTTTCATCTCCCTGATCCCCCTCCACTCCTTCCGAAGGATAAGGTAAAAAAGGCTGACCAAGAGAGGAAGGATGAAACCGACTGGTCCTTTGGCCAGAGTGGCGAAGGCCATCGCCACATAAAATCCGTAGATAAACAAATATTTTGAGTTTCCATGTCCGACGGGCCCTCCCCTCACCACTTCCCTCTCCCCTGAGAGGAGAGGGGTAGCGTGAGGGGGACGATACCTATTCCATTGAAAAAAACAATAAAGGGAAGCGGTCGTGAAAAAGGTAAGGGTCGTATCAATATTGGCCCGTGAAGAGAGGTAGGCAAATTCAAAACTGGTGGCAAGGATAAGGCTTCCCAGAAATCCTGTTCGGGAGCCATAGAGAGTCTTACCGATGAGGAAAGTGAGGAGGACGGTGAGGGTTCCAAAAAAAGCGGATGGGAATCGGACGGAAAAGGAGGTAAATCCTTGCCAGAGATAAGAGGAGAAACCGATGAGCCAAAAAAAGAGCGGAGGCTTGTCTGAGTAAACATTCCCGTTATAATGCATGAGAATCCAGTCTCCCCCATTGACCATTTCTCTGGCGACCTCGGCATAGCGAGGCTCATCAGGATTCCAGAGGTCCCATTGACCCAGGTTAACAAAATAAATGAGAAAACAGAGCCCTGCGAGAAGAATGATCTGAGCCCATTTTTGAGGATAAAATTTGGAAAAACGTCTCTCCATAGCTTGTCTTCTATGAAATTGTCTTACACCAGACGAATGCCCCTCCTATTTTAAACGAAACAAATTTGGTCGTGAGGCAATCAGTATGGGATGAATACCCTTTTGAGCATGACTGAGCGACCTATTCCTAAAGGTATCGTGTCCTTTATCACTTTGACGGACCGGGAGAATTGCTTGGACGATTATGAAATAATAGATATTTCGAGGTCTCGCGGATGGCTTCGAAGAGTCGTGCCATCTCGGTTGCCCTCTCGGGATTCTGATCCTTTACATCCACCAGGGGTGAATTCGATCGATACCGGTAGAGTCTCTGCCTTCCCCTGGGGGTTATAAGAAGGAGAAATTCATCGTCCAGCACTCCTCTATAAATACTATCGATATAGGCAAAATGCTTTTCTTTTGGCCGCTCCACCAGAAGATCTCTCCCCAGAGTCGTGTTCAGGTAGGGCACGCCGGTGAGTCCGATCAGCGTGGGGAGGATATCCACAAGACTCCCAGTGGAATTGATTTGCCTACCCTCAGAGAAGAAGCCTGGTGCATAAATCGCCAGGGGCACATGATGGCTTGTCAAAGACAACGTGTCCCAAGGAATTTTTTGGTTAGCAACCGTCCCGTGGTCAGCGAATAAACAGAAGATTGTCTTCTTAAAATAATTCTCCTTGCTCGCCATGCGGAAAAAGTGACCGATGCAGTGGTCAAGAAATCGCATGCCATTATAGTCCTCCAATGAATCGAAACCGTTTTCTATCAACTTTGCCTCGCCTTCCTCTGCCTCTTTGAAATCTCCCTTATCCTTGGGAATGGTGTAGGGCCTGTGGTTTCCGGCAGTATGGATCAAGGCAAAAAATGGCTTGTCTTGCTTCCGAAGAATCTGGTTGGCTTCTTCAAAAAGATGAAAATCTGATATCCCCCATGCGTCGTCTGGCAAAGAGGAGAAGTCCCCTTCTTCATAAATCTCCAATCCATCAATATTGTGAGCGAGTATCCCTCGGATGTTCCCCCAGTTTGCACTCCCTCCGAGAAAATACATCTTTTTGTGCCCTTCCAGGGCATTCACAATCGTGTGCTGGCGCACAATGAGGGGATTTCGGGAAGCAGAATGAGGGGTGTGGATGTCAGGAATACCGAACATGGCGGTAAAGACAGCTCGAGCCGTCGGGGGGCGAGTGACAAAAAAATTTGTAAAGAATAATGAATTCCGTGCAATCGAGTCAAAATGGGGCGTTGGGTTGAGGCCATTTCCAAGAACTCCCACTTTGAATCCCGCAAAGGACTCCAGAAGAATGAGGACGATGTTAGGCATTCCAGGTAACTTTTTCTCGGGTATGACGTGTCGGGAGAAATTTAGGGTTTTCGGATCAGGATGATCCACGCCCAGAAGATCTGCCATCAGGGGATAATGTTTTCTGACCTCCTCTTTGTCAAAACTGACTTTTCTGTATCCAAGGGTGTCAAAAAAGAAGAGGACCGGGTTTAGCGATAGAGCCGATACAAAAGGATTTGTGGAGAAATAGGCCTCACTCCAACGAAGGGGATATTGAGATAACTTCCCGTGAATCCCCAGTCCATAAAAAATCAGTGCGACCGCAATGGTAGCCACTTTCAGCCATTTCCCAAAAGGGTTGCCGTCTTGCTCCATCTTTCGAAAAGCAAAACGGTTCAATAGCCAACCATACACGACCGCAAAAAGGCAGAGCGCAAGGATTCCCAAGATGACGGGGTAAGTTTCCCATACCATCTGCAGAGCAATCGCAGGGGAGAGAACATGGTCGATGGCGCTTCCATTGAGACGGTCGTGGAGATAGTCATAGTGGCCGAGATCAACGAAATACATCAAGATAAGGAAAACCTCCATGGCGACGAGATAGATCAGCCATATCCATTTTGCCTTAGAGGAACGAACGAAATTCACGCCAGGAATCCATGAGAAAATTAAGACCGGCAGACAGACCAAAAGGGAGAGGCGAAGATCAAACTTAAACCCCAAATACAATGCCCAGAGAAATTCTGAGCTTGAAGCCTCAGGTGCTGTTGACCGGAACAAGGCCCAGAAAATCGCACGAAACAATGTAAAGATAACCATGTTGAATCCAATGATGATAAAGGCAAACCGCATCCTTTTAGGAAGTCTATCAAATACCTTCACGCCCCCTCCTCTTTTCCTTTATCAGAGGAAGCTTTCCATATGAAAGCTCTCCTCTTCTTAAAAGGGATGATCTCCCTGTTATAGGGATGTGCAAGGATAAGAAATGTAATATAACAAATAGAGAATTCAAGCAATTCTCCGACTTTCTTCGAGAGGGTAAGATGTATGCGAATGGCAATGGTGATGATAATAAAGAGGAGAACCTGATAATTCTGGGCAATGGGAATTGCCCACCTATTTATAAACTCCTTCATCCTTTTGTTCGTGCGATACAATAATGGTATCACTCCAACATAAATTAAAATGATGATTGTCAGGAACTTCCCAAAAACAAGCCTGTTCAAATTCTTACCATATATCAATAGGTTATGAATATTGGTCTCACCCTGTCTGTTGTGTCGCATGAACCATTCCGGGCTCTTAATCCCAAGAATTCTCTGTCCCCAGGAGATCTCTTCCATGGCACCAAAGAGTAGCAGGAGACCCAGGAAAAACCATACTTTTCTTGCAGCTTTTGTTTCGCTGCAATGCCGAAAGCTGAACGAAACCGTAAAGGAATAGGCAGACATTATCAAGAGTTCTACAAAGGTGAGCCATTCTGCCAATCCGTCCTCACGAATCCATATGTGGAATGCCCCCGGGTCTTGACGAAGAAGAATAAGTCCATAAGCGAGGATTCCTAAGACAATGGCTAAACCTCCGATTAATGGAATGGGGATGGGCGTTGAAGCGAGTCGGGGAAGACCCTCCATTCTTATAGATTTCCAAATAGATAGTCGCTTGGGGCTGCCATATTTCTGATTCATCGAGGCTATACCACTTCCTTTCATTTTATGGGGTACACGAATTTCTTAACAATAGATGAGATCATTTTGTAGACGCATCCATCGCTCGTCTTAGGCACCAGTTCATTCTGCTTATTTCATCGTTTCGGTGACTACTCCCTCGGGAGAGACGTAGACCAACCCTCTCCGGCGACTTTCACCCATCAATTTTCGTATAAAACCCTTCCGGTCTTTGATGATGGGGTTAAGAAGGAGGTATTCTTTCAAAAACCTGAAGCGGTTTGCCTTCGTCATCACCTTAGGTGTGGAGGTGTTGAGTTGAAGGAAATTTCTGAACAATTTTTTCCAATTCAACTTCTCATTTATTCGAATATCTTCAAAATCGAGGAGGTGGAAATCCCATGTCTCTCCTTTTTCTGAGACGAGAATATTACAAGTTTTCATATCCTTATGATATAAACGCATTCTGTGAAGACCGCCCAGCCAATGGGCAAAGGTCTTAATGAAAAGCCTCTTTTTATTTAAGTCTGAAAACCCCTTTAAAACATATCGATCCATCTCCAGATCGTTTGTTAGGGCCTCCATGAATAGAGTGCTTTTCTCCAACCCCAACCAGCTTTTTTTCTCCACCAGGGCCAGGGGTTTAAGAGTCGGGATACCTCTTATTCGCATCCCGTTCGCCGCCACCCATGACTTGAGTCCTTTTGAACGACGGAAGTTTTCTTTTACCCTTCCCCAAACATGGGGGTAGCAGAACTGCTTCAGACAGATCCTCTCCCCTTCGTCATTCAATATCGATACGATCACCTCCGGAGAATGTTTAATCAGACAGGAGGGTTTTTCTCTGATCAGGCTCCGATGTTCTTCCATTGCCCTTTTCAAACGATCCACGGGGAAATCCCTTCGACGAAACGTACGAATCCCTTTTTCTTGTTGAACAGTAAACTCGGTGCTTTCCTTCAGGCATCGGTTCGTTCGGCTTCGCCACTGCCTCTTCTGAAGGCGGTCCATGAGGGGATAAATTCTCTGAAATAAAATCTCTCTTTTCCGAGACTCATTGGATATCTCACTAAAATATTGATCCAGGAATTGAAGCTGTTCCCCTTGACCCCACATCGACCTTAATGAATGGAAAAGATGCGCTAAATTCCATAACCTCCTGTTCAAGGAAAGAAGCTTTACCATTTTTGCGTGATGTAAATCGGTCAGAAACAGAGAAGTTCCGTCCCACAGAAAGTTTCCTGCATGAAGATCTTGGTGAAATAATCCAGCATCTTGAAACTTTTTCACAGTCCTGGCTAATTCGATAATCGAAGGAGATTCTTTTGATTTTTCAATTTCTTCGATAAACGAAACTCCTGCCCCGATGGCCCCCGAGAGGAAATAACTTTCCCTGACCAATCCTCTCCGGACTCTTTTCATCCAGCCCAATGGCTTCGGGAGATTCACATCCTTACTCTCCAATTGGGAGGCGATGAAGAATTCTTTCTGTCCTTTGGTAGGGGAAAAAAGATATTTTAAGGGTTTGGTCCATCCCTTTGCACCATCTCTCTTAAAAAAAACCCTTCTTCCATTCAAAAGAGAGAAAATGGCCGCCCACCTCCACTTCGATTCTTTGATCACCTTTCCTCCCAACTCCCGAATCGAAGAGACAGGATTGTCAAAAAAAGTAGGAGGAAGATGATCCAATATCTCCTCTCTCATATACCCCTTAAGATCCCCTCTGGATACTCTTTTAAGAATGGAAGTCTCCATCTATACCGTTAAAAAATCCCCCTTTTAAGGCCAGGGATGAGACTTAATCAGTATTGATATCCCTTTCACCTAATTGTCCATGGCCGTTAGGCCACTTACGAACCATGAAACCTACCAAGAACTATCCTCCCCCTCGACGCCTGCCTGCGCGAAGCCGCTTCGGCGAAGGCAGGGGGGGAGGATTGAGGTGGGGGTGAACAGGCTGTTTTCCCCCTCACCCCCGCCCTCTCCCGCAAGGGGAGAGGGGGAATAGATCAACCCTTCTGGATTCCGGATCAAGTCCGGAATGACAACAGGGTCAAGTTATTACCGACACAATACACTAACAGAACCTACTTTCTTTTTCCGAGCCTGATCATCTCTTGATAAAATCGCTCAACAGCCTCTACCTGTCGTTCGAGCTGGAAATTCTGATGGGCCTTCTCATAGGCCGACCGACCCAAGGTCTCCCTCATTTCCGGGTGACGAAGCAGTCGGAGGACCGCTTTGGCTAACTCCGTGGGCGTATCGTTCACGACCAAACCTGAGATGCCATCCTCTACCAATTCCGGCAACATTCCCCGATTGGCAACGATGACGGGTTTGCCCATGGCCATGGCCTCTCTTAAGGCTCGGGCTGTCCCATCCGATCCTGCCATTAAGAAGACAAAAATATCCATGCAGGCTAAGGTGTCGAGATAATCATTCGTTTGATATCCTCCGAGGACGACCCACTTTTCAACGCCAAGTTGTTTCATCGGTTGGATGACGCTCTGCTCTATCTGACTCGATCTCCCCACCAAGAGAACCTTGACCTTTGGAAATTCTCTGGAAATGGTTTTTACTGCCTCCAAAAAGACTTCTGTTCTTCGGTATTTTTGATATCGGGCGATCATTCCGATGACGATCTCACCCGGTCCAATCCCGAAGCGGGTCCTCATATCTTTAAATTCCCTTTTGGGGTCATATCGTTTGAGATCCAGAGCGGGTGAGACCTTTTTGACCCTCTCAAGAGGGAGGTTAAAATGTTCCGCATTCTCCCTCCTTGCCCTCTCGGAAAATGTGATCATGCCATCGGTAAACTGAGAGATGAGGAAGCGATTTCCCAGGCTGGGCTTCAGGGAATCCCGCTTGTGATCGGTACGAATGAGGATTACGGGATGACCTGATCTCCTCACAGCGATCCCGCCTAAAAGATGGCCATGGGAGTGGTGTACATTGAGAATATCGAACTTCTCCTCACGAAGATATTTTGTGAGGTCTAAAATGTCACGCAGATTGATCATGAGAAACGAGGGATGGTAAACCTTCACTGAATGATCCAATCGAAATCGGTCCGTGGCTTTTACTCCTGTCTGAAGAACCCTTTTTTCAATACTATCCTCAACTGGAAACGGAGGCTTTCGATAAGCAAAGGCGACATCATGCCCCCGTTTCTCCAAACCCTTACAGAGGTTCAAGGTGGGGTCAGCAGGACCCGTCCACTTCCAATTGCTAAAAAGATGGAGGATTTTCATTGCCCTTAGGATCTGTTCGATGATTCAATCTTTCTCTGAAGGATTGAGACTAAAAGAAAAAGTTTTCATTCTCAACTTTTTCTAATTCTTCGATATCCTCTTTTGAATGGATGAACTCCTCTAACCACCAGTTGGCATGATGATAAAAGCATCCAACATCTTTACATTCCTCTTGGGCATCAAAGGTCAAAATCGATTGAGCCGTCCTTTTGAGGCTCTCCTTGAACTTTTTTGCCGAGAGGTAACCATCTCTGTCTCCAATTCTGGCCTCCTCCACTCCTCGAAACGCCGGACAGTGAAAGATGCCGGACGGCGTCACTACGGTTCTGAAAAATTGCATATGGCATCTCTTGGGCTGTCTTTTGATTTGGCTTGTCTCCTGATTCAACACAGCTTTCAGGTTGGAGCTTTCCAGAATCTTGACTTGATTTCCCGCCAAACGCTTGGCTTCGTTCAGATGCGCGCTGATCTCATCAATAATCCCTTTTTCTTTTTTTCTATCAACATCTTTCAGCAATGTCTCCCTCTGAGACTCATCCAATCTGATCAGGCAGGGTTTAAATGAAACA
>Ga0105099_10002700_pt1 | contig 10453 bp, 5 predicted proteins | sample PPLLak3cmMay2015_2_FD_79138 | JGI IMG/M metagenome (GOLD analysis project Ga0105099, IMG submission 79138) | Freshwater sediment microbial communities from Prairie Pothole Lake near Jamestown, North Dakota, USA - PPLs Lake P8 Core (1) Depth... | ecosystem: Environmental > Aquatic > Freshwater >...
ATTGATGTTGGTTTCGAGCACATCCTCAAGGCGCAAACTGCCGTCGAGCAGTGCCTGGGGATCACCCGTGTAAGTCTCTTCGATCCTGCTCGCCATGTACCCTTCGACCTGCCGTTCCATGATCTGTACGCTGAGCAGGTAGAAAGCCGGGGGAATCAGAATACACGCACACAGGATTCTGATGGAAAAAAAACGCATAAATGGGTGTGTGAAATGCCTAACATACGCTCAGGCGCGTAGGATTTTTATTGCATTTCCGCCAAGAGCGCCCGGGCTTGGTCAGCGCCATCGAAGGAGTTGTTCAGCTCCAAAGCTCGCGCCAGTTCAGCCCTGGCTTTCTCCAACTCGCCTTTCTTGTGGTAGGCCAAACCCAAGTGGAAGACTACCGTCGGGTTCTCGGCTGCCTTGGCCAGGCTGGATCTGAACTCGGCGATCGCCGAATCGTATAGCCCCTTCTTGTAATAAACCCACCCCAGCGTGTCCATCACGCTGGGCTCCTCCGGCAGGATTCCCTTGGCGATCTGGGCATATTTCAACGCCTCGTTCAGGTCCCGGTCGCCTTCCGCCAGCAAATAGGCCAGGTTGTTCGCCGCCGGGGCGAACTTGGGATCGATCTCCAGGCAGGCCCGGTAATGCTTCTCAGACTGCTCAGGCTTTTTCTGGGAATCATAGATCACCGCGATCATCATGTGCGCGCCGGCCTGCTTGGGGTTGACAGCCAGCAGCTGGGTGAACTGCTCCACCGCCTTGTCCGCTTTCCGGTCCCTGAGATAAATGCCCGCCAGGGCATAGTAGGGCGCCATCAGGTTGGGATTTTTCTGGATCGCGGTGCGGAAGGCATCCTCCGCCGCGGCCGCATCGTTTTTAGCCAGGTACAGCCCGCCCGCCAGGTTGTGGACCATTCCGGCGGCGGCCGAGTCCGCGCCCACTTGCGAGAGCTGCTGGCGGCAGCGCTCCAGGGCCGCGTCGTACTGTTTCTGTTCGGCGTAAACCTGAACCACCCCGCTGAAGACGTCCAACAGGTTCGGGTTGATCGCCAGCGCCTGGTCGTAGCTGGCCAGCGCCTGCGGGTACTGCTTGCGCGCCTGCTGCAGCGTCCCCAGCCGGAAATAGCCGGCCGGGTTGTTCGGCTCGGCCTTGATCAGCGCTTCAAAGGCGGCCTGGGCCTCGGCAAACTTCTTCTGGCTGAGATGGATGTTGCCCAAGAGCATCCGCGCCGGGTAGTTCTGCGGATCAACCTTCAGCGCCGCCTCCACCTCCCGGCGGGCGCGCTCGGCATCGCGCTCCCTTAAATAGATCTCCGCCAGGAGCAGATGGGCCCGCAGGTTGCCGGCCTCCAGCTCCAGCGCCTTACCCAGCGCAGCCTGCGCCAGACGCAACTCCCCCTGCCCAACGTGCGCCAGCCCCTTGAAGTAATGCGCCCGCGCGGATCTGGGCTCCTCCTGGATCAGCTGGTTCAACAGCTCCACTGCCGGCTCGAAGTCGCGCGCGGCAATCAACAACTCGCTTTGGAGCATCCGCGCCGGGAAATACTTCGGCCGCTTCTGCAAAACAGCCGCATTTTCCCTTTGCGCATCGGCCACCTCGCCCTGGGACAGGTAAAACCGCGCCAACGCGCTGCTGATGTTCACGTTCTCCGGCTCGAGTTCCCGCGCCCGGCGGTACATCTCCAGCGCCTGGTCCTTCCGCCCCGTGCTGCCGTAAAAACCCGCCAACACCATCAGGGGCTTGCTGCTTCTGGGATCCGCCTCGGCGGCTTTGCGGTAAGCGGCTTCAGCTGCCTCGATTTTTTTGAGCCCCAAGTAGAAATTGCCCTGTGTGATCAAAAGCTCCACATCCCCGGGATGCTCGGCCACCGCTTGCTGGATATGCTCCTCGGCTTTCTCGAATTTGCGCAGGCTGACGTAAAAGCTGAACACCGCCATACGGTTTTTGATCGAGGCGGGCTCGATCACCAGCGTCTGCAACAGCACGCGCTCGGCCTCCTCGGTCTTGCCCTGCTGCGCCAGCACCCGCGCCAGCCCCAAATACGCCCGGCTCTCGCGACCGTTGATATCGATCACTTTGCGGAAAACGTTGCCCGCTTCGAACAAGTCCTTCTCGTGGTCCAGAAGAGTGGCCAATAGCAGCAGCGCCTCGATGTGATTCGGCTCGCGTTCGAGGATTCCGTCCACCCGCTTGCGCGACTCGTCGAACTTCTGCGCCAGCATCAGAAAGGTGGATAGTTTGAGCTGGGCCTCGAGGTTGCCCGGCTCTAATTCCGCCACGGATGAATAGGCGCGAAAGGCTTCCTGCGCCTCCCCCAGCTTCAGACTGGTCTCGGCCAGCCGCAGGTGCGCGGCAACGAACCTCGGGTCGATCTGGATCGCGTTTTTAAGCTCGATCTTCGCCGCCTTGTATTCCCCCTTCTCAAAATAGGCTTGCCCTTTGGCAAAATGCGCCTGCTTCTTCTGCTCATCCGAAGAACATCCGCCTGCAAGCGTCACCGCCAAGAGTACGATCACCGCACCTGCTTTAAAGCAATTCATTCAGATTCCTCCAACGAATGGTTTAGAAACAGTTGCGCCGAAAAGCGTTTAAGTGGTCTCTTGCAGAACCTTCGCGAGAAACTGGCTCAGTTCGGCAATGTCGGTCGGCTTGGTCAAATAGCCTTTCAACAGTTTGCGCTCAAGCAGGTCCGGCATCTTGTGCTGGGCCGGCTCATAGCCTGAAAACATCACGATGCGAGCCTCCGGATCGATCTCCAGAATCCGGCGCGCGCACTCCATGCCATCCATTCCCGGCATGTTCACGTCCAGGAGCACCACTTCCGGACGCCAGGCGGCATACAGGCTTATCGCCTGGGTGCCGTTTTCAGCGAAGAGCGGCCGGTAGTTGAGCGTCTTGAGCAGGCCTTGCATCGCCCGCAGGATCTCGGCCTCGTCATCAACCAGCAGGACGCACTCCCCCCTGCCATGAATGAGCGCCTGCCGATCATCGCCGGCCGCCTCCTCAGCCGCCCGCGTCAATGGGAAACGCAGAACAAAGGTCGTGCCCGAGCCTGGACGCGATTGGATGTTGATCGACCCGTCGTGGCTTTTGATGATGCCGTAGGCGGTGGAAAGCCCGAGCCCCGTTCCTTTTCCGATCGGCTTGGTGGTGAAAAACGGGTCGAAGCATTTATCGATGATTTCGCGGTCCATGCCGATACCCGTGTCCGAAACGCGTACCATCGCATGCGGGCCTTGGCGCCGGGCCTCGATCCGCAACGCTCCGCCGTTCGGCATGGCGTCGCGGGCGTTGGTGCAAAGGTTCATCAGGACCTGGCTCAGCCCAGCGGTGTCTCCCAGGATCGTCAGGCGTTCCGGCAGATCGACCTGAATTTCGATCTGGGCCTCAAACGATTTTCCAATGATCTGCGACGTCTCACGAATAACGGTCACCAGATCGACGGCTTTGAACTCCTTGTTGATCTGTTTGCGCGAGAAATGCAGCAGCCCGTCGACCAAACGGGAACCTTTTTTGACCGAGGAATTGATCCGCCCGGTGATTTCCTGCAACGCCGGCTGATCCTTGTGGTTGAGCTGGATCAGCTGGCTGTTCACCAGAATCTCGGTCAGGGTATTGCGGAAATTGTGGGCCACTCCGGCGGCGATCGTACCGATGGCCTCCATCTTCTGCACATGCTGGAGCTGCATCTCCAATCGCTTGCGCTCGGTGATATCGGTGATCATCAGAATAACGGTCGCCTCATCGCCTTTGACCGGCAACTTCTTGACGACCACCTGCCGGCCATTGAGCTCTAGCGGCTGGTTCACCCCGGTCTCGGCCGACAGCCCGGGGACGGCCGCAAAAAGACTCTCGATTCGATCACGGACATTCCCGGTGAACAGATCCGGCGGATAGGCGGTCAGCAGTTTCTGTTGGGGAATACCGAGCACGGCGATGGCGGCCGAATTGGCATAAACGATCCTGCCGGCATACACTTCAAGAATGCCCTCGGCCATGCTTTCAAGGATCGTTTCCAGGTGCCGGTTGCGCGAGAGCAGCTCCCGGGTCAGCTGACGGGCATAGACGTGTTCGAGACCGACCACGGGTTTGGGTGCCTCCGCCGTGGGTGGGTTCTCGGAGGCCCGAATGGCCGATAGAAAATTCTCGGCCATGGCGCTGAAAGGGCCCTTCGCCACATAATAGTCCGCGCCGGTATCCTGGAAATTGAAATCGATTTCGGCCACCGCAGCCGATACGATTACGAGAAAGCAATTCTTCAGAGGGGGCATGCTGCGGACGATCTGAATCAGCTTGTCGCCGTCGATTTTGGGCATGATCAGATCGAAAAACATGATATCCGGTGTGAAGCCGGAGAGCACGTTCAGCGCTTCGAAGCCATCCCCCGCCGTGATGACCTCATGACCCTCGCGTAAGAGCAACTTGCTCGCAAAGGTCAAAATGACACGGTCGTCGTCGACGACCAATATTTTCTTCTTTTTCATAAGTGTTCTTGACTTAAGGCTGCCGCATGATGGATCGATTATACAACAGGCTGGCTGAAAAGCCTATTTTTCAATGATGGCGCGGGTCGTGGCGGCACTCTTTCCGGTTTAGAGCTCCATGTCAGACGGTTACGGAGTTTTCGGGCCGGTTGGGCAGTTTTTCTCCAAGCAATTTGCGCAACTGAACTTCCAGCTGTTTGACCTCGGTTGCGAGTTCTTCGATCAACGGCTCTGCGCCGGCAAGGTTTCCGGACTGCCCCATGGATTCCAAACGAAATGCCTTTTCGGCGGAGGCTTCGGCCTGAAAATTCCGGAGCATCCCCTTCAGCGAGTGAGCGGCCCGCCGGAAAGTGGCCGTGTCTCGGCGTTGCGCGGATGTCCGCAGGCTGTCAAGCTGGCGCGGGTAGTCGCTGAAGAACACGTCCACGACTTCCGCAAAAAAACCCCAGTCATTCTCGAAGGCGTTCAGAAATCCCGGCATCATGGCCGCGCCGACGCCTTCCAATTCCGGCGCTGCATGCCCGGCTGTCAGCCGCTCGACAACCTGTTTCAGCAATCCGGCATCAATGGGTTTGGAGAGATAATCGTCCATCCCCGCAGTCAGGCAACGCTCCCGATCGCCCTTGATGGCGTGAGCCGTCATGGCGATAATCGGTATGTGCCGGCGGCTTCCGGCTTCCATCTTGCGGATGGCGGCCGCCGCTTGCAGTCCGTCCATCTCCGGCATCTGAACATCCATCAGCACCACGTCAAATACCGTCTTGGCGACCTCTGCCACGGCCTTGAGACCGTCATCGACCAGCACGGCCGTGTGACCCCATCGATCCAGCAGTCGCAGAATGAATTTCTGGTTGACAGGGGTATCCTCCGCTACGAGAATCCTCAGTCTCCGTACGGCACCGACCGGCGGCGAAGCGGGGGAAGGCCCTGGGACGGAAGGCTCGCTGATCGGTGCGGCTGCCGAACCGGTCTCGAGAGTGGCGGAAGGCGGATCGAATCCGACCGCCCGGGCTTTGACCAACACCTGCACGAGTTCCCGGGATCCGAACGGTTTGAGCAACGTAGCCGTTACGCCCAAACCGGCGCATTCCGATTTCCGTTTGAGATGGGTGAAGGTCAACATCAGGATGACCGGCCCGCGATACCCAGCCTCCTGGCGCAGCCATTCGACGCAGGAGAATCCATCGGCTCCGGGCAGGGCGGAATCCACTAACACTACCTCCGGAGGCCCTCCCTCCATAAACGCCGGCCGCGCTTCTTCGGCGCTGCCCGCCAGGCGGACCTCCATCCGATGCCTTTCCAGGATTTCCTTGACAATGCGACGGGTCATCGCGTTATCGTCCACAACCAGCACGGATTTCCCCTGAAGCTCCTCCGGCGGCAGGGCTGCGGGGATTTCTTGAATGTCCGGGGCGCGGCCGAACAGCGCGGTAAATCCGAATGCGCTGCCTTGCCCCGGACGACTGCTGAGGGCGATCTGGCCGCCCATCATCCGCACCAGCCGGCTGGAAACGGCAAGCCCCAGACCCGTCCCGCCAAAACGCCGCGCCACCGCCGGGTCCCCCTGATCATAGGGTTTGAAGATGCGATGCTGTTTGTCCGGGGCCACACCGATGCCGGTATCGGTAACGGTGAACTGAAGACGAACCTCCGTCGGCGTCTCTCCGCGCAGGGATACATGCACGATGACCTCCCCCCGTTCGGTGAACTTGATGGCGTTATCCACCAAATTCAGCACCACCTGGCGCAGGCGATTGGGATCTCCGATGAGCCGGTCCGGCACATCCGGCTCCATGCGGTAAGCCAGCTCCAGGCCCTTGAGATGGGCCTTCATGGCCATGATTCGGACGGATTCATCCAGGAAGGACTCCATGCTGAAACGCGTTCGCTCCAGTTCCAGTTTTCCGGCTTCGATCTTGGAAAAATCCAATACGTTGTTGATGATCGAAAGCAGCGCATAAGCCGATGACTTGACCACGTCGAGGTCTTCGCGCTGGTCGGCGGTCAAATCGGTGCCCAACTGTAGCTCGACCAAGCCGATAATGGCGTTCAAGGGTGTACGGATTTCATGGCTCATGCTGGCCAGAAACTCGCCCTTGGTTCGGCTGGCGGCCTCGGCAGCCAATTTGGCGCGCATCAGCGCTTCGGAACGTTTTCGTTCCGTGATGTCTCTGAGGAATACGCTGAAGCCGGAAGGGCGTCCCTTGCGATCCTTGAGAAGAGAAATGGACGATTCCGCAAATCGTTTGGATCCGTCACGGCGGGTGAGAACCCAATCCACGGATTTGGCCGTTTCCGCCGACGCGAGCACCCTTTCAAAAACTTCGGACAACCGGCTGCGGCTGGAGGCATCCGCCACATCGCCGTGCCCTTTCCAACCCAGCTCGTGCGCGGGATAGCCGAGAATGTCACAGGTGGCGTTGTTGAAAAAGACGAAGCTGCCCTTGAGGTCGAGTTCGAAGTAGCCCACCGGCGAGTTTTCGATGATGAGCCGAAAGCGTTCTTCGCTTTCGCGCAGGGCGGCCTCCGCTGCGTGGCGTTGGTTGATGGTATACTGGGCGTGCGAACCGAAAATGGCGAACAGACAAAGGATGGTCAGACGGCTGTATATGGTGCTCGGCCCGGTACCGAAGATGCGTTGCATGAAATCGACGTTTACCTGCAGGAAGATGGACAGGATGGATTCGAAGACCGTGTAGAACAGCGCCAAACCGATGCCGATCAGCACCATCTGGTCCCAGAAGCGGACGCGGATTTTGGGTGTGGTTTTCATGCGCGTTTTCACCGCCTGCGGGTCTGATTCGGTTTCCGCCGCCGGTCGATCACCGGCTGCGATCACGGACAAGCGAGCTATTATGCCTCACCCTTGCATTTAAGGTATTTAGCAAGCCCTGATGGTGGTTGCAAGCGCAGGGCCGTAAGGCGGCTGCGATCCGAACGCCGCCGGTCGGTGCCGATTCGACGAAAAGAGGGAAAGGTCAAGGTTTGAGATGAATGGATTAAGTTGCCGAGTTGCGGGGTGCAACAGATCCCTGCCGGTCGCTCGCTGGACTCGCTTCTAGTTCAGGGATGATGCTGAAGCGCTTGTTTCTTCGGCGGTCTTCTCCGCTGCGCCGTTCTGCCCCCATACGTCGCTCTGGGATGTAGCAGGTATATGAAAAAGTGCGACGATCCATGCCTGACCGCCGATCGCCATTGTCGACGAAAGCGAGGTTTCCCATTCTCGACTGCATCGCGGAGTTCTCGATGGTATGGTTGGTTTTTGGAACCCGGCAAACGGAGTTATCCATAATGCCGAACAGAGGTTCGCATAGCATTTTACATGCCATCAGGCCCTCTAAATCAGGGCCTATCGCCGGTTGTTCTGTGCGTGCAGTCGTTTTAGGGTTAGTGCGGTAAGCGGGGATAACGGAATGATATCAACGGAGAGAGACAAAAAATACGATTTTATGAGAGCTTGATTTCTTTATTTTGGCAAATTTTTTCTCTAATCGCGTTCTTAGTCCAACGCGTCCGGAGGCGGCTGGATTCCCAAATCCTTTATTTTGTAGAGAAGGGTCTTGTAGCTGATTTTGAGAATCTTGGTGGCCTTGCTGCGGTTCCACGCCGTCTTCTGCAAAACATAGGAGATGACCTCCCGCTCGACCTGGTCCATGGCCTTCTTACGCACCTTCTTCAGCGACAGCGCCGAAAGGTCCCCCAGGTCTCGAGCGTCGAAGACCGGCGCAGCGGTTGCCGGCACGGCACAGGAGGCGGCCGGTGCGGCGGTTCCGCCGTCCTCGGCAACCACGCTCATCAATGTGCTGATGTTTTCGTCGCCATCGCCGAGGATCATAATCCGCTTGAGCATGTTCTGCAGCTCGCGCACATTCCCCGGCCAGGAGTAAGCGCAAAGCCGATCGATGGTCTTTTGCCTCGGCATGACCAGCTCGCGGGCGTTGAATTCGCGTTGGTATTTCTGGATGTAGTAGTCGATTAAGTAAGGAAGGTCCTCTGGACGGTTGCGCAACGGCTCGATAAAAATCTTGATGGCGCTCAATCGAAAATAAAGATCCTCCCGGAACTTTCCGGCGGACAGGTCTTTTTCCAGCTCGTGGTTGGTCGCCGCAATGACCCAGGCGTTGGTTTTAACTGTTTTTTCGGATCCAAGCGGGGTGAAATCGCCGCCCTGCAAGACATGCAAGAGTTTGGACTGAAGCGGCAGGGTCATGTCGCCGATTTCATCCAGAAACAACACCCCGCCATGCGCTTGCTCAAACTTACCCCTGCGTCGTCGTTCGGCACCGGTAAAGGCCCCTTGTTCGTAGCCGAACATTTCGCTTTCAAGAAGGCTGTCGGGTAATGCTGCACAATTCACTTTGACAAAGGCTTTGCCGACTCGGTCGGATTTTTGATAAAGACTCTGAACGACCAGCTCCTTGCCGACACCTGTTTCGCCGCATACGATGGTATTGAGGCCCGTCTGCGCGACGCGATCGATGAGTTCTCGGATGCGATGGATGTTCTTGCTGATACCAATCAACTCATTATCCATATCAATCCAAGGTCTCCTTCGCCGATCTTAAGGCGCAAACAGAATGTATGTACTAAACTACATATTACCGGCGAAATTTGGTTTTGACAATAGGCAAATTTGAAAAAGAATGATAGTCGCTATCGTCTCGGCTCTTTTTCCACTTGCGGTTCAGCCGCCGGCCCTGTATCCTCCGCTGCGTCATATCGTTATGAACGGTAAAAATTCAGTGTATCCAGCAAAATCGCTTGCTTCAAACGCACCAAGTAGTGTTCTTCTTGACTTCCCGTGCATTTTATGAATTAATTAATGTGGTTATTTGATAATTCAAAACCCACCTTTTTCTGCGGCGGAATTGATATTTCAACGGAGATAATACTTTGGCCAAGCAGGATGAGCTATCGTCAACCGAGAGGCTTTTGGAGCTGATTCGCGACTCGGATGCGGAGAACCAGCCCAGCGTTGATGTGGAAAAGCCGATAGGCCGGCGATGGAGCACTCTTCTGAGCAGTTCGTTCTCGTTGACCCGAGGAAGCCTCGCGGTGGGAGTGGATCTAGGCCGGGAGGATCTTAAGCTGGTCAAGGTCAAACGGATCTCAGACCGCAAGGTCGAGTTGGTCGATTATACGCGCATCCCCTTTGACCCGGAGATTCATAGAGACCATCCCAGTTTTCCGCAATTCTTGGGGGCGGCGCTCTCAAAATTTTGCGGCCCCGCCAAAGCGGTTGAACTCTGGGCCACTATCCCGACGGCCCGAGTGGAAACCCGTCATCTAAAAATTCCGAAGGTTTCTCAGAATCAGATTGGAAATTCCGCTTTCTGGTCCTATCAGAAGCATTCCACATTTAAAGAAAATGAGACCGTCTTCGATTTTGACGTGCTGGGCGAAGCCGAGGAAGGTGGCGCAAAGAAAACAGCCGTGATGGCTTATACGGCCCCGCGTCAAGTGGTGGAAGAATTTCAGAATCTGTTCATTCGCTCCGGATTCCCGCTAACGGGCATCTCCACGGTTCCTTTCGCGTTTCAGACCTTGCTGCGTTCCGGTCGCATCCAAACCCATGGCGTTCCCGTTTCCAGCCTTTACATCGGCCGGGGCTGGTCGCGTATTGATATCTTCTGCGATGGGAATCTGGTGCTGTCGCGCGGCATCAAAGCCGGCATCCGTACCATGGTCGAGGCGCTGCAGCACGAGATTGAGCAGAACTGGTTTGAACTCACGCTGGCGAAATCCCCGACCACCGATCAGAACCGGATTCGGGCGATCAAGACGCGGCTGAAACAGGAGTTGGACGTCGCTCAAAGCGTATTTTTCGGCCCGGTTCATGAACCCGCAGCGGAAACCGCTTCAGACAAACAGCTGGCCATAAAGGCGGAGCGAATTTTTCAGATGATCCTGCCGGCTCTGGAACGGCTCGTCCGGCAGGTTGAACGAACCATCCGACATTTCGGGATCAACTTCGACAACGC
>Ga0105099_10002701_pt1 | contig 10452 bp, 8 predicted proteins | sample PPLLak3cmMay2015_2_FD_79138 | JGI IMG/M metagenome (GOLD analysis project Ga0105099, IMG submission 79138) | Freshwater sediment microbial communities from Prairie Pothole Lake near Jamestown, North Dakota, USA - PPLs Lake P8 Core (1) Depth... | ecosystem: Environmental > Aquatic > Freshwater >...
AAGGAATTGAAACCAATATTATTGATGATTACGCCATTAGTTTCAAATTGCAGTCTCCTTATGCCGGATTTTTGCACAATCTGACTTTTGGAATTCTGCCCAAGCATATTTGGGAAACGGTCTCTGCTGACAAATTTTCTTTAACTGACTTGAATATCCAGCCGATTGGATCAGGACCGTATAAATTTTCTTCCATTCAAAAAGATTCTAACGGCAACATAATTTCCTATAAGCTGATTGCCAATCCGAATTATTTTGACGGTAAACCGTACATTTCCAAATTCACTTTTAATTTCTATTCCGATGATGATTCCATTCTGAAAGCTTTCAACAAAAAAGAAATTATGGGAATGAACAATATTTCTTCACAGAAACTGCCAGAAATGAAAATGGAACAAAGCACCTTTGTCCATAAAATTAGAATTCCAAGATATTTTTCCGTTTTTTTCAACCAAAATAAGAGTTTTTCTCTGGCCAATGATGAAGTCCGCGAAGCTTTGGCTTATGCCACTAACAAGCAGGGGATTATTGACCAGGTTTTGAATGGAAATGCCAGTGTTGTCAATGCGCCGATTCTTCCCGATATGCTCGGCTATTCGGATGAAGTGGAAAAATATGATTTCAATTTAGAAAAAGCCAATCAAATTCTGGATGAAAAAAATTGGATTCGCGGGGAAGACGGCATAAGATCCAAAGATGGGAAAATTTTGGAGTTCAATTTAATCACCACTGACCTTCCGGAACTGGCCAAGACCGCTGAAATCATCAAGGAACAATGGGAGAAAATGGGAGCCAAAATCAGCATCGGAGTTTATCCGATTTTTGACATTCAGCAAAATTATATTCGCCCGAGAGAATATGACGCTCTGCTTTTCGGAGAGGTTTTGGGAGGCGATCCTGATCCATATTCTTTCTGGCATTCATCGCAAAAGAAAGATCCCGGCCTTAATCTTGCGCTTTTTGGAACTGATGAGATTGACAAGCTGATTGAAGATGCTCGAGTTGAATTTGATGAAGAAAAAAGAATTGAACTTTATAAAGAATTTCAGCAAAAGTTAGTTCGAGAAATTCCAGCCGAATTCCTTTACAGCCCGAATTATATTTATCCAATTAATAAAGCTGTAAAAGGCATCGCTATTGAAAATCTGGTTTCGCCATCCAAACGCTTTTCCAATGCTTCCAAATGGTATATCAAAACTAAAAGAATTTGGAAATAAACTTTTTTTAAAAAAAATAAAAAATATGGAAAACAAAAACATTGACCGAAGCAACTTGCGTCAAGTTATTCTCGACTTTCCCAAACAATTTAAAGTTGGTTTGGAAATTGCCAAAGATGTTAAAATAAAGGGTAATTTTAAATCAGTGGTTGTTTCTGGGATGGGCGGATCAGCTTTGCCAGCTGATATTATTAAAACTTATCTAGAAGAAATTGGCACTGATTTGGAAATTGTACAAAACAGAGATTATGGCCTTCCTAAAAAAGCTTGTAAGAATGCTTTGAATTTTATTTCTTCCCATTCCGGCAATACAGAAGAGACTCTTTCATCTTTTAATGAAGCTTTGGAGAATAAACTGCCAATGGTCGTTTTTGCCAACGGCGGAAAACTCTTGGAACTGGCTAAAAATAATAATATTCCTTTGGTTGTTATCCCGGATTGCATTCAGCCTCGCTGTGCAGTCGGTTATTTCTTTGCCGCTATGCTCAAGGTTCTTTCCAACTCAGGCTTGACAGCCAACTCAGAATCTGCTATACTCAACATTCAAGAGTATCTTCAGTCTATAATTGCGTCCTTTGAAGAGAAAGGCCATGTTATAGCTAAAAAACTGGTTGGCCAGACGCCAATCGTCTATTCTTCTAACAAATTGAAGTCTATAGCCTTGATTTTAAAAATTGAATTTAACGAGAATGCTAAAACTCCCGCTTTCTGGAACACTTTCCCCGAACTCAATCATAACGAAATGGTCGGCTGGACACTGCCCCAAAGTCAGTTTCACATTCTCATTTTTCAAGAAAAAAATATTCATCCCCAAGTAGCCAAAAGAATGCAAATCACTGCCAAATTATTGAAAGCGAAAGGTACTGAAACCGAGTTTATTAAATTGGAAGCTAACAACATTTTAAATACTATCTTTTCCGCCCTCATTATGGGCAATTGGATTTCCTATTATCTCTCTTTGGAATACGGACAAGACCCAACTCCAGTTGAAATGGTTGAAGAATTTAAAAAACTTTTATAATACCAATTAAGGCTTGCGTGTTTGATGAGAAATATCTCTCGGAACCGAATTATCTTCGTCTGTGAGCGTAGAATAAAAAAATAATTTACAATTTTTTCAAACTTGAATTTTTTTGCAGAATTGATGTTTCGAAGCAAATGCGTGAGTCTTAACTAGAAATAAAACTTCTTTTAATAACAATCGCCTTGTATAAATTCAAGGCAAACTTAATAATTTTATGAACAAAATAATTAGACCCGTCGACGGAATTGGTTATTCCAAGCCATCGATAAAACCCATTTCTAAAAAAGGAATGGTTACTGTCGCTTTTATCAGCGATGCAAAAAAGCAGGGCAAATTCATCCAAAGACCGGCTGATTTTAACTTGCAAAGAAAGCCCAGCCAAAGCTTTAATGCTGTAAAGAAAGAAACTTTACGAATAATTCCTCTCGGCGGACAGGAAGAAGTCGGCCGAAATATGACGATTTTTGAATATGAAAAAGCCATCGTCATTTTGGACATGGGCATGCAATTTCCCGAAGAGGATATGCCAGGAATCGATTATATCGTTCCCAACATCAGCTATTTGAAAGGCAAGGAAAAAAATATCCGCGGAGTAATTTTCAGCCACGGTCATCTTGATCACATTGGCGCTGCTCCCATTCTTCTGCAAAAACTCGGCTATCCGACTATTGTCGGGCGCGATTTGACATTGGCTTTAGTCAAAAAGAAATTGGAGGATTATGAAAAAAATTCTGCTTCGCATCTTAAAACCATTTCCGTCAAATCAGTCAACGAAAAAATTAAACTCGGAAAATTTGAAATCGGATTTTTCGAAGTGGAGCATTCTATCATGGACGCAGTCGGCGTCACCATTTCCACTCCTAGCGGAACTGTCATTCATCCTGGAGATTGGACCATGGGCAAAGATCCAATTGATGAAAAAATAATTACTTATAATCATTTGGCCAACCTGCCCAGTCCCAGAATTTTAATGCTGGAAAGTCTAGGCGCTACTGATGTCCGTCCAGCCACCAAATCAGAAAAGGAAATGTATCATAATCTAGAAAGACTGATGGATACTGCTCAAGGAAAAGTCATTATCGGAACTTTTTCCTCCCAAATCAAAAGAATCGGGCATATTCTAGAGTATGCGGAAAAAATAGGAAAAAAAGTGGCTCTGGACGGCTACAGCATGAAAATGAATGTGGAAATTGCCAAACAACTTGGCTATATTAAAGCGCATAAAAGCACGATGATTTCCGTGGCTGAAATTCACAACTATCCGGAAAACCGCATTATTGTCGTCTGTACTGGCGCTCAAGGTGAAGGTAATGCTGTTCTTTCCAGAATTATTACTGACAACCACAAGCATATTAAAATTAAAAAGAATGACACTATTATCTTTTCTTCTTCCGTCATTCCTGGAAACGAAAGAACTATCCAAAGACTCAAGGACAATCTTTACCGCAAATGCGAAAATGTCATCCACAACGACATCATGGACGTTCATACCAGCGGACACTGCAATGCTGAAGATATCAAAGAAATGCTGAGACAAGTCAAGCCCGATTATTTCCTGCCGGTTTATGCCAATCACTACTTTTTGAAAGAATCAGCTAAATTAGCAGTGGAAATCGGATTTCCCAAAAACAATATTTTTGTTCTGGACAACGGTTCTGTTTTGGAAATCCAAAATAAAAAAGCTGCCATTCTGGCTAAAAAAATCGACACCAGCTATGTTTTCGTCGACGGATTGGGAGTCGGAGATATCGGACAAGTTGTTCTTCGCGACCGGCAAGTCCTTTCTGGCGACGGAATGTTCATGATAACAATTATTTTGGACAGCAAAACCAAAGAAGCCATTGGCAATATCCAAGTCACTTCCCGTGGATTCATCTACGTCAAAGAAAATTTCGATCTTGTTAATGAAACCAAGCGGAAAGTTTCCAAAGCCATCAAGGACACGACCTCCAAAAACACTTCCGTAGATAAAAAATTCATTGAAGACAGCATCCGCGATGTCGTCGGCCAGTTTCTCTACTCCAAAACAGAAAGACGCCCTATGGTTCTACCGGTTATCATTGAAGTATAAAAAAATTGCAAATAAAAAAACTGTCCCATAAGGTCAGTTTTTTGTTTTCCAAAAAAATTAATCCAGACTTTCCACATTTACTCCTTCGCTCCAATCTATTTCTTCATAGCTTTTAAGCAAGTTTTTGAGATAATTTTTCAATTCGTCATATTTTTTTTGTGTTTGCGCTTCAAATTTTATGGTTAAATAGGGGCCATTCTGCGAATAACGAATAACCAACATCGAATCTTTCAAATTAAGCCTAACTCCATCGCCCGCTCTTTCATCAGAAATAACTTCCGCTTGCGGATAATCCTTTTCTAAAATTTCGCTCATTTTTCCAATTAAAGCCACTTTCAAATCATCTGCGCACCCTAATTTAATTTCAGGACTGGAAATATATATCGATAGTTCTGAAACTAATTTTGATAAGGTTTTTCCGCTTCTGGACAAATAATCTAAAAGGCAAAGCGTTGTATAGCATCCATCATCATGGTTATAGAAATCTGCGGAAAAGAAAAAATGTCCAGAAAGCTCTCCAATGAAAGCCGCTTTTACTTCCTGATTTTTTTTCTTGAGAAAGGAATGGCCAGTGCGCCACATGAAAGGCATTCCGCCTTTTTTTCTGATTGTATCTTCCACCACTTTTGAACAAAGCGTATTATACATAATCGTCGCACCAGGATGCTTTTCTAAAACATCTTCGGCAAAAATCGCCAGCAAAACATCATTCCAAATTATCCCACCCTTTTCATCAACAATTCCCACTCGATCGCCATCAGCGTCATAGGAAAATCCAATATACGCTTTCTCTTGTAAAACTTTTTTGACCAATCTCTCCGCCACCTTTTTTTCTGTTGGGTCAGCTACTCCCAAGGGAAAATTTCCATCCAATCGGCAATTGCTTTCCACCACTTCATGACCCATTTTTCTAAGTAATTCCGGAACAAAAGCTCCCGGTGTCGACATGCTTGGGTCAACTACAATCTTTAGTTTCTTATTTTTTCCAAAGCGTTTGGATAAATCTTCGAAATAGGCCTGTTTAATATCTTCTTTTTTTATTTCTCCAATTTTTTCATCTTTAACATAATCTTCATTTTCAGTAATTTTTCTAAGCTCTTGAATCTGCTCACTCATCATTGTTTCAGAAAAATCAACTGCAAATTTAAAGCCGTTGTATTCCGCCGGATTATGTGAAGCTGTCACCATTGCTCCGCCTTTTATATTAAAATAATATTGCGACCAATAAAAAGTTCCAGATAATGTCAGTCCAATATCAATAATATCAACTCCGGTTGAAATAATTCCCTTGATAAGCGCGTTTTTATATTCTTCGCTGGTAAGTCTCGAGTCGCAACCAATTACCGCTTTTTCAATTTCATTTTTTTTAAGAAAAGTTCCATAAGCTTTTCCCAGATGCTCAACAATTTCGGCATTCAGGTCTTTGCCAGCGATACCACGAATGTCATAACCGCGGAAAATATAAGGATTTATTTGCATAACTTCACAATATATTAAAATTTTATTTATCCAAAGTTATTTCTGATTTTTCATTGTCATTTTCCAGCTTACCGGAAAAAAATGTTCCTCTTTTCATTTTCTTCATATAATCCAATTCTTGCTGAGGCGATTTTTTTTTCATTTCTTCCATCTGATCCAGCCCTTCTGCATTTATTACCATATCATTATACACATTCATGAAATCAACATCGATTTTTCTTCTTAATGATTCCAGTTTGACTTCGTCCTTGGCAACATGCCCTTCCAGAAAATTTATTTCTTTTTCTTCCTTCTTGATTTTTTTAGTAAGCGAAATAATTATGGTCAAAAGCCCCAAAAAAACAAATATCCCGATTATCAGAAGAATCCAGACAGAGTAATGAATTTCTTTTAATTTATTTAAAAAAACATCACGATCATTGTCAATTGATTGTTTGGCAGAAATGATTTTATTGCATTGATCGACGTAATTTTGGATTTTTTCCTTACGGAAAAATCTTTCATTAACGCTTTTCAAATAGCTGAACTCTTCGATTGATTTTTGACAATTTTTGCTTTGAAGATATTCAATTCCTTTTAAAAAATGTTCGTTAAAAGAACCTGGATCTGGTTCAATTTTATCCTCTTCAGAGATATAATTGCTGTTAGTTATCATTAAAACATCGCTGATTGGAATGGCAAATGCGAAATTATCCCCTGTTGTTTTGAAATCATCGCTAGTTTGATAAGCTATCAAACCGACCATTTCTCCCTTCTGATTGATGAGTGGACCGCCACTGGAGCCTTCCGAAATCTTAGCGTCAGTTTGGAAAATTTTAAAATCGCTGTTCTCTGAATCTTTGATAGCGCCCACAACGCCCTGGGTGAAAGTAGATTCAAAAAAATCTCCGCTCTTAAAAGTCGCTGCCGCTGGAAAACCAAAAACAAAAATTTTCTCTCCTACATTAATTTTCCTTGAATCGCCAATCTTAACTGATGGCAAATCTCCCTGATCAATTTTTATTATAGCCGCATCTTTATTATCTTTATAGAAATCATCGGTGATACTTATGACTTTAGCTGGAAAACCTTTTCCGACAGCATCTTCGATTTTTTCCGCTGAAGAAGCAGGATCTAGAACGGAAATAGTTTTTGTTATTTCAAATTTGCTTTCTTTCAGGATAAAATCCAGCATTTTTTCTCCAAAAACAGCCAGTTTTTCATTATCCTCCAAGAGCTTGTCTCTTTCGCTATCCGAAAGAAAGAGCGCTTTTCTCATAATTATTTCCGTGCCATATTCTTGAGCTTTTTGCAGTTTAATAGTCTGATAAGAAGCTACGTGAGAATTAGTAAAAATATACCCGTTAGGATTCATTATAACCCCGCTTCCGGTTATGTATTCATCAACATTTATAACTACCGGATTGCCATTTTTAACTGGATAAATAGAAAGATCCTTGAAATCCATGTCCAGAAGCGGAATGATAATCTTGCCTTTGACATGCTGAACAACTCTCACCACTGATGGCTTCACTAAATTAACCAGGTCTTCCTGTTCCAAAGAACCGTCCGTATTCTGACTTTGCAAAAAAGAAAAGTCCCAAAAACTTTTTGAAATGCTGGCAAAAAAAATGCCGCAGATCAAAAATAAGAAAATAATTAAATATGAAATTTTTTCTTTCATTTTTGTTGTCTTTTTACAACTTGTATGATTATATGATACCATAAAAATACTTAAATAAGAATAAATTAACAAACTTATGTCATTAAAAATCGGCATTGTCGGACTGCCTAATGTCGGAAAATCAACGCTTTTTAAAGCCCTGACTAAAGTTACCGTGGATATCAGCAATTATCCTTTTTGCACTATTGAACCCAACATCGGCATCGTGAAAGTGCCTGATTTCCGCTTGGAAAAATTAGCCCAAATGTCCAATTCTAAGAAGATTATTCCGGCCATCATTGAGTTTGTTGACATTGCCGGCATAGTCAAAGGAGCGTCGGAAGGTGAAGGTTTAGGCAATAAATTTCTGGCTAACATCCGCGAAGTAGACGCCATCGCCCAAGTAGTTCGTGTGTTCGAAAATTCCAATATTACTCACGTCAATAATAAAATTGATCCAGAAGGCGACATTGAAATCATCAACTCTGAATTAATTTTGGCTGATCTAGAAACAACTAACAAAGTTAGAATCCGATTGGAAAAAGACAAACGCGGAAATAAAAAAGGCGCCGCTGAACAATTGGAAGTTTTGGAAAAAATTCAAAAAAATTTGGAAGCGGGAATTTTAGCGAATGAAACTAAATTGGATATGACTGACGAAAACACCGAAATCATTGTTCGTGAATTATCCTTGCTCACCATGAAACCTTTTCTCTATATCTATAACGTCGCCAGTATCGATGAAAAACTTTCGGACAATCTGGAAAATCGCCATCATGTAAAATTGGATATTAAAATCGAAGAAGAGTTGATTGAAATGTCCAAAGTTGAAGCCGAAGAACTTGGCGTCAAATCCAATATTGATAATTTAATTATTGAAGCTTATAAACTACTTGGTTTAATCACCTTTCTCACCACCGGCGAAGATGAAACCCGCGCCTGGACGATAAAAAAAGGCTGGACTGCACCTTTAGCCGGCACCGCTATTCATAATGACTTCAAAGATAAATTCATCCGTGCTGAAATCATCCAGTGGGAAAAACTACTTGAAGCCAGCTCTTGGGGAAAAGCCCGTGAACTAGGAACGCTTCGACTGGAAGGCAAGGATTATGTAGTTCAAGACGGCGATGTGATAGAGTTTAAAATCTAAACTTGACGTATTAATTATTCCCTGCTAAACTAAGCCTACAAATAAGAAAGCCCGATAATCTTCTCGCCCTGAGCTTGTCGAAGGGATAAGAAGATATTAATCCGCAAGGAAAGACTTTCTTTTGCGGGCTTTATTTTTAAGCCATAATAAAATAATTAATAAAGTAGTTAATTTAGCTAAAAACTAAAAGCTACCAACTAAAAACTGATTATGCGTTACGAACTATTTTACCTAATCGGCGGAAGCAAAGAAAACGATTTGGAAATTATTAAAAAAGAAATCTCTGGAATCGTCATTTCTGAAGGCGGTGTTTTTGAAGAAAAACAAACTGTCGAAAAAAGAAAATTGGCCTATGGCATCAAACATGAAACTCATGGATTCTATGTTGCCCAAAGATTCAATCTGGAAGATACGGAAAAAATCAAAGAGCTCATTCAAAAATTGAATTTATACGGAAAAATTTTAAGATTCATCATCAGTCGAGCTGATGAACTCCCAGAAATTCTTTCCAAAGAAGAAAGAATCGCCAAAAGCTCTGAAACTCCTAAGCTCAAGGCGGAACAGGAGCAAGTTCGCAAAACTTCCCCTGAACAAGCTGCCAACAAGGAAAGCGGATCCAAAGATACATTTAAAACACCAGGAAAAAAAGAGGAAAATGAAAATATCGACAAAAAACTTGAAGAAATTTTAAACATTTAATATTAGTTTTAGCTTTTAGTCTTTTTAAAAAATAAAAGCTACCAACTAAAAACTAAATCTATGAACGTCAATAAAGTTCTCTTAGTCGGAAGACTAACCAGAGATCCGGAAGTTCGAAACACTAACTCCGGACAAACTGTTGCCTCTATCAGTATGGCTACTAATCGTTTTTGGAAAGATAAAAGCGGTCAGAGGCAAGAACAAACTGAATTTCATAATGTTGTTCTCTGGGGAAGATTAGGCGAAATTGCCGGACAATATCTCACTAAAGGAGCTGAAGCTTTCATTGAAGGCAGGTTGCAAACCAGGAAGTATACAGCTAAAGATGGGACGGAAAGAAGGACTACGGAAATAGTTGCTGAAAATATGCAACTCGGATCTCGAGCCCAGGGTTTTTCCGGATCTTACAATAAGCCGGCTCCTCAGCCTCAATCTCCGGCAGCTGTTTCGCAAGCTTCAGTTCAGGAAGAAGCGATTCCAACCATCAATCTCGACGAGGAACAAGATGAAATAAAAATTGAAGATGTTCCGTTTTAAAAAGTAGTAAGTATTAAGCAATAAGCAATGCAAAATTACAACAATAACGATCAAGCTAAGATCGAAAAAAAGACTTGCCATTTTTGCGATAAAAAAATGGATAAAATTGATTTTAAAGATGCCTATCTTTTAAGGCGCTTTATGAATTCTCAAGGTAAAATTTATCCTCCAAAAAGGCACGGCACTTGCGCTAAACATCAAAGAACTTTGGCCAATGCCATTAAAAAGGCCCGCACGATGGCCCTAGTTCCATTTATAGTCAAATAAATTTATGCTCAATATAAATGAAATCAAATCTGGAAAAAATATTGTTCTGGAAAAAGTTCCTTTTTCCGTCCTTTATCATGAACATTCCAAAACTGGCCGTGCCGGATCAGTCCTTCGAACCCGCCTTAAAAATCTTCTGACTGGAACGGTTTTAGAAAAAACTTTTCAAGGTGCGGATAAAGTCAGCGAGGCTGATATTTCTAAATCTAAAGCGCAATTTCTTTACAAGGAAGGAGAAAATTTTTGCTTCATGGATATGGAATCATACGAGCAGTTTTCTATTCCTCAAAACGCCCTAGGCAATTCTCATAATTTTTTAATCGAAGGAACAGAAGTGGCTGTTTTGAATTTCAATGGATTGCCGAT
>Ga0105099_10002702_pt1 | contig 10450 bp, 9 predicted proteins | sample PPLLak3cmMay2015_2_FD_79138 | JGI IMG/M metagenome (GOLD analysis project Ga0105099, IMG submission 79138) | Freshwater sediment microbial communities from Prairie Pothole Lake near Jamestown, North Dakota, USA - PPLs Lake P8 Core (1) Depth... | ecosystem: Environmental > Aquatic > Freshwater >...
CTGCCCAAATTCGGCGGCAGCGGTATGTATGGGCATTATGTTCATGAAGCGGTGATTGCGGCCGGAGAGAAGGAATCAGGTGCGACGGTTCATCTGGTTGATGAAATTTATGATCATGGGAGAATATTAATGCAGGGCAAAGTTACCATAGAAGAGAATGAAACACCCGATAGTCTGGCGGCTAAAGTATTGAAAGTGGAGCATCGGATCTATCCCGAGGCGCTGGCAAATTTAATTCAGGGGAATTTTGAATAATGGAAAAAATGGTGCTTAAGACGGATATTAAAGAGTACCCTCTTTTTTCGAGGGGAAAAGTTCGTGATGTTTATGATCTTGATGACAGACTTCTAATAGTCAGTACCGATCGCATTTCGGCTTTTGACGTTGTTCTTCCCAATGGAATACCCGGCAAGGGTCGGGTTTTGACTTCAATGTCCCTGTTCTGGTTTGACTTCCTAAAGGATGTTGTGGATTCGCATCTCCTGGCCTCGGAGGTCGATGAATTTCCGGGAAATTTGCATAAGTATCGCGATATTCTGGAAGGTCGTTCAATGCTGGTAACCAAGGCGAAGAGAATTGATATTGAGTGTGTGGTGCGAGGATATATTTCGGGATCGATGTGGAAAGAATTGCTGTCTGCCCGCAGTAAAGGCCAGCATGAAGTGCATGGTTTTTCTTTTTCGCCGGATTTGAAAGAGTCGGATAAACTGCCGGAACCGCTGTTTACTCCATCTACCAAAGCGGAATCGGGACATGATGAAAATATATCATACAGGCAAATGTGTGATATGGTGGGCAAAGAGACGGCGGATCTGTGCCGAAGCAAATCGCTGGGAATTTATGTCAAGGCGGCCAATTATGCTTTGACCAGAGGAATTATCATTGCCGACACCAAGTTTGAGTTCGGATATAAGGATGGCCGGTTTATTGTCATTGACGAAGTCCTTTCGCCTGATTCATCTCGTTTCTGGCCGCTTGATAAATATCGTCCCGGAAAAGGACAGCCGTCATTTGACAAGCAGTATATTCGGGATTATCTTTCCGGTCTTAAATGGGATAAAACTCCTCCCGGACCGAGTTTGCCGGAGGAGGTTATTAGAAAATCCGCCGCCATATACAGAGAGGCGGAGAAAAAGTTAACCGGGAAGTAAACGATGAAAGAAACTGCTAAAAGAATTGAAATCAAGAGAGCTTTAATATCGGTCTCCGACAAATCCGGCCTGATTGAGTTTGCCCGGGCTCTTATGGAATTTGGCGTTGAAATAATTTCAACCGGCGGCACCCTGGCCGTTTTGAAGAAGGAAGGAATTCATGCCATATCGGTCTCCGCTTTCACCGGAGCGCCGGAAATATTGGGTGGGCGGGTCAAGACTCTTCATCCGAAAGTTTATGCCGGAATATTGTATCGCCGGGATAATCAGGCCGACGAAGATCAACTGGCTCAACAGGAATATAAGCGTATTGATATGGTCGTCGTTAATCTATATCCATTTGAGAAGACGGTGGCCAATCCTGATGCGACCGATGAGGAAATTATCGAAAATATCGACATCGGGGGGCCGACGATGCTTCGGGCGGCAGCCAAAAATTTTGACGGGGTTGCCGTTATTACCGATCCGGCCGACTATAATTCAGTTATTGAAAAAATGAGAGCCAGTAAAGGGACTCTGGATCTGGATTATCGAAAGGAACTGGCCGGCAAAGTCTTTAATGTTACCAAAAAATATGATCAGGCGATTTCGGCATACTTCAGTAATGTCAGGACGCAGTCTTCCGGTGAATTCCCCGAAAATCTGAATTATTCTTTCAGGCTGAAATCATCAATGCGATATGGCGAGAATCCGCATCAGTCAGCATCTTTTTACTGCGATGAGACATTTACCGGTCCCACACTCGCCAATGGTCGGCAATTGGCAGGGAAAGAGCTTTCATATAATAATATAGGCGATCTGGATGCCTGCCTTGAGATGTTGCTTGATTTTACCGAACCATTCGCATGTGTCCTCAAACATGCCAATCCGTGCGGCGCTGCGGTCGGGGAAACCATTGCCGACGCCTACCGAGATGCTTTGGCCAGCGACCCGCTTTCCGCCTTTGGCTCAATAATCGGCTTGAATAAGCAGGTCGATATGGCCGCGGCAAAATTGTTGCACGACACTTTTTTTGTCGAGTGCATTCTGGCTCCCGGGTTTGATGAAGATGCGCTCGCTCTGCTAAAAAAGAAATCGACTCGGCGCCTGCTGGTTCTTCCGGATATTTTGAAAGGACGCCCCAAAGGAGAGAAAGTCTTTAAATATGTCCGGGGAGGCCTGCTTCTTCAAACGGCCGACGACCATATCACGGATAATTCATCGCTGGAAGTTGTCACAAACAAAAAGCCGACTGAGAAGGAAATCAGGTCACTACTTTTTGCATGGAAAATAGTCAAGCATACCAAATCAAATGCAATTGTTATAGTCAAAGATTCGGCAACGGTCGGTATTGGAATGGGGCAAACATCGCGAGTCGACGCCAGCGCTCTGGCCGTAAAAAGAGCCGGTGATAGGGCCAAAGGGGCGGTTCTGGCCTCTGATGCATTCTTTCCGATGCCCGATGGGGCAGAGGTTGCGTTGCAGGCAGGAGTCAGCGCCATAATTCAGCCGGGCGGTTCCAAAGGGGACGATGCGGTTATTGAAGTAGTCAATAAATATAAGGCAGCTATGGTTTTTACTGGAATCAGGCACTTCAAACATTAATTATATGGCCATTTTATCAAGAATCAGCTTGCAAAAGTGCGGAGATTTGTTAAATTACGCTAAGCTCCCATAACTATGGAGGATTTCGGGACAGTGGGTGACAGGGTATTGGAAATAGTGGTCTTTTTAATGTCAAAGATTAAGGACCAGCAAGGTCAACTCGATGACCTTGATGAAATAGCATTGTATCTTAAAAATCAGGGATTTACAGAAAATGAAATTAGCTCGGCTTATTCCTGGTTTTTGGATCATCTTCAGAATGATAATGAATTTCTTTACAATTCAGTTATAAATGGCAATGCCACCAGAGTTTTATCAGATCAGGAGCGACAACTATTTTCGTCGCGGGCAATCGGTTACCTTCTCCAGCTAAGGCATCTTGGCTTGCTGAGCGATCAGCAGTTTGAAATGGTCATGGAACGTGGCTCAATGATCTGGACCAGCTCTATCAATCTGGATCAGGTAAAAATTCTCGTTGAGACTATTCTGTTTTCAGAATCGCGGGCAATAGAATCACCCGGAGAAATTCCCCATTTGATTCCGGAAGAGACTGAAACAGTAAATTGAACGCTCAGTTGTTCCGGTATGTCATTAGAACATAAAAAGATAATTATCGGCCTTTGCGGCGGAATTGCAGCCTATAAGGTTCCATATCTGATAAGATCGCTCAGGAAAGATAAGGCTGAAGTCAGAACTATAATGACCGCCTCCGCTACCCGATTTATAACCATGCTGACAATTGAGACAGTCTCACAAAACCCGGTGGCTTGTGAGATGTTTCCCGACCGCTATGTCTCGACGCATCATATCGATCTGGCCGAGTGGGCGGATTTATTTGTAATTACCCCGGCTACAGCCAATTTTATCGGAAAGATTGCCTCGGGTATTTGCGATGATCTTCTAACGACGGTCATCTGCGCCACCAAGGCGCCGGTAATAATCGCCCCTGCCATGAATACTCAAATGTATCTTAACCCGATAACGCAGAAGAACATAGAATATCTGAAATCGCTCGGCTATATCTTTGTCGGCCCGGGAGAAGGCGAGCTTGCCTGCGAAACCAGCGGCGCCGGGCGGATGCTGGAGCCATCAGAGATTTTTTCCGAAATAAAAAGCCTCCTTCTAAAAAAAAAAGTTCTAAAAAATAAGAACATTCTGGTAACGGCCGGACCGTGCCGTGAGATAATTGATCCGGTTCGATATATTTCCAATCGCTCTTCCGGCAAAATGGGATATGCTTTGGCAGAAGCGGCATTTGAAGCCGGTGCGCAAGTAACTCTTGTATCAGGGCCGACCAATTTGAGTGTTAATGGGAATATTAAGTTGATTCGGGTCGAATCGACCGCCGAAATGCATCTGGCGGTTCAGAAACATTTTAAAAAAGCAGATTATTTGATAATGGCGGCGGCACCGGCCGATTTTTTCGTAAAGAAGCCGGCAACACGGAAAATAAAAAAAAGAAAAGAGACACTGACCCTTGAATTATCGCCCACAGTTGATATATTGAATTCTCTTAAAAAATATAAAAAAGCTAATCAGAAGGTTATCGGATTTGCCCTTGAAACGGAAAACGGTGTCACAAATGCGAAGACCAAACTGAAAACGAAAGAAATGGACTTGATTATTCTTAATAACACCGGAGCCACAACCCCATTTGACAGCGATGACAATACGGTAACAATTATTAATAAGAACGGTCAGGAGGAATCGCTTCCATCGATGAGCAAGAAACTCCTGGCTCAAAAATTAATCAACCGAATTGCCTCATTGAAATAAAATGACCGAGGGAAAAAATAAATTGGATGATAATGTTGCCGTTCTGCTTAAAAGGGCGGTCGCAAATCAGCTTGAAATGGGGATTGGCGATTTTATTATCAATCGAGAAAATATAGTCAGGAAAAAAGGCGAAGCAGCTTCCCGCAGTCTGACCATGAAAAAAAGTATTGAATCGAAAATATACGCCTCGCTTGAATCGCATCAAAAAGATATATGCGGGTGTCTGAAATGCCCTTTGGGGGGAACCAGGACTAAATTTGTTTATGGCGCCGGCAATTCCAGGGCCAAGGTGATGTTTATCGGCGAGGCACCTGGACGGGAAGAAGACTTAAAGGGGGAACCATTTGTGGGACGGGCGGGTCAGTTGCTGGACAAAATTCTGGAGGCCATAAAATTCTCACGCAATGAACAGGTTTATATTGCCAATATTTTAAAATGCCGTCCTCCGAACAATCGCGATCCTCAGCCTGATGAAATGAAAACCTGTATGCCATACCTTCTCGAACAAATAAGATTGGTTAATCCGAAAATAATCTGTGCCCTGGGACGAATCGCGGCCCAGGCTCTGCTGGATACGACGACCCCGTTGGGAAAGCTTCGCCAGCGCTGGCATCAGTTTGCAGGGATACCGTTTATAGTGACTTATCATCCGGCCGCGCTGCTTAGATTTCAGAGTTATAAAAAGGATTGCTGGGAAGATATGAAGATGCTTAAAGCCAAATATGATGAACTGATGCAGGAGTGACCGGGTGGCACTGGATACCGAAAAAGAAAAAGAAAAAAATCGCCATGAACCGCCGCAATCGATCGACGCTGAACAGGCCGTACTCGGCTCGGTTTTGAAAGATCAGGACGCACTCAACCAGATAATTGATTATTTCAACCGGGAAGACTATTTCTATTTTCCCAAACACCGAATAATTTTCCGCTCAATTCTTCATTTGTATGAGAAGAACGAACCATGTGATATTACTACGGTTGCTGAAGAACTGGTTCGAATGGATCAACTGGAAAAAGTTGGCGGTCGATTATATCTGGTCGATCTTATTGATGGTGTGGCCAGTACCGCTAATGTAAAGTCATACGCCGACATTGTGGTTGAAAAATCGGTTCTTCGCAATCTGATAAATATATCCAGCGATATCACCAGAAGCTGTTATGATCTTGATGAAGAAGTCGGCAATCTTCTCGACTCGGCGGAACAAAAGATATTTTCCATCGCCGAAAGCCGAATGAGAAAGGGATTTTCTCATGTGAGAGATATTCTCCCCCAATTATTTGAACAAATAGAACATATGCAAAGTGCCAAAGGTGGATTATCTGGAATGCCAACCGGCTTTAAGGAACTCGATAATATCACGGATGGTCTTCATAAAGGCGACTTTATTGTTGTGGCTGGTCGTCCATCGATGGGCAAAACCGCCTTTGCGCTAAATATTGCAGAACATGTGGCGTCTGAAGAAAAAAAATCGGTTGGGATATTTTCAATCGAAATGTCGGAAGAACAGCTATCTTTAAGGTTACTTTGCGGCCGAGCCCGCCTAAGCCAACATCTTCTCAGAACCGGACGTCTAAGAGATTCTGAATACATTAAACTGACAATGGCTACAGGACCGCTTTCTGAAGCGAATATATATATTGATGACTCGGCTTTTCTCTCGACTCTTGAGATGCGGGCCAAAGCACGCCGTCTTAAGGCACAGCACAATATCGATTTGATAATAATCGATTATATCCAGATGATGACCAGCCATGGACGAATCGAAAACCGACAGCAGGAAATGGCGATGATCTCCCGTTCAATAAAAGGGCTGGCCAAAGAGCTTGAGATACCGGTAATAGCAGTCAGCCAGCTTTCCCGAATGGTCGAAACCCGCGGCGGAGATAAGCGACCGCAGTTATCAGACCTGCGAGAATCGGGCGCCATTGAACAGGATGCTGATGTTGTCATGTTTGTTTATCGTCCGGAGTTTTATCTGTCACATCTGCCATATGACGACCCCAAGGTGCTTGAGGTCAAAGGAAAGGCAGAAATCATTGTATCCAAACAACGTAATGGCCCGACCGGCAAGGTGGATTTGACCTTCGTAAAAGATTATGTCCGGTTTGAAGATCTTTCTCGAAGAAGCAGTGAACCGATGGAGGATACGCCCTTTTAGTCATTCGGCCGATGTCTGCATTTCATATGGAAAAAAAATTGAAGACTGCTTTCGTTTGCACCTCCTGCGGGGCAATTCATCCCCGATGGCAGGGGCAATGCCGGGAGTGCGGCGAATGGAACAGTCTGGCTGAAGAGCAAATTATAAAATCCGCTCGAAAATCAAAAAATACCAAAATTGAAAAGCCGCAAAAACTTTCGGAAATAAGCCTTGAAAGGTTCAGCGGCTTTAAGACAGGAATATCCGAATTTGACCGCGTTCTTGGCGGTTCATTGCTGCCCGGCAGCAGCGTCTTGCTGGCGGGAGAACCCGGCATTGGAAAATCGACGCTGATCCTTCAGGCCGCCGGTTACTATGCCCTGAACAATCTGGAAGTCTTATATATCAGCGGCGAGGAATCATCATCGCAGGTCAAGGTAAGGGCCGATAGATTATCCATAAAAGGGGATAAAATCTCTATCGCCAACCTGACCGATTTATCGGAAATAATGGCGGCACTTGAAGATCATTTTTATCCTGTAGTGATTATTGATTCAATCCAGACAATCGGCAGTCCTTTTTTTGAATCGCCACCCGGCACGGTCGGCCAGATTCGGGAGTCGGCCGGACGTTTAATTGAACTGGCCAAGAAAAACGGTTTCTCGCTTTTTCTGATTGGTCATGTTACCAAAGAGGGAATCGTGGCCGGCCCGCGACTTCTGGAGCATATGGTTGACGCCGTCCTTTATTTTGAAGGCGATAATCAACATTTTTATCGTTTGTTGAGACCGGTCAAAAACCGCTATGGTTCCATATTTGAACTGGGTGTTTTTGAGATGACCCCGGCAGGTCTGAAACCGGTTGATAATCCTTCTGATTTCTTTCTCTCGGGGAATAATAATAAGGCCCGTTCCGGATCGATCGTGACCGCATCATGCGAGGGGAATCGCCCGATTCTGGTAGAGATCCAGGCGCTGATTTCAACGGCTTCGTACGGAAATCCTCAGCGAGTTGCGGGAGGAATCGACAGCAAAAGGTTATCGCTTCTATTGGCCATTCTTGAAAAACGGGGAGGCGTGCCAATGGGAGGCAATGACGTCTTCATTTCGGTTGCCGGCGGATTAAGACTATCCGAACCGGCCATTGATCTGGCCGTGCTGGCCGCTATAGTGTCGTCATCGCGCGATATCCCAATAAACCCGAAAGTCGTGATTGCCGGTGAGGTTGGCCTTTCAGGAGAGGTCCGCTCAATTGGAATGGTTGACCGAAGGATTTCTGAATCGGCCAAACTCGGTTTCAATAAAATTTTTCTTCCAAAGCAAGCCATCGATAACATGCCATCCAAAGGGATTGAAGTTGTTGGGGTGGAATCACTCGAGAAGGCAATTGAGTTAATTTTCTGGTGAAAGGAATATAATAATGAGCAAAGTATTACTGCCTCCCAAAACCATGCTGATTCCCCTGCCGGCAGTCATGGTTTCATGCGTTGCGGAGGGATTTAAGCCGAATATCATAACGATAAGCTGGATCGGTATTGTTAATTCCGAACCTCCGATGCTTTCTATTTCAGTCAAACCGAACCGTCATTCCCATCAGATAATAAAGAAGTCCGGTGAATTTGTCGTTAATCTTACTTCCGAAAGCAACGTCAAAATGGCTGATTTCTGCGGCAATAAATCCGGCCGCAAATATGACAAATTTAAAGAAATGAATCTGACACCCATACCGGCTCAAAAAATCTCCTGCCCGATTATTAAGGAATGCCCGATCAATCTGGAGTGTCGGGTAACGCAATCTTTTGTCCTTGGGACACATGAGATGTTCATAGCTGAGATCGTGGCCATGCATATTGATGAAGAATGTCTAGATGCGAAGGGTAATCCCGATATAGATAAATTAATGCCGCTGGTTTATTGCACCGGAGCCCGTCAATATCGAGGCGGTTTGGCAAAATTGCTGGGACAATACGGCGCCATTTAATTAGATGGGCAGACAGGAACCCGGGTGTTCGATAAGAAATTTTCTTATAATTGCAGTAGTACCGATGGAAATTCTCGGGCAGGTTCTGTCAGTACGCCGCACGGAATATTCCATACTCCGGCTTTTATGCCGGTGGGGACATCCGGTGCGGTCAAAGCGATGATGGGCGAGAGTCTTGAAGAATGCGGCGTCGAAATAATCCTGGGGAATACATATCATTTGTATCTTCGGCCGGGTGCAAAACTTATAAAAGAAATGGGTGGTCTGGCGAAGTTCAATTCGTGGAATAAGCCGACCCTAACCGACTCGGGCGGTTTTCAGGTATTTTCAATGCAACCGCTTTCGAAGATTGATGATGATGGCGTGACCTTCAGATCGCATCATGATGGTTCGGAGCATCGATTTTTCGCCGAAAGAGTCATCGAGATTCAGCGTGATATCGGAGCCGATATCATTATGTCCTTCGATCAGTGCGTTCCTTATCCGGCTGAAGAAAAACTTGCCAGTGAAGGCGTCAGGAGGACCTATGATTGGGCAAAAAAGGGGCAGGCCCATTTTAAAAAGCTGGAAAATGAATCACCGACCGGGATTACCCTGTTCGGGATTGTACAGGGTTCGACATATCCTGATCTGAGGAAAATGTCAGCCGAACAGATTGTTTCTTTGTCATTTGAGGGGAATGCCATTGGAGGGTTGGCGGTCGGCGAATCAAAAAAAGAAATGGAAGATACACTGGCCCATACGACCGGGTTCCTGCCGGAGGATAAACCGCGCTACCTGATGGGGGTCGGTTATCCCGAGGATATTTTGATGGCTGTGTCTTATGGTATTGATATGTTTGACTGCGTTCTGCCGACACGCAATGCCCGGACCGGAATGGTTTTTACTTCGGAAGGACCGCTGATATTCAGAAACGCCGAGTTCAGCAAAGATGAACGGCCGCTTGATATTAACTGCAAATGCCGGGTGTGCCAGAGGTACAGCCGCGCGTACATCAGGCATTTATATAATCAGGGCGAAATTACGGCGATGATGCTGACCAGTTATCATTCCATTTACTTCTATCAACATTTGATGCGCGGAATACGAGCCGCAATTGCCAATAAGAGCTTTTCGGTTTTCAGAAAAGAATTTCTGGAGAAGTACCGTCAGGATTGAGATATCAATGAATGCTGTTTCGACCATAAGATTTTTTATTAAAAAATATTTTCCGGCGCTGCTATTGATTGGTTTGTCTTCTACGTTGACTCACTCGATTGAAATTGATAATGCAGCTATCAGGTTTTATATAAGCAAAGCCGATTCTGTTTTGAATGAAAGTGTAATATTCAATAAGGAACTGGTATTCTCGGTCACGGCCGGTTCAATTTATGGTAAAATCGATTATCGCGGTCTGCCGGACAGATCGGATACGGCGAAATTTTTATTGGAAATCCAAAATAAAATTATTGGGATATCCGGGATTATTGATTCATCGTCGCTGGCGGAGAACTCAATTCCAGGCAGCCTGATATTCGACAAACCCTGGGATCAGAACTGTTCTTTTTATTTCTTTCCAAGAGATACCGGAGTTGGCGATTTGGCCATTGGTTTTGAACCAAGATCAGGGACTGAAATCGGGGTTCCCTCAGGAATGATTATCCTTGACCGCGACAGCTATGCAATCAGGAGAATTTATCTTTATTATCAGACGCTGGATGAATATTTATGGTTATCAAAGACCTATCAGTTTTCCGAGGATAATCAGGTATTGCTATTAAAGACGCTGACAATCCAGGGATGCTTTTTTGGCTTTTTCCAGCGTCGATATTTTCGTCAGGA
>Ga0105099_10002703_pt1 | contig 10449 bp, 5 predicted proteins | sample PPLLak3cmMay2015_2_FD_79138 | JGI IMG/M metagenome (GOLD analysis project Ga0105099, IMG submission 79138) | Freshwater sediment microbial communities from Prairie Pothole Lake near Jamestown, North Dakota, USA - PPLs Lake P8 Core (1) Depth... | ecosystem: Environmental > Aquatic > Freshwater >...
GAACCCGGGTCACCCTGACGGCCGGAGCGCCCCCGGAGCTGATTGTCGATGCGCCGTGACTCATGGCGTTCAGTGCCGAGAATGTGCAGGCCCCCCAACGCAATGATCTCATCATGTTCGGCGGCACATTGCTTGCGGTACGTCTCCAGAATTGCTGCGTACTCTTCAGCGGAGGCTTCGGGATTTGCAGCCTGCCATTTTTTCGCAAGACCCTCTGCATTGCCGCCAAGAAGGATGTCGGTACCGCGGCCCGCCATGTTGGTGGCAATGGTCACCATCCCCTTACGGCCCGCCTGTGAGACGATCTCCGCTTCCCTCTCGTGATGCTTGGCATTCAGTACGTTATGGGGAATCCCGACCCGTTGCATGAGCGTTGAAAGCAGCTCCGATTTTTCGATGGAAATTGTACCAACCAACACTGGCTGCCCCTTTTCGTGGAGCTCTTTGACCTCGTCAGCCACCGCCTTGAACTTTTCCATCTCTGTTTTGTACACCACATCCGGAAAGTCGGGACGCAGCAGCACCCTGTTAGTAGGAATAACCACAACATCCAGCTTGTAGATCTTATGGAACTCCGCTGCCTCGGTATCGGCTGTTCCGGTCATACCGGCCAGCTTCTCGTACATGCGGAAATAGTTCTGGAAGGTGATTGTGGCCAAGGTCTGGTTCTCGTTTTCAATTACCACGCCCTCTTTGGCCTCAATGGCCTGATGGAGACCGTCGGACCAGCGTCGTCCCGGCATGAGTCGGCCGGTAAACTCATCAACAATCATGACTTCACCATCCTTGACAACATAGTCCACGTCACGCTTGTACATTGCGTGGGCCCGTAATCCCTGCTGGACATGGTGAAGTGTCTCGATATTGCGAGGATCGTAAAGATTATCGATTTTCAGCAACTTCTCTACCTTCAAGACCCCTTCCTCGGTGAGCGTAGCCGACTTTGCCTTCTCGTCGATGGTGAAATCTCCCGTGTATCGCTTTCTCTTCCCGGAAAGGGTATTGGCATCCTCTTCAAGCACCTCGCCCTTCACGAGCAAAGGAATAATCCGGTCAATAATATAGTACTTGTCCGTACTATCTTCGGTAGGGCCGGATATGATTAAAGGAGTACGGGCTTCGTCAATGAGAATGGAGTCCACTTCGTCAACAATGGAATAATGGAATGCGCGCTGCACATAATCTTCGAGACTGAACTTCATGTTGTCACGAAGATAATCGAAGCCGAACTCGTTATTTGTTCCGTAGGTAATGTCCGCGTTGTAGGCTTCCCGACGCTCGTTGTCATCCAGGCCATGCACGATGACGCCGACCGACATGCCGAGGAATCGGTAGATTTTACCCATCCATTCAGAGTCGCGTTTTGCCAGGTAATCGTTGACCGTGACAACATGGACACCTCGCCCTGTCAACGCATTGAGGTAACAGGGAAGAGTGGCAACAAGGGTTTTCCCTTCACCGGTTTTCATCTCGGCAATCTTTCCCTGGTGGAGAACCATGCCGCCGATCAGCTGGACATCGAAATGGCGCATATTCAGCGCCCTTTTACCGGCCTCGCGAACCAGGGCAAAGGCCTCGGGAAGAATCGAGTCGAGACTCTCCCCTCCGGCAACCCGCTCCTTGAAGGAAACTGTTTTCTCCCGTATTTGCTCGTCGGTCAGTTTAGTCATCTCGGACTCGAGGCAGTTGATTTGCTCAACGATCGGCCAGAGACGCTTCAACTCACGCTCGTTTTTGCTTCCGACGAATTTTTTTATAACTGTAGACACAGCACTTAACATGAAAATTTCTCCTGAGACGTCTGGATTAGTACAATGAGATAACGTAAAAAGGTAGCACACCAAGGGGAATTGCTCAACAGAAAAGGACGTGTACAAGCAGAGAGCGGAATCTCGTGCAAAAAGGCTGGGGGGCTAAGCCCCCCGTTAGTATTATTGCGAAAAAGCAATCGCGCAAACTTCATCATAGTCATGCACAAAATGGGCTTTGAGACCCTTTCTCAGGTATGCCGGCAACTCTTCAAAATCTTTCCTGTTCCCATCCGGAAAAATAATTGTCTTAATCCCTGACCTGCGGGCGGCAATGGTCTTTTCCTTCACACCGCCAATGGGAAGGACTCTGCCGGTTAGTGTGAGTTCGCCGGTCATGGCAATTTTTTTTCGAACCGGCTTTTTAAGGATCATTGAGACAAGCGCCGTGGTCATGGTAATGCCCGCCGACGGCCCATCCTTGGGAGTGGACCCGGCCGGAACATGGAGGTGAACGAAGTGGCTGTCAAAGAAATCAGGTGAGACCCCATACTTTTCCAGATGTGCCATCACGTATGAATAGGCAATCTCCGAACTTTCCACCATGACATTTCCCAATTGCCCTGTCTGCTTGAAGCCCTTTGCCTTGCTCGGCATGGCAGTTGCCTCTATCTGCAGGGTAACTCCGCCAAGGCTCGTCCAGGCAAGACCCGTGACAACACCTATCACATCCTCGAAGACTTCATCAGGGTTGAAAACAGGATTCCCCAAGTACTTGACCACGTCATCGACGCCCAGAGAGATAGGTTCAGTCCTTCCCTGGGCAAATTCCATGGCCGACCGCCGCATGATTTTTTTAATGCGGTTCTCGAGGGTCCGCACCCCGGCTTCCCGCGCATAATCGTCGACAATTTTCACCAATGCATCCTTGGAAATAGTAACCTGCCCTTTCTCGATGCCGTGATTTTTGAGGGCCTTCGGAATGAGAAAGCGTCGGGCTATCTCGACCTTCTCCGCAAGGATATACCCAGCCAGACGAATAACCTCCATCCGGTCAATGAGAGCAGGGGGAATGGTATCGAGCTGGTTTGCCGTTGCCACAAACAGGACATTGGAAAGGTCAAAGGGAACGTCCAGATAATGGTCGCGAAAGGTGGAATTCTGCTCTGGATCAAGCACTTCCAATAGGGCTGAGGCCGGATCCCCCTGGAACGAGGCACCCACTTTGTCTATCTCATCGAGCACCAGAACAGGGTTCGCGGTTCCGGCACGCTTCATGGCCTGGATGAACTTGCCCGGCATCGCTCCAATGTAGGTTCGTCGATGACCCTTGATCTCCGCCTCATCCCGCATTCCGCCGAGGGAAAAGCGATAAAACTTCCGACCGAGGGCATCGGCAATACTCTTCCCGACCGAGGTTTTCCCCACCCCTGGCGGTCCCACAAGACAAAGGATGGACCCGGTGATACTTCCCTTCATTTTACCCACGGCAATGAATTCGAGAATACGTTCCTTGACATCCTTCAGTCCGTAATGATCCCGATCCAGGATCTTCCGGGCACGGTCGAGTTTATAGGAATCTACACTGTGCTTACCCCACGGGAGTATTGTCAGCCAATCAAGGTACGTTCGACTGACATTATATTCCGGAGAAGACGGCTCGATCAGCTGAAGCTTCTCCATCTCTTCTTCCACCGCCTTCTGAGCCTCCTCGTTCAGAGTAAGCCCTTCAAGCCTTTCGATGAACTTCTCTAACTCCGTGACCTTCCCTTCCTTCTCAAGCCCCAGCTCCCGCTTGATCAGCTTGAGCTGTTCCCGCAGGAAAAACTCCCTTTGTCGGGCGGAGATCTTCTCTTCAATCTGTTTCGTAATCTTGCTCTGAAGACGATAGACTTCAAGCTCCTTCTTCAACAGAACCAGAACCTGGTCAATGCGGCGTTTCACATCAAAGGTTTCCAGAACCTTCTGAAGTTCCTGCCCATCAGCGCTCGTCAGGTTTGCGGCAAAATCCGAGAGACGCCCGGGATCGTCCATGCTTGACCGGTTCAGAAAAAGTTTCGTCTCCTCCGAAAACAAAGGATTCAGATGAATCAGTTCCTTCAAAGTGGAAATCACCGCCATGGAATAGGCCTGCAGCTCAGGGTTTACCGACAGCTCGGCACTGTTGTGATACGAGACCCGGGCAATAAGACCTTCTTCTGTCACGGTAATCTGATCGACAATAAATCTCTCAAGGTTATTCAGCATCAGGTGAGCGCTTTCATCATCGGAATGGATCACCTGAAGAATCTTTGCGGCAACTCCCACCCGATGGAGATTGTCCGGAGTTTCCTCGCCATCCGCTTCCTTGACAAGTACAAGGCCGATGGTACGATCGCCCAGTTCCATCACCCTCTTGACCGCGGCAACTTTTTCAGCACCCTTTACAACCAGCGGGATGAGAATCCCCGGAAAGGTAGGCCGCATTTTTAGAGGGATAATGGGCAAAAATTTAGGAAGCACTTCTGCAGCAACAACGAGCCCCCCGGCACTTTCCTTCTGTACCTCACCATCAACAGACGAAAGAGTTTTTTTGGTCTGATCTTTTTTGCGTTTAGAATCTGTCATTGGATCGTTGGCCCCTTTGTAGGTGTACTTCTTTGAAAAGTAACTATCAGACAGATAAAAGTCAACTGTAAGATGGGAATAATAGCAGGACTAGGAGTCTGTCGGCCTTAGGAAATCGAAGCGAAAATTCGGCTGGGCGAGGACAGATTTTGTTGATTTTGCAGGGCAATAGTTGTTCTATTACCCAAAAAAGCGGCGAAATCTGGACCGTCCAGACGGATTTGCAGCAGATTTACCCTAAGTCCGACAGACTCCTGATGTGCAAAGATTTCTCTCGCGGGCAAATCATGATGCCTCGCAAAAACGCTGCATACAATTCTCAGACTTCCTGCTGCCCTTGTACTCTATATTTTTTCGGGGAGTGCTGCAATTTTATTGGCGGGATCTTTCAGCGGAGGTAACTCCCCATGAAGAACATGTTGGGCACATATTTCCCATGGGGCAGGAGTCTGTCGGACTTAGGAAATCGAAGCGAAAATTTGGCTGGACGAGGACAGATTTTGTTGATTTTGCAGGGCAATAGTTGTTCTATTACCCAAAAAAGCGGCGGAATATGGACCGTCCAGACGGATTTGCAGCAGATTTACCCTAAGTCCGACAGGCTCCTGACAGGAGTAATCAGTCCACTCCAAGGATAACGCTGGAGGCTTGAAACAGGGCACACGCTTGATCACCCTCGGTGAAAGCGAGGAGATTTGCACTTTCGTTTGTTATAATGGCACAAATAGTATTCTCACCGGAAAGTCGGACCGTTACTTCGGTACTTACTGCTCCGGGAACTATATTTGCGACATTTCCACAGAGAATATTGCTTGCACTTAGCCTCGTATTCTGGAGATCTCTTCCCAAGATTACCGACGAAGCCTTGATAATTGCGTAGGAATCCGTACCCTCTCTCAAATTGAGGTTTTCCACGCTCTCGTTTGTTATTACCGAAACAATCACATCACCACTAGGAATAATCAATTCAACTTCGGAATTCACCGCCCCCTTTTTGATGCTGCGTATCGTTCCCTTGAAGATATTTCGAGCGCTCACCTTGAGGGACATGCGTCTGACAAATTTGTAAAACTCCTCCATATCACCAATTTTATGGGCGATGTTGTTGAGGAAGGTATTGTGCTCCTCCTGGACTATTTTGAAAGAGCTGATGACATTCTGTCCTTCCGGTGTAAGATGTTTGCCACCCCCGCCCTTGCCGCCAGTCAACCGCACGACCAACGGCTTGTCGGCAAGATTATTCATTGCATCCACGATCTCCCACGCTGTCTTGTAACTAATCCCGACAGCCTTGGCAGCCCTGGTTATTGAACCAAGCGCCTGAATTTTTTCCAGCAACTCGATTCTATCGCTTCCGAGAAAAACTTTCTCCGCCTTATCAAGCCATACCGTACCGGTAAAATGAACCTTATCTTCATCCTCTTTCATTCCAATTCGGCCCTCCCCGCTTTTTTCAAGACCCCGGAGTCACAGCAATAAACCGGATTCCAACGATTGCGTAATATATCCACAAACATTACGAATAGCAAATAATTTCGACCCTGCATATTTCTTCACGGCAATAGCCGGAAAGAATCTCCCCTCAAAGACGCCACAAAAATACATAACGCCTGTTTTTGAGAATCATCAGGAAACATCTTGGCCTGGAGTTGCAACTCTCTCCGCAATGAGGTACATTCTATCTGAGCAAGAAAATGCTTCGAACCTATAAAAAACGGAGGTACTATGGCGAACGTACTGGAAATCTACAAATGTGAACTCTGTGGAAACATCGTTGAAGTGCTCCATGCAGGAGGCGGCGAGCTCGTCTGCTGTGGAGAAGCAATGAAGCTGATGACGGAAAACACTGTTGACGCAGCAAAAGAGAAACACGTACCGGTAATTGAAAAGGGGGCCGATTCCATTACCGTCAAGGTAGGAAGTGCTGCCCATCCCATGGAAGAAAAACACTACATCGAGTGGATCGAAATTATTGCCGACGGCAAGGCCTACCGGCAGTTTCTCAAGCCGGGAGATACTCCCGAGGCTGTTTTCAAGGTTACCGCGCAAACGGTTACTGCACGAGAATACTGCAATGTGCACGGTCACTGGTCAGCCAAGGGATAGCAAAAACCAATCTGCAGAAAGTGTTAAAAATGGTAAAAAAGGCTGCTTCCAATTTGGAGCAGCCTTTTTTTGCAAATTACCCTGCAATGTCCGATCAGTTTATTCAACGACCTTAATTGAAAGAATCGACACTGGTTCGATGGGTACATCCGAATGCCCCATCTTTGAGCCGGTTTTCACTTGGCGAATAGCATCCACCGTTTCCATCCCTTCAACAACCTGACCGAAAACCGCATAGCCGAAAAGATCAGGAGTTTTCCCCCGGTAATCTAAGGGAACATTATCCTCAACATTGATGAAAAACTGTGACGTTGCACTGTCGACCACGCCTGTCCGTGCCATGGCAAGGGTTCCTCTTTTGTTGGAAAGACCATTTGCCGCTTCGTTTTTAATGGCGAACTTTGTCTTTTTCGGCTGCATGTCGGCATCCATTCCGCCCCCCTGCACCATGAAGTTCTTGATCACCCGATGAAAAACCAGTCCCTCATAAAAGCCATCCTTCACATAGGACAGAAAGTTGCGAACGGTGATCGGAGCCTTGTCCTTGAAAAGTTCGATTCTTATGGTGCCCATTGACGTTTCCATAAGTACAAGAGGATTTTTCTCTTCTGTCATGTCTCACTCCTTTTTCAAAATATTTCCTCTTCTATCATACTTTCCCTGTGGCACAAAATCTTTTTCAAATTGACCAGGTACAGTTGTTGCGTTTTATTTCCCCTGCGGTATTATGTTGAATTGGTGTAGACCAGGTCTCGCGGCGATGCAATGCATAAATATTCCAAAGTACCTTTCCTGCCACTCCAGTACCCGAAGACCTCAGCCGGAATCTTGTCCGGCGGCTTACCTTTTACCTTGACAGAACAAGATCCCGCTGAAGCTTCACCGTAGCAGACACTTTCCGTGTCGAGGGTTATGGCAAACACTATGCAGGAGATGAAAAGCAGAATAGAGGAACTTGAGAACGAACTGATCTTCCTTCGTGGAAGAGTCGCGGAACTGGAAACTTCGGAACGGAAATTCGCTCAGGGAAAAAAAACCCTGTCTACCCAGCGACAAAGGCTTTTTTCCCTTCTGAACAGACTGCCGGCGTATGTCTATCTGCAGGCTCCCGATCACACAATTCGTTTTGCCAACCGCTACTTCAGAAAACATTTCGGCGCGCCGAAAGGACGCAAGTGCCACGAAGTTCTCCGGAGCAGGAAAACCCCATGCCCCGAATGCCAGACATTCAAGGTTTTCGAGACAAAGGAACCGCTTCGGTGGGAGTGGAACTGTCCCCTCGACGGATTGTCCTATGAAGTCCTTGACTATCCCTACGTGGACCTAGACGGCAGTCTCCTGGTTCTGGAGTTGGGACTCGATGTCAGCGAACGGAAGCAGGTAGAGAAAGACCTGCGTTCACTGCAGAATGATCTGGAGAGGCGGGTTACAGGACGGACAGAACAGTTACGGGAGATTGTATGCAAACTCCAGGATGAGATTGCGGAAAGAAAGAAAACCGAGGAGGCCTTACGGAAGAGTGAAGAACGTTACGCTCTTGCTGTTCTCGGAGCAAATGACGGTATCTGGGACAGAGATCTTGACACAGGAGAGGTGTATTTCTCCCCGCGCTGGAAAGGAATGATCAGCTATGAAGATCATGAACTCCCCAACGATCTGTGCGAATGGAAATCGAGAATACATACGGACGACTATGATCGGGTGACGAATACCCTTCAATGGTACCTTGGTGGACATATTCCCGTGTACGAGGTGGAATACCGTTTGCGTGCCAAAGACGGAAGCTTTCGCTGGATCCACAGTCGGGGTGCCTGCCTCCGCGATCCGTGGGGGAATCCCTCCCGAATTGCGGGTTCACACACGGACATTACCTACCGCAAACGCATTGAGGTGGCACTTAGGGAATCTGAAAGGAAGTATCGAAAAATTTTCGAAGAATCAAGGGATGTTATTTTCGTTTTCGATGCCGACTCCCGGCTCCTGGACATCAACCCCACTGCCCAGGAACTGTTGGGCTATGCTCGAGAAGAATTGTTCACCCTTGATATCTCCCGAGACATTTATGTTGATATGGAAGCACGGGGAAATTTCCACCGGAAGCTCTTCACCGAAGGTTTTGTAAAAGACATGCAGGTCGAGATGAAAAAGCGCGATGGTGAAATCGTCATTGTACACATCTCCGCATCCGTGACAAAAAATGAAGAAGGTTCTATCACCGGATACCTGGGCACAATTCATGACATGACTGAGCATAAAAAACTGGAGCAGCAACTGCTCCATGTGCAGAAAATGGAATCTATCGGCCTTCTCGCCGGTGGTATTGCCCATGATTTCAACAATCTCCTTACCGCCATTTCCGGTTATGGGGAAACCATCCGCGAAAATATCGACAGGGGGAATCCGCTTCTGTGCTCAAGTGTTGAGCAGGTACTGTTTGCCGCTGAACGGGCGAGAGAACTTACCCATAATCTGCTTACCGTCAGTCGCAAACAGATTATCAATCCGAAACCGCTGCTGATAAACACTATTATTACCGAGATCCACTCTTTCATCTCCCGAATCATTGGAGAAGATATCGAACTCACCACAAAATCCTGCAAAACAAAGCTCCCGGTGGTCGCTGACAGGGGTCAAATTGAGCAAGTACTGATCAACCTCGCCACCAATGCTCGTGATGCAATGTCTGCGGGTGGCAGACTCAGCATATCCGCCGGTCACCTATCGGTAAACAGTAAAAGCAAAGAACTGATAGGAATCGAAACACCGGGTGAATACGCAGTAATCATAATTAGCGATACAGGTGTCGGAATAAAGGAAAGTATCCGGCATAAAATATTCGAGCCATTTTTTACCACGAAAGAGATTGGCAAAGGGACCGGCCTGGGTCTATCCATCAGCTATGGAATCATCAAACAGCACAATGGTACTATCACGGTGGAGAGCACACCGGGTGCCGGCGCTGTTTTTAAAATTTACCTTCCCCTTATCCAGATGGAGATTCCGGCAACACCCGCCAGGGAGGACGTGCCCGCTAAATCTGGGACTGAGACCATCCTGATTGCCGAGGATGAAGAGATTGTTAAAAAGTTCCTGACAGGAATCCTCCAGAGAGCAGGATACACCGTCATTGCGGCCGCCAACGGCGAAGAAGCCGTTTCCCGATTCAGAGAACACAATTCGCAAATATCCCTTGTCGTTTCAGATGTAGTGATGCCGAAAAAGAACGGCAGAGAAATCTGTGAGGAAATACGAGGTCTTAGACCAGACATAAAGTTCATCTTCATCAGTGGTTATACCGCTGATATAATCCTGCAGAAGGGGATTATCGAGGAAGGGGTTGAATTTGTAACGAAACCTTTTTCAAAAAACGAGATCCTGCAGAAGATACGGAACGTTCTTGATCGTGGAGAATCTTGATTGTCAGGCAATCAATTGCATCTGACGGGCTCCTTGTGCTAAAACAAGCTTATTTCACGAAGGGAATGACTGATGGATACCAGGGCCGCCGCCGCTCGCATTAAAGAACTGTGTACTCAAATTGAACGGCACAATTGCCTGTACTACCTGGATGATGCACCGGAAATCAGCGATGCCGAGTATGACGAGTTGTTCCACGAATTGCAGCTCCTGGAAAATTGCTTCCCTGGGCTGGCTCTCCCCGACTCACCGACCCGCCGCATTGGTGCCTCTCCCCGCGAAAGCTTTTCCCAGGTTCCGCATCGAATTCCCATGCTATCTCTGGAAAACACCCTGACCGAAGCAGAAATCGTCGATTTCGACGAGCGGATCAGAAGATTTCTTTCCCTGGCAAATGATGCAGAACTACACTATTTCTGTGAGCCAAAGATGGACGGCCTAGCGGTTGAACTGGTCTATGTGGATGGTCTGTTCACCGAAGGCTCCACACGAGGTGACGGTTTCATCGGCGAATACGTCTTGCTGAATGTGCGAACTATCAAGGCGATGCCCCTGCGACTTTCTGCGAATC
>Ga0105099_10002704_pt1 | contig 10449 bp, 7 predicted proteins | sample PPLLak3cmMay2015_2_FD_79138 | JGI IMG/M metagenome (GOLD analysis project Ga0105099, IMG submission 79138) | Freshwater sediment microbial communities from Prairie Pothole Lake near Jamestown, North Dakota, USA - PPLs Lake P8 Core (1) Depth... | ecosystem: Environmental > Aquatic > Freshwater >...
ATGGGGGATCAAGGCCAGACCCTCATCCCTCCCTGATCCCCCCTTCGGCAATGGGGCGGGGGGTGCTTTCGTTTTTTTAAAAGAACATGAACGTGGGAGTGCGGTTTTCTTCGCCCCCCTTGTCAAGGGGGGTGTGGGGGGATATCTTCCGATTTCATACTTATATTTGCGTCTTTGGCAGATCCGGTCACCGGGCTTGAATCCAACTCACCCCCGGCCCCCTCTCTTGGTTCAAGAGAGGGGAGAAGCCCTGGAGAACGTTTTTCCGACGGCGTATAATGACTCCGGGTTTTCCTCTTGCGATATTCGGCCGGCGGGTGTTACTTTTTCGTTCCCCGCCCGTAGAACCGAATGAAAAACGGTTGCACAGAGGTGATCGATGAACCAGGAAACGCAATGGATCGAACGGTGTAAGCAGGGTCACGCCGACGCCTTCACCGGGCTCTACGAGATGTATGTCCGGGGGATCTATGACTTCGCCTACTTCAAGACCTACCACAAGGAAACCGCCGAGGACGTGACCGCCACGGTCTTCATGAAGGCCTTCGAACGGATCGGCCAGTTCGATCCCGGGCGCGGCCCCTTCGGCGCCTGGCTCTTCCGCATCGCTCGCAACGAGATCATCGACCTCTTTCGCCGGCGCGCCCCCACGCTCTCCCTCGACGACGTCTGGGACCTGCCCGCCGGCGGTGACGTCGAGATCGATGCCGTCAACCGTGACCAGTACACCCGGGTCCGCGAGTACCTGGGCCGGCTCCCCGCCGACAAGCGCGATATCCTGATCATGAGGATATGGCTCGATCTTCCCTTCCGCGAGATCGCCGGCGTCATGGAGCAGAACGAGGCCCAGTGCAAGATGACCTTCTACCGGGTGCTGGAAAAAATGCGGCAAGAGGTACCGGTAACCTTTTTCATAGTTTTGGCGGTGGGCAAATATGTCATCCGCTAGGAGGAAAACCCCATGGAAAAAAGAATCAGAGAGATACTGGACGATCTGTACGCCCTCGATCCCGCCCTGCGGGAGATGGAGGACGAGTTGAAGAAAACGGTGCGGCAGCTCCTCTCCTCACGCCCGGAAACTGGGTTCGACGAGAAATTCCGCAAAGAACTGTTGGAGAAACTGATCGATACCTACGGCAAAAAAGAACGACAACCGGAACGGCCGGTGCGCCGCTCCGCATTCCGCTGGCGCTATGCCGTCGCCCTGGCGGCGGTGATCGTGGTGGCGGTGGTCACTTTGCCCCTGATCCACTGGCAGACCGAAACAGGAAAGGTCCCGGTGGTGACGAAACCCGATATTCCCGGCCGGGTGCTGCAACCCCGAAAATTATCCACACCCGACCAGAAGGCGGCCGCGACCAAGCCGGCCGCGGAACCGAAGGCTGACGAAACAGCCGCACCCGATGCCACAGTGCTCCTGGATCAGTTGGAAAAAGAACCCCAGCTACAGATGAATGCTCAACAGGACCAGTACCGGAAGCAGTTGGAAGAGCGGGCGCGACAGGAGTCGGAATCGCAGCAAATGCAATCGAAACTGGAAGGCCGGTCTGTGCAGGAGCAGATTGCTGTCGCCGCTCCCACGCCCTCCCAGATGCCCATGAATTATGCCCGGCCGAAGATGGCCAAGGACAAAGGCTCTGGCGTCGTGGGCGGGGTCATAGGCGGAGTCGCGGCTCCCCAGGGTCGGCTCCAGTCAAAGCCGCTTCCCCCTCCCGACCGCTTCACCCGCGTCCGCCAGGATGAGGAATGGAACACCGAGGGCTACGACCGGATCCAGGAGAACGATTTCCTGGCCGCCGTCGACAACCCGCTCTCCACCTTTTCCATAGACGTGGACACCGCCTCCTACGCCAATGTCCGCCGCTTCCTGGCCAACCGGCAACTGCCGCCGCCCGATGCCGTGCGTATCGAGGAACTGGTCAATTATTTCCCCTACGAGTACCCCCTGCCCAAAAAAGGGGAGGCCTTTTCGATCACCACCGAGCTGTCGGCCTGCCCCTGGAACCGCGATCACCAACTGGTCCTGGTCGGCCTGCAGGGCCGTGACATCCCCGCTGCCGAGCTGCCGCCGTCGAACCTGGTCTTCCTGATCGACGTCTCCGGTTCGATGAGCGATCATAACAAACTGCCGCTGCTCAAGGAGGCGTTCAAACTGCTGGTGCGGGAACTGGACGGCCGCGACCGCGTGGCCATCGTCGTTTACGCCGGATCGGCCGGAATGGTTCTCCCCACCACCCGCGGCGACAACCGCCTGGAGATCCTCGACGCCATCGACAACCTGCAGTCCGGCGGCTCGACCGCCGGCGGCGCCGGCATCCGCCTAGCCTACAAGACTGCCTCCGAATCGTTCATCAAGGGCGGCAACAATCGGGTGATTTTAGCCACCGACGGCGATTTCAACGTCGGTGCATCGTCTGACGCCGAGATGGAGCGCCTGATCGAGAGCGAGCGGCAACGGGGCATATTCCTGACCGTTCTCGGTTTCGGCATGGGCAATTACAAGGATGCGAAAATGGAAAAGCTGGCCGACCAGGGGAACGGCAACTACGCCTACATCGATTCGCTTCTGGAAGCCAACAAGGTGCTGGTGACCGACATCCGTAAGACCCTCTTCACCATCGCCAAGGATGTCAAGATCCAGATCGAGTTCAACCCGGCGCAGGTGCAGTCCTACCGTCTCCTCGGCTACGAGAACCGGCTGTTGAAGAAGGAGGATTTCGACGACGACACTAAGGACGCCGGCGAGATCGGCTCCGGGCATACGGTCACCGCTTTCTACGAGATCGTCCCGGCCGGAGCAGGCGATAAGCCGGCGGCCCGGGAACTCAAGTACCAGAAAACCCAGGTGAGCGAAGATGCGCAGCAGAGCCGCGAGATCATGACCGTCAAGATCCGCTACAAACAACCCGACGGCGACAAGAGCGCCCTGGTCACCCGGGCAGTCGACGCCGCACCCCTGGGCTTGGAAAAGACCTCCGAAAACTTCCGCTTCGCCGCCAGCGTGGCCGAGTTCGGCCTGCTGTTGCGCGACTCCCGCTACAAGGGTACCGCTTCCTTCCCGTCATTGATCCAGCGGGCACGGGCGGCCTCGGGCAATGACCCCCAGGGGTACCGTCATGAATTCACCAAACTGGTCCAGACGGCCGAGATCCTGATGCGCGGCCGCGCCGATTCCCACGATTGAGACTTGTTTGTTAGAGATCAGGGGCGGATGCAGGCATCCGCCCCTTTTGCTTTATTCGACGGTCACCTTCTCGGAGAGGTGGGCCAGCCAGATGGCTGCAGTCACTGGGTCGCCGATGTCGATCCCGGACCAACGCCGGGGCAACGAGGCGAAAGCGGTCTGGAATGCATCCAGCTCGGTCCGGGCCGTTTCCGGAGCGGCGCTGATCCGTTCGGCCGTCTGTTCCAGGGCGTAGAGCCAATCGGGGAGAAAATGGCGGGCCTCGGCCGCTGCCTTCATCTCTTCGACGGCGCGGGAGAGACGATTGAACCGTCCGGCCATTCCCTCGATCAGAATCGCGGCGACATCGGTGGTCGATTCCAGGGCCACGGTCAAATCGCGGTCGCAGGGGGTCGACGGTATCCGGACTACGGCAGTCAGCTTCCGGCCGTCGTACTGCCAGGTGCCCGGCCGGCCGTCGCCCTGGAATGGATAGGATGTCCCGTCAACCCGGACCGAGCGCGGGGGAGCAATCCCCTCGAAGCGGATCTCATAGGCCCGGGCTGCCGGCATGCCGGCGTATTTCCCCTGTCGGGCTTCGACCGTCAGCTTCCGGCCGCCGCCGGCCAGGCGTTCCTGGTGCAGGCGGGTCCAGGCACAGGCGTCCTCGCGGTAGGCCGGGGTGGTTTCATCGTCTTCATAGAGAAGGGTTTCTCCGTCTCCTCCCGGCATAAGCGCCACGACCAGGGTATCGGGCTGCTCCTGCAGGTTGTCCACCGGGGGATACAACGGGATGACGGCGCCGGCGCGGGCGAACACGGGAACCTCGTCGATGGCATATTTACAGTGGTGCACGCGGCCGCCGTCGAGGATCCGGCCGCTGTCCCACTCCACCCATTTCCCCGCGGGCAGCCAGAAACGGTTGCGGGACAGTTGGTCGGTTTCATGGAGCGGCGAGGTGACCGGCGACACCAGCAGGTGATCGCCGAAATAGTATTGGCCGGTAAATCCGTAGGCTTCCGCCTGTTCGGGGTGATCGTAGTAGAGGGGGCGGCAGATGGAGACCCCCGTATCATAGGCTTTTCGCGACATGGTGTAGATGTAGGGGGCGAGGGCGTACCGCCGCTGCAGGGTTTCCTTCATCCAGGAGAAATGGTCCGGGAAGCGCCAGATGCGTCGTTCGATGATCCGTGACTTGGTGACGTGGGTGCGCAGGATGGGGCTGAAGGTCCCCCATTGCAGCCAGCGCAGGTACAATTCGGGATCGGTCTCCGCCTTGGGGTTGTGGCCGCCGATATCGTGGCTCCAGTACCCGTAGCCGACGTTGGCCGCGGTGGCCGTGAAATAGGGCTGGAAGGCGAGCGAATCCCAGGTGACGACTGTATCCCCGGAAAAGCCGATCTGGTATCGGTGGTTGCCCAGGCCGCCCCAGCGGTGGAAGAGGAGGGGGCGCTTCCCCTCCCGTTCCAAGCGAGTGAAGAAGGTATAGTTGAGCCACCAGGTGTTGCTCAACCCGGGAACGGTTTTGCTCTCCAGCCACTGCTGCCAGTCGATCCACCAGAAATCGATTCCGGCCTCCTCCATCGGTTTGAGCAGGAGGTTGAAATAGGCCTGGGCGAACTCCCGGTTCTCCATGGCGAAGGGAATGTATTCCTGCTTGCCGGTGTCGAAGCCGAGCCGCTTGGCGAAGGCCTCATACTGTTCTTCCATGGGCGGCACCCCCGAGGCCGGATGGAGGTTGAGGGCGGTTTTCAACCGCTGCAGGTCGGTCCAGCGGAGGAAGCCGGCCGGATCGGGAAACAGAGACCGATTCCAGGTGTACCCGGTCCAGCCGATCGACTGGCCAAAGGGGTCCCGTTGCGGATAGTCCCAGGTAAGGCCGTGGGTCAGGTGCCAGTCCATGTCGATCACCAGGACGTCGATGGGGACACCGAAATTCCGCATGTCGGTCACTAGGCGGCGAAGTTCCCGGTCCGAATAGGTCCAGTAGCGGCTCCACCAGTACCCGAAGGCGAATTTGGGCGGCAGCGGGATTTTGCCGGCGATACGGGTGAAATCGGCGAGGCAGCGACGGTAATCGTGCCCGTAGCCGAAAAAGTACCAGTCCTGGCGGTCCCCTGCCGGCCGTTTTTTCACCCATGGCCAATCCCCTTCGTCGAAGAGGAGGGAGGCGGAATCATCTACGAGCGACCAGCCGTTGCGTGAAAGCAGCCCCGGTTCGAGCAGCTCCGGATTACCGCCGTTCCAGCCGTCGAGAGTGCGGGTCGTACCGCGCAGGTTCAACGGATCGACGGTTCCCGGCCGCCACTTCGCCTTTTGACCGGAGACGCTCAGGGTGATTTCCAGGTTGTTCTCCCGGAAGCGGCCGCTCCCTTCCCGGTAGCGCAGGGTCAGGCGGTCGGTGCGAATTGTCAGCCAGCCCCCCTGCCTGCGGACCTGGAACGGCGGCACCGGCAGGCGGCGGTTGAGGAAGACGAGGGTGGCGTCATCGGTGAACTGGCTGTTGGCCGACCATTCCAGGCGCAGCAATTGCGGCGTGAGCACGGTGAACCGGGCCTCTCCGGAGCGGACGACGGCGCCGGGATCGGCTTTCGGAACGGGCTTTTCCAAGGCCCCCAGCGGCAGGAGGAGACCCGCCGCCATGATGAGAAAAAGATACTTCATAGTTCCCTCTCTGGTCGGATCGCTTTTCGTAGAGATTATAGCAGGATCGACTGGGAAATGGCCAGGTTGTTGGGAGAACGGTTGTTTTTTATGATCGGGCATGGCATATATATGTCTAGAACGATGGAAAAAACGGAAGGAATGAGCGGCGAGATGTCGGTTCGAAAACTGATCAGCCGCATCCTGCACGATTTGACGCCGAAGCTGCGGCAGGCCTTCTACGAAGAATACGGCCGGCAGCTGTTCAAGGGGATGACCGAGGAGAAGGCGATCGGCCGCGCCTTTCGCAAAATCGGTATCGAGGATCCCTTTACCTCGATGAAGATCACCACCCCCGGGGGCATATTCTTCGGCATCCGCAGTCACCGGAAATGATCGAAATCACGACCAAAGAGGGCTTTTTTTCTTTGGAAAAATCGGGTATTGTATCAGATTCTCCATTGCTGCCCCGGAGGTAAGAGTAATGAATACAAGAAAGATTTGGTTGATTCTGCTGGTCGTACCGATACTGATGGGATTTTTCGGCCTGGCCGACGACCCGGCCTCCGACGAATTGACGCGCATCCGCAGCGATATCGCCGGTCAGGGACTGCAGTGGACGGCAGGCGAGACGTCACGAAGCCGCCTTCCCGCCGAACTGCGTCAGCGCGGTAAGGGCTTACTGAGGACCGTTCCCACGGAGACCGCCTCGATCTACGGCCGCCGGGCCAAGGCCATTGCCATTCCCGACCAGTTCGATTGGCGAAACAAGGATGGACAAAACTGGATCACCAAGATCAAGAGTCAGGGCGATTGCGGGAGTTGCTGGGCATTTTCCACGGCGGCGGCCATCGAGGTCATGTTCCGGATTGAACGGAATCAGCCAAACCTGGAGATCGATCTCTCCGAGCAGTTCATGGTCTCCTGTTCCAATTCCGGTACCTGTGATGGAGGCAATGCGAGTTCTGTTTTACCCTATATCCGAAATCACGGTTGTATCCCCGAATCGTGCTTCCGCTACCGCCACGCCGATGTTCCCTGTGAATTCTGCTCCGAGGGAGAGAACAACCGCTATTTCGTCAAGAAGTGGAGCTATGTCACCGATGATTATTACGAAAACGAGTACATCGCCGAACAATTGCTGAGTTCCCCCCTGATCGCATACTTTGAGGTTTACTCCGATTTTGACTATTACCAGGGCGGCGTATATGAAGTGACGGCTGGTGCCCACTATGATGCTCTTCATCAGGTGCTTCTGGTCGGCTACAACCGCAGCGACCGCTACTGGATCTGCAAGAATTCCTGGGGGGAGAACTGGGGGGAACAAGGGTACTTCAAGATCCGCTGGGACCAGGTCTCGATCGGGAAAGAGGTCATCAAGACCTCTGGGACCTATCAACTCAAGCCGGCCTTAGGAGGAGAATGATGAAAAGGATCCGATTTTTTTGTACGGTTGCACTTTTTTTAAGCGTCGCTCTCTTGAATGCAGCTGTCCCGGCGGTAAAAGGGTCCAGGAAGAACCTGAAACTCGGATTTGTCCTCCAGGGAGAATATGCCTTCGCCGGCGGTGCGGCTGCCGACCGTAGCCTGAAAAACGCCTTTCCCCTGGCCTCCGCTCATCCCGTTTACGGTGCTGGCATGGTCCTGGATACAGGGCGTAAGCTTTTCTTCCGTTCCGAGTTGCTGATCCTCTTCTCGGGGCCGACCACCTTCACCGACCCCAGCGACGGAGATACATTCAAGAGTTCGCCCCGTTTCTTTTCCCAGTTGAACCTGCTCGCCGGCTTCGCCATCTCCCGGGGTGAGCGATCGACCCTGCTCTGCGAAGTGGGAGGGGGAACCGTTTTCCAGCCGAAGATCCCCACTGTCAAGGTTCAGTCTTCGCTCGGCAATCAGGTGGCCGTGACCTACCCGACCCGCTTCGGATTCGCCGTCCTGGCCGGACCCCGCTGGCACTGTAGCGGCAATCGGTTCGACTTCGACTTGTCCCTCCGCTATTCCCTGCGTCGGGTCTATCGCTTTCACTCGGCAGTGGTGCTGCAACTGGGCGGGAGCTGGCATAAGTAAGGGCGGGATCATTCTTCTCGCAGTTGCTGCTGCAGCTTGCGCATCCGGTTGCGCAACTCGATGGCCCGCTCGAAATTGAGATCTTCGGCGGCCTGGTGCATCTCCGCCTCCAGTTGAATCACCAGGTTGGGGATCTCCGGCCGGGGGATGTGTTTGATGTCGGTCACCTCCACCTCAGCCTCCTTCACCGGTTTGACGATGGTGCGCGGCGTGATCCCGTGCTCGGTGTTGAAGGCGATCTGCAGGTTGCGGCGCCGCTCCGTCTCCTCCACGGCCCGTTCGATCGACCGGGTCGATTTGTCGGCATAGAGCACCACCCGGGCGTGGTCGTTGCGGGCGGCGCGGCCGATGGTCTGGATCAGGGAGCGGGCGTCCCGAAGGAATCCCTCCTTATCGGCGTCGAGAATGCCGATGAACCCCACCTCGGGGATATCGAGTCCCTCGCGCAACAGGTTGATCCCCACCAGCACGTCGAATTTTCCCAGGCGCAGTTGGCGGATGATTTCGGAACGCTCCAGGGCGTCGATCTCCGAGTGGAGGTAGCGGGTGGCGATACCTTCTGCGGAGATGTATTCGGTCAATTCCTCGGCCAGTTTCTTGGTCAGGGTGGTGACCAGCACCCGGTCGCCGGCGGCCACGACGCGGACGATCTCGGCGATCAGGTCGGGGACCTGCCCCTCGGCCGGGCGGATCGTCACCTCGGGATCGACCAGGCCGGTGGGGCGGATGATCTGCTCCACCGGTGATTCCGATTTTTTCAACTCGTATTCGGCCGGAGTGGCTGAAACGAATATCACCCGGTGCATGTACGATTCGAATTCGGGGAATTTCAGGGGGCGGTTGTCGAAGGCGCTGGGGAGGCGGAATCCATAATCGACCAGTGATTTCTTGCGCGAGTAATCGCCGTTATACATCCCCTGGACCTGGGGGAGGGTCTGATGGCTCTCGTCGACGATCAGCAGAAAATCATCGGGGAAATAATCGAGCAGGCAGAACGGTTTTTCACCGGAAAGGCGGCGGTCGAAATGGCGGGAATAATTCTCGATCCCCTTGCAGTACCCGGTTTCGGCGATCATCTCCAGGTCGTAGAGGGTGCGCTGGCGGAGCCGTTGCGCCTCCACCAGGCCCAGGCCGGGCAGTGTCGCATCCAGTTCCTCTCGGATCGTCTGCAGCGATTCTCCCAGGGTGGCCTGGGGGAGGACGAAATGGCGGGCCGGGTAGGTGAAGGTGAAATCGAGTTCGCTGAGGACTTTTCCCGAGACCGGATCGAGTTCGCGGATCCGCTCCACCTCGTCTCCGAACAGTTCGATGCGGATGATGGTTTTTCCGTAGCCCGGGATCAGGTCGATGGTGTCACCGCGGACGCGAAACCGTCCCGGTTGCAGTTCCAGGTCGTTACGCTCGTACTGGATACCGACCAGGCGGATCAGTAGCTCCTTGCGGTCGATCGTCTGGCCGCGGGCCAGTTCGAACCCCTGCCGGCGGAATTCGGCCGGGTTGCCCAGGGAGTAGATGCAGGAGACCGAGGCGATGACGATCACGTCGCGGCGCGACATGAGCGAGGCGGTGGCGGCCAGGCGCATCTGCTCGATCTTGGGGTTGATCAGGGAATCCTTTTCGATGTAGAGATCGCGCGAGGGGATGTACGATTCGGGCTGGTAGTAATCGTAATAGGAGATGAAGAATTCGACCCGGTTCTCCGGAAAGAAGTCCTTGAATTCGTTGAAGAGTTGGGCGGCGAGCGTTTTGTTGTGAGCGACGACCAGGGCGGGACGCTGCACCCGCTCGATGACGTTGGCGATAGTGAAGGTCTTACCCGATCCGGTGACGCCCAGCAGGGTCTGGAATTGCCGGTCCGATCGGATTCCCTCGGCCAGGCGCTCGATTGCCTGAGGCTGGGAGCCGGCCGGCTGGAAATCGGCGTGCAAACGGAATGGGACCTGGGGAAATCGTGGTTGCATGGCTCTATTGTACCATAGGCCTCATAAAAACCCCTTCGATGCCAACTCCGCCGGTCATGCGTCCGTCCCCATTCTATTTCCGGTGCCGGAACTAATCAAAAGGGAGCTATTGAAATGTTTCGCGACTTCTTCTATAATTCGGCTTTCGAAGGGGGTTTGGTTTTTAAATTTGTTTGGCAGTGGCCGGCAATCGATTGCGGGCCGAAAAGGAGGAATTCGTGAAGAATTTTCGCTGGACAATCACGGTCTGCCTGCTGGCGGGTTTGGTACTGCTCCCGGCGCGGGTAAAGAGAGAGTCAGACAATCCGGACATCAAGAGCAAGTATGGCAAGTATATCATCACCGAACCGGCCCCCCCCTCGGAAGCCCCGGCTTCGAACCTGGACAGCCAGCCCAAGGACATGCTTCGGCAGATGACCTACCTCGACGGCAAGGTGGTGCCGGGAGCCTATTACACCGAATGCTCCTGGCTGATGAAGGCCTATCCGGACCGCGTCTGGGTCAAGGAACACGTCCACGATTTCGATGAGGTCTTTGGCTTCTACGGCAGCGATCCGCAGAATCCCAGGGAGTTGAATGGTGAGATCGAGTTGGTTATCGACGGCGAGCGCCACC
>Ga0105099_10002705_pt1 | contig 10444 bp, 6 predicted proteins | sample PPLLak3cmMay2015_2_FD_79138 | JGI IMG/M metagenome (GOLD analysis project Ga0105099, IMG submission 79138) | Freshwater sediment microbial communities from Prairie Pothole Lake near Jamestown, North Dakota, USA - PPLs Lake P8 Core (1) Depth... | ecosystem: Environmental > Aquatic > Freshwater >...
ACTGCCGCGCCTAATCCGCGTAACATTGCTTCCCCCTTCTCCGCCTGCAATAGTCCCACCAACCCAACCGGAATCGGTTCCGTGGATCCGGCTGCCGCTTTCCCCGGTCAACCTATTCTGCTGACTGCGGCCGTAACCCCCGGCAACTATCCGGTCAGCACCGGTTTAACGATCTTAGCCGACCTGAGTCCCATGGGCGGATCTAGTTCTCAATTTTTTTACGATGACGGCACCCACGGCGATCTCACGGCCGGAGATCTGATTTTTTCTTTTAACGCCGTTATCGACGGTGCCGCTCTTCCCGGAATAAAAGCAATCGCGATTCTGGTTCGCGACGAACAAAATCGCACGGGCAGTGCTTCGATGCCCTTTGTGGTTGCTCCGGAATTGTCCGGGATCCACGATGTCCAGGGCGCCGGTCACTTGTCGCCCCTGGCAAATACTCTGGTCAGCGTTCAGGGCGTGACGACTGCCAAGCGCGCCAACGGCTTCTATCTCCAGGATCCGAATCCGGATGATAATGCAGCGACATCCGAAGGCATTTTTATTTTCACCGGCGCGGTCCCCAACGTGGCCGTCGGCGATCTGCTCCTGGTGACCGGAACAGTCAAAGAATACCGGGCCAGCGGCGTAACCAGTGTTTACCTGACCAATACCGAGCTGGAAAATCCGGGGTTTACCCTGACCCTGCTCTCCCGCAATCATCCTCTGCCCTCGCCGGTCGTACTCGGGAGCGGTGGTCGTATTCCGCCCGCAACCGTTATCGAAGACGACGCAACCGGAGATGTGGAAACCTCCGGCCTCTTTGATCCGGCCGAGGACGGCCTTGATTTTTACGAAAGCCTGGAAGCCATGCTGGTGCAGATGAATGATACCGTAGCCGTCGGGCCGATCAAAAATTTCGGTTCCAACCGCGAATTGCCGGTTGTCGGCGACAACGGCATTCATGCCGGGCTCTTCAGCTCCCGCGGCGCACTGGTTGTCCGGCCCGACGACTTCAACCCGGAGCGCCTGATCCTGAACGATCTGATCCTGGGCGGTCCGACTTTACCGTCTGCCGACCAAGGCGATAAATTTCCCGGTTCTCTGCTGGGCGTTCTCGATTATAGTTACGGCAATTACAAACTGGAACTCATTGCCCTGCCTGCTCTTGTTCCCGGCGGTCTGGCCCAGGAGATGCTGAACGATCCCGGTAAATACGATTTGTCTGTTGCGACTTTTAATGTCGAAAACCTGGCGCCGAACAACCCACCCGCTAAGTTCGCCGCCTTGGCCGACTTGATTGTGAACCATCTTAAATCGCCCGATCTTCTGGGAATCGAAGAGATCCAGGACAATTCCGGAGCCAAAGACGACGGCACGGTTGATGCGACTTTGACCTGGAATAAACTCATCGCCGCTGTTCAGGCTGCCGGTGGACCCAACTATGCTTATCGCCAGATCGATCCGGTCAACGATGAAGACGGCGGCGCAGAAGGCGGCAACATCCGCGTCGGTTTTCTCTTCCGCATGGACCGCGGCCTGAGCTTTATCGATCGGCCCGGCGCAAACGCCCTTACGCCGAACGCGGTCGGCACCGGCGCGACCGGTCCGGAACTGCAATACAGCCCCGGCCGGCTCGACCCGGCCAACCCGGCGTTCCTCAACAGTCGCAAACCTTTGGCCGGAGAATTTCTCTGCCGCGGCAGTAAACTCTTTGTCATTCTCAACCATTTCAACTCCAAAGGCGGCGACACTCCCTTGGCCGGCCGTTTTCAGCCGCCTATTTTGAACTCTGAAGTCCAACGGCTGCAGCAGGCCGCGGTGGTCAAGGGGTTTGTTCAATCCATTTTAAACATCGATCCGAACGCGAATGTGATTGTGCTGGGCGATCTGAACGATTTTCAATTTTCCAAACCGCTGCAGACACTCAAGAGCGCTCCTCTGTACAATCTGATTGAAACGTTGCCCGAAGCCGAACGATATTCCTATGTTTACGAAGGCAATGCCCAAGCCCTGGATCATATTCTTTTCAGCGAGGGTCTTGCCAATCGGCCCCTGGCTTACGGCGTGGTGCATGTCAATTCCGAATTTGCCGCTCAAGTCAGCGACCACGATCCTCAAGCTGTGTACGTCACTTTTAACGATCCTCCCGTCGTAATACCCGGCGGCCCCTATACTGTAAGCGAAGGCAATATAGTTATGCTTTCGGCCGCGGCCGTCGATCCCGAGGGCGGTTTGCTCTCCTATGCTTGGGATCTCGATCAGGACAATGTTTTTGAAACGTCCGGACAAACCGTCGCTTATACGGCTCTGGACGGTCCGAGTTCCCTAACCCTCCGGGTGCAAGTAACCGATGACGGCGGTCTTTCGACTTTGGCTTCTGTTTTAATAACCATCCAAAATAGCGCGCCCGCAATCGGCCCGATCCAAGCGCCGGCTGCGCCCGTGTCGATCCATCAACCTGTAAAAGTCTCGGCCTCTTTCGAGGATCCCGGAATCCGCGATACGCACAAAGCCGAGTGGAATTGGGGTGACGGCCGCACCAGCCCGGGAGTGATTGTAGAATTGAACGGCGCCGGTACGGTGAGCGGCAAGCACATTTATAAATCGCCCGGTCTTTACAAAGTAACGCTGACCGTCACGGATCAAGACGGCGCTTCCGCCCGGGCGTTTTACGAATATGTAGTCGTATACAACCCGCACAGCTTCACGAGCGGCAGCGGCTGGATTCAATCGCCGCTGGGCGCCTTTCCGGCCGATCCCGCGGCGACCGGCTATGCCGGGTTTCATTTTACGGTGAAGAATAAAAAACACTCCGGAAATACCGAGGGCCGCGTTGAGTTCCGTTTAAAATCCGGCAACCTGCATTTTCAAGCAACCGACTTTACCTGGCTGGTTGCCGACTGGAGTCGCGCCCGCGTCAAAGGAGCCGGGACGATCAACGGCCAAGGCACCTGTTTCTTCAACCTGGAAGTTATGGAGTCGCGCCGTCATCATCCACCCACGTTCCATATAAAAATCTGGCAAGATCTGAACGGCGCCGAACAGATCGTCTATGACAACAAAACGCTGCAACCGGTCTTTTTCGGTTATATTTTAATCCGCTAACGAAAAAGCCCCCTGCAGAGGGCTGCAGGGGGCTTTAACCAAGTGCATTGTTAATTTAATTGTTACCAATAAGGGACCGTCATTCCGGCAATTTTTTAGTTTTCCCTAAACCCATCCTTTTCAAGGGTTCCGGTCAGTGCTCCACTCAATCTCAACTCCAATAGGCCGCCAATTTGGCATTATTCGCAATCGGAAAGTCCGTCTTTTCGCTCCTGAATTCAATATACTCTGCAACGGTCGCAGCCTTTGACCAGGCTGCATACTCGTCCGCGGAAATCGCCGATTCGGCATAGCAGGCGAATTCATGCGAACCGTCTTCGCGCGAGCAATCTTTCGGTTGCATATCGACGGTATTGAACTCGCTGACATCAAGAATGGTTTCCATATAGGGCGAAAAGCGAAAAACCTTGGTGACATGCGGGAAAGCGAGAACAAAGCCGATGCCTTCCTGTTTGCCCGCGAGAAACATTTTTTCAAAATCATCCTGTGTATGCGGACAGTGCGCCCATTCGTATTGTTCGGGCTTGTCTCGGCCTATGACCGAGATATAATAAACTTTAAAAACCGATTTTCCGTCAGGCATCCGCAGCAGAGTTTGTTTAACCGTTCGAGCATGATACGTTCTGCAGCTCATGATTTGCATAAATGACCTCTATGGTGTTCAAGCTTTTCAATCTGAGTTTATCTTACCAACCTGGAAAAACAGTAAAAACAATCTTGTGATTGTTCAAATCCGTAGTGCCCAAGTCGATAGGGTCCTGAGCATACCTGAATGATATTACACAATTATTTTTTTAGATCTCTGAAGTTCGGCTATCATTCTCGTAAAAAATTGAACTCATTTTGAAATGGCCGTTCTTTTTTGAGCATTTGAGAAAGGTTAAGTTTTTTTTCAAAAATATCCATGAATTTCTTTTCGCATTTACTTAGAAGCTTTTCACAGTCGCCAAAGGAAGCCAGATTAAAAAACTCCTTACTTGAAGAAAAATAAACCAAAGCTTTTTTATTGTCATTCAATAGGTTTAAAACATTATTTAAAGTTCCTTTACTTTTACCATCCCAAATCATGAACCCATAATCAGCTTCCCTAGCCATTTCCAAATCTTTAATTGCAAAATAATGGAAATCTTTTTTCTTTCCGGCCCCATTCGAATGTATTTGATTTATCTCCCAATGACCAATGTTATTTCTGCACCCATTGCTCATGCAAAATATACGGACATTTCCATAATTATTTTCAAATAAATATTCTTGCACGCATTTGTCTACGCCATCGGCATCTCCAACAAAAATCGTGTATTCTTTTTGCATAATATTATCTATTCTGTCTTTTATATCCGTATTTAACTTTGATATATTTCTCGATCCACCTATAAAAATCTTTATCATGACATGCTCCTTGTTTTGGTCAGTGCCAACACATAAACTTTACTGACATTTCCGCTTTGATATAAAACGCGAGTTATGGCATTACATGTCGCTCCGGATCTGTATAAGTCGTCAAAAACCAAAACATTCTTTCCCTTGAGTGACGGATTTTCGGCAATAAAAGCATTGTTTAATGATTCCATTCTTTTCTGATAGTCAAAGACATTTTTCAGTTCCGGAGTTTCTTTTACTTTGACCAAATAACCCTCATACAAAGGTATATGTAACAAAACGCTTATACCTTTAGCAACTTCCAGTACGGGCTGAAAAACTCTTCCCCTGGAGGGAGGAACCGGCACTATCCCGTCTAATATTTTGGCAATTTTCCATTCAGTATTTACAAATTTTTCTATAACACTTAATATCTCTTTCAAGGGGGATTTATCCGATTGATATTTAAGCCTATACAACAGCTCCCCCATCTCGCTTCTTTTCGTATCGAAAACTTCATGACCAAATTCATCATGCCCCAAGAATTCACTGCTAATGGTATGTATATCCAAAGCATATCCTTCAACCCAATTACCTGTTAATTTTATGGGATTAATATTTACCATTATCGATTTGCTCCCAATTTTGTTACTTGTAATTGGCAAATTTGTAAAGCCTGATGGATTTTATGATCAAGGAAATTTATTCTTTAATAAAAGTCACTGTGCATTTTATCAAAACAATGCTAAAAAGAAAATTCAAATAAATTTTCCCTTGCATATCAACTAGTTGCATGCATTGCAAAAAAATAAATTTCAAAAAACAGGTCTATAATCCACAAAAAAATTTTGATTTTAAGTTCCTTTCGTCTAATAAGCTATGATATCTTTAATCTTTAATAGGTAAACAAAATAAAGATAAAAAACAAAAACATTTCAACTGGTTACCGCAAAAAAACACTTAAAAATATTATTTGCGATAGAATAAAACGGGAGATAATCCAATCATCGTCATGCATACAAAAATTAATCTTCAAAAGGCTCTTTTCTTTTTCATGGGCTGGATCGGAATGGTTTTTTATTTTACCCAACGCTGGATCTACGGCCCGGTCATTCCGGCTTTGATGACCGATTTTCACATGAATAAAGAGACGGCCGGATGGATCGGCTCCGCTTCGCTTTTCGGTTATATGCTCACGCCGGTTATCGCCGGTGTGCTTTCCGATAAATATGGAAGAAAATATACGGCCCTTTCCGGAATTCTCGGCTTCTCCGCCTTGACTCTGCTGGCCGGTTTCGCGCCCAACCCGTCCGTGCTTTTCGGCATCCGCTTCCTGACCGGAATCGCCGAGGCCTTTTTCTTCATTCCCATGATCGCGTTTACCCTCGATCTGTTTCCGGAGCGGCCCGGTTTTTATGTCACCCTCATGTCCTCCGGGTCTTCACTCGGCTGGTTTACCGGCCCGGCTTTGGCCGGATGGTTGTTGGATTTGACGAATAAATGGCAATCCCCCTTTTGGGTCACCGGTTGCCTAAGCCTAGTGGCGACTGTTCTGCTTTTCCTATTTTGGCCCAAACAAATCAAACAAGCCGAGGCCAAACCTTTCTTTAATCGGGCCATTCTGCTGCCCGCCAATTATATTCTGCTCGCTATTCTCGGTTTGGCGACCGCTTTCCAAATCGCGGCTGAATTCGGTTTTACCATGTGGTACCCGGCCTATCTAAATTTAGAGTCCGGTATGACCGTTGCGGCTGCCGGTTACTTGGCCGGTTTTTTCGGCATCGGACAATTCCTCGGCCGGCCCAGCATGGGCTGGGTTCTGGATCGCTTAGCCTACCGGCCCATCGGGATCCTGGGCAGTTTTGCAATCGGGTTTTGCATTCTTTTTATTCTGGGCACGCGCGATCCGGTTTGGCTGCATATTTTCACCTTCCTGGCCGGCTTTATCGGCGCCGCGGCCATGGGTGCGCTATGGACCTTTACCGGTCTGGTTTTCGCGCCTTTCAAAGGCCTGGCTTTGGGAGTCATTATCACGATCGGGTATGTGATGGGTGCTTTTTCCGTAGTCCTCATCGGTCGCTTGGGCGATCAGTCAACGGTCGCCATGGGGTTGCGCTATATCAGCGTACCGGCCGCTTTTTTGGCCGGATTAACCGTTTTGGCGACGTTTTTGGCGCGGCCGAAGTTGATCAGGAAAGCATGATAAGATAGGGATCGAAGGATCAAAGGTAAAAGAAGAAAAAATCAAACGTCGAATATCGAACACCGAATATCGAATGATGACCGGGAGAAGAGAAAGGTGGAGTGAAAAAAAGGATGAAGCATGAAGGCGGAAGGATGAAAAGGCACCGTCTTTTTTGATTATCTCTTTTTGTGTTTCCTATTATTCATCCTTTATCCTTACGCCTTCAACCTTTTCTTCTGGATTCTTTCTTCCAACTTTGAACGGTGAACCGTGAACCTTGAACTTAAGTGTTTACTTCTTCCCTTCCTGATGACCATCGCCGTCCGGCTTGACGAGATTTTCCATTCGAACTTTTGAAATTCGTTGCCCCACCATCTCCTTGACGAAAATCCGTTTGCCGTCCACCTCCACCACATCGCCGATGCGGGGGATCTTCTGCAACCGGGTGATCAAAAACCCGGCCAGGGTCTCGTACTCCGGCGATTCCGGAATGGTGATCTGATGATCTTCTTTTAGATCCGCAAACTGATCGCCGCGTCGATCAACCAACTGCCGTCCGAAAGTTTGCAAACCGGGCTTTCCGTGTCGTATTCGTCGCGGATTTCGCCCACGATTTCCTCGATCAAATCTTCAATGGACACCAGTCCGGAAATGCCGCCGTATTCATCCACCACCAGGGCCATGTGAACCCTCTTTTTCTGCATTTCCCGTAATAATAGACTGATCTTCATGGTTGCCGGGATATAGAAAGAAGGCTTGATGATCTTACGGATATCGATTTTCCCGGTTTTGGCCATGATCGTTAAGAAATCCTTGGCATAGAGAACACCCATGATGTCGTTGGGTTCGTCGCCGTAAACCGGGTAACGCGAAAACTGTTCTTTTTCCATGATGGTCATGATTTCCTGGGTGGTCTGATCGATTTGGATCGTCACCATCTGAGTGGTCGGGATCATGACTTCCTTGACCGACATATCCGTGAACGCGAAAACGCTTTGCAGAATTCTCTCCTCGGTCGGTTCGAACACACCGTGCTTGCCGCCCTCGCGAATCAACATCTTGACTTCTTCTTCGGTAATATGCGCCTTTTCAGCGGCAGCCCGGATCCCGAACGGTTTCAGTACGATGGTGCTGCTCCAGGTCAGGATTTGAATAAAAACATGGCCGATTCGGGAAAAAAAATCAACGGCGCGGGCGGTTCCCAAAGCAATGCTTTCCGGATAGCGTAAGGCAATGGACTTGGGCACCAATTCGCCGAAGATCAGGGTAAAATAGGTGATGAGAACCACCACAAGCCCAATCGCGATCGGCTCAGCCGAGAGCGCCACCCACTTGATCGGCACTTGCTTTAAAATGGGTCCCAATACTTCCACCGAAGCCGCACCGCCGATGGCCGAAGCCAAAGCGCCGACCAAAGTAATCCCGACCTGGATCGTGGCCAAAAACCGCTCCGGGTCGTCTTTTAACTTCAGGAGAATATCCGCATTTCTTCTGCCGCCTTCGGTCAATTGCTTGACCCGAGTCTTGCGGGCCGATATGACGGCGATTTCCGTTCCGGCCAAAAAGCCGTTTAATAGAATCAAAAGCGCAATCAGAAAAATCTCCAAAAACAATTCCGACATACCAGAACCTCCGAAAAATTCGTTTTTATCGCAAATCATTCCGAATTGATTTTTATTTTATTATCCGGTTAATCCTGTTAATCCCATCAATTCCCTTTTTTAAAATGCAAGCCTCATAAAACTCCCAATTTCTCCGCCAGCGACCGCACAAACAACCCGACATCCGTGACCACGCCGATGGCCTGGGCCGAACCGCGGTCGATCAGCTTGGTGACGACCGCCGGGTTGATATCCACGCAAATGGTTTTGATCCGCGCCGGTATCATGTTGCCGGTGGCAATGGAATGGAGCATGCTCGAAAGCATAATGATCATGGCGGCTTCTTTGACGATCGCCTGATACTGCTCCTGGGCTTCGATCATGTCGGTCACGGTTTCCGGAAGCGGCCCGTCGTCGCGCAAAGACCCGGCCAGAACATAAGGGATTTTCTTTTGTATCACGGCCTGCATGACTCCGTCGGTCAATAGGCCGGCTGCGACCGCCGCGGCAATGGAACCGTAATGGTTGATTTGATTGATGGCGCGCATATGATTGCGGTGGCCTTCATCCACGGGTTTGCCGGTCTGGAGGTCGATACCCAAGGAAGTGCCGTACAAAACCGCTTCAATGTCATGCACGGCCAGGGCGTTGCCGGTCAGCAGTCCTTGCACATAATCGTTCCGGATCAAAGCGGCCAAAGCCCCGGCTCCGCCGGTATGAATCACGACCGGGCCCGACACCACGATAATTTTGCCGCCTTGAGCACGAATGCGCTTGATCTCTTGAGCGATTTTTTCAATGGTAACCCGCACGCTGCGCTCCGACGAGACATCATTGAGCATAAATCCGAATTCTTCGCTCGATCTTTCGCGGAATTCCGGGATCAGGCGGATGGAGTCGGAACCGCATACAACCGCGTCGCCCTTTTTGACATTGCGCAGTTTCCGGCATTTGAACCGGCCCTGTTCAAACACCAGCACTCCGTCCATGCGCTGCCCTTCAACTTCGTGCCACTTGTTTTCATGATAAACCAAGGTTTTCAGATTCGTCGAAGAATAAAAATCATCCGGCACGGTTGCGTCCTTGCCCGCCGGTTTCAACACCGCCTCTTTGGTGATCTTTTCATAACAACCCAGGTTGACCAGCTTGGCCGTGAGCGTTTCGAATTTTTCCGCTTGGTCACAGCGCACTTCGATTTCCAGGTGGGAAGGCGCCAGATTATTCCGGCCCATCTCGAATTTCAAGACCTGGTATTCGGCTTGTTCCGCCACAATCAAGTTCAATATTTTGGTCATGATCCCGGAATCGATCAAATGACCTTCGGAAACAAATATCTGCGTATGCTTTTTCATCCTGCCCCCCTGATGTTTTTCCTCTTTTTATAAATTTCCATAAGCGGTGGATCGATCCCGACGCCGGGCCAGTTCGCCGGCGTAATGTTTACCCAGAGAATCGGCATGGGCCCGGGCCCAATCCGTAAGCCGGGTTTTACCGGCCGGAGCAGATGGCGTATAGAGCAAATCCTGCATCAACCCCCGGATCTCCTCGCGAGTGATGATGACGTCTCTGACGATGATTCCCAAAACCAGGCCGGCCCAATAACCCATGGCCGGTGTTACGGAGAGAATCGGCCTTTTCTTCCCAATGATCCGGCCGATGGTTTGAACCAGCTCCCGATAGGTGAAGGTCTCCGGGCCAATGGCATCGATGGTATTATCGATATTAGATTGGCCCTGTTCAACGGCCAGCTGAGCCAGATCATCGACATAGATGGGCTGCAGCCGGTATTGGCCGTCCCCGAACATTCCGAACAGGGGCAGATGGCGCAGCATCCAGGCAATGTTATTGATCAAAATATCTTCCGCGCCGAAAAGAACCGCCGGTCTTAATATCGCGTAAGAGATCCCGGAATCGACCAGGGCTTGTTCCAGTTGAGCCTTGCCCCGGAAATATTCCAAAGCAGAATCAACAGAAGGATTGGTGATGCTGACATGCACGATTCGTTCGACGCCCGCCCTTTGGGCGGCGCTGAACAGTTTCAAAGTATTCTCGACCGCGATGGAGTGCTTGAAATCCTTATGATTAAAACGGACCCAATAAGTATTATAAAGAACCCGAGCGCCTTTTAACGATTCCATCAGCGCTTTCGGATCGTCAAAATGATAGGGATGCGCCTCTATTTTTCCGTTGAACGGGTTTTCCCGATCAG